>JACCDL011274988.1_pt1 | contig 15636 bp, 17 predicted proteins | sample 7441931 | NCBI WGS metagenome assembly JACCDL01 (sample SAMN15323437, study PRJNA562643) | freshwater metagenome | isolation source: river surface water | place: USA:Blue River Watershed | collected 2017-08-16 | reverse complement strand
TATCGATCCTGGACCCTGAGCTTCAAAGGCTCATGTGCTAGCCACTACACAATGGCGGAACCTGAATTATCCCTTATAACTGGTTAAATTAAAAACTTTCAATTATTCGTGCGCCAGATACTGGTCCGCTTGCTCTAACCACTGATGAAACAACCCCACTAGCACTTAATGCAACAGTTAAATCCATTGCATGCTCTTCACTTGATACTAAAAATGCAACTGTCGGGCCTGAGCCAGAAACGATTCCACCTAATGCACCGTAATCAACACCAACATCTAAAATTAATTTAAGGGCTGGCCGCAGTGAACATGCTGCCGATTGCAAATCATTTGTTAATGATTTTCCTAGCGCCTTTGCATCTCCGGCCCGAAGTGCTTGCATTAATGATTCACTTACTTGTGGAGTTGAAATTGATAACCCTTCCCGCAAGCGATCACACTCCTGATAGACAGCAGGAGTAGATAAACCTTGGCCAGAAAGTGCTAGTGCCCAAAAATAAGTTCCCTTAGCAAGTGCTGGAGTTATTTGATCTCCCCGACCAGTTCCAATCGCTACGCCACCGCAAATTGAAAATGGAACATCGCTACCAATTTGGCTACCAATAGATTCCATTTCATCCCGAGATAGTCCTAATTCAAATAATGAATCTAAACCAACAATTACTCCGGCAGCATCGGCACTACCACCTGCCATGCCACCTGCTACGGGAATTTCTTTCTTTAATTTAATTGCTAGATCTTTTGGCAGATCATAATTTTTTATCATTAACTCAGCCGCCTTGATCGCTAGATTTGAACTATCTACCGGCACGCCCTTTGAAGTTTGGCCTGAGATATCAATAGTTAAACCATTACCAATTGCAGCTGTTGCCACACTCACATCATCAAATAGAGATATCGCTTGGAAAACAGTTGTGACTTCATGGTAACCATCACTTCCTAAGGGCCCAACTGATAATTGCAAATTTACCTTTGCCGGCACCCGAGCGATAACACCTCTAGATCTCATGATGCCAAAGCGTATTGGTTTAGTAACTTACTTGGTGGATTTATCGTTCAGTAATTGCTTACCAATTTTAAGAAATTGCTCAACAGTTAGTACCTCGCCACGGCTTGTTGGATCAATGCCTGCTTGAATCAACGCTGACTCAGCATTTGATTTAAATAATTGCGAAAGAGCACTCCGTAGCATTTTCCGACGTTTTGCAAAGGCATGATCAACAACTGTGAAGGTAGCAACTCTTTCAGCTTCACTTCCAGCCGGTAGGTGGCGATCAAATCTGACTAGGGATGAATCAACATTTGGGATTGGCCAAAAAACTGATCTACTCACACTCCCTGCGATTTTAATGTGGCCCCACCAATTAGCTTTAACAGTAGGTGAGCCATAATCTTTATTATTTGCTACCGCCGCTAATCGATCGGCAACCTCACTTTGTACCATTACTACACCCCGAGTAATTGTTGGAAAGTGTTCCAAAATATTTAGAAGTACTGGAACTGAAACGTTGTATGGCAAGTTTGCTACTAAAACTGTTGGCTTAAAGGGCAACTCACTTATCGAGATCGCATCATCATTGATTACCCTTAATTTATCCTGATCAAAACCTCGCTCGGCTGCTGTTATCGGAAGTTGATCTGCCAGGCGAGAGTCAATTTCAATTGCAATTACCTGACTTGCTTCTTCTAGAAGAGCTAAGGTGAGTGAACCTAATCCTGGGCCGATCTCTAGTGCAATATCTGATTTTTCTACTGTTGCTAACTTAACAATCTTTCGGCAGGTATTAGCATCCACCACAAAATTTTGTCCTAGTTTTTTTGTTGGCTTTAAATTCAATTGATCAGCTAACGCCCTAACCTCTGCTGCACCTAATAAATTACTCACTTAAAGCTGCCAAAAATCCGCTCAGAGTTTTCCGAGATCGCAGCAGCTAAGTAATCAGCAGATATGCCTCTTACATCTGCAATAACTCTTAAGGTGTGTGGGATTTGTGCTGGGGTATTTAGTGCTCCTCGATTTGGCATTGGACAAAGAAAAGGTGAATCTGTTTCAACCAGCATTAATTCGATCGGTGTAAATTCTGCTGCTTGTCTTAATTCTGGCGCATTTTTAAATGTAACTGTGCCAGCAAAGGAGAGAAAATACCCATTTGATACACACTCTTTAGCCATATCAAGATCTCCTGAAAAGCAGTGAAAGATAGTTTTTTCTGGCGCTCCCTCTTCAAGTAATAAATCTAAAACTGCCCTATGTGCATCGCGATCATGAATGACTAAAGCTTTGTTATTTTCTTTGGCAATCTTTATGTGGTGTCGAAATGAGTACTTTTGTTTATCTTGTAGCTCTGGTGGAGTTCTAAAAAAATCTAACCCGGTTTCCCCAACTGCTCGAACTCGGGGATTCTTAGCTAACTATTGGATTACCTGTAAATCTTTCTCTAAGTCATCTACAACAGGTGCTTCATTTGGATGCAGTGCTACCGCTGCTAATACTCTTCCTACAAAAGCCTCCGCACATTTAACAGACCAAATTGATTGCTCTGCTGAATATCCAACTTGAACAACTCGATCTATTCCAACGCTGGCGGCTTCATCTAGAGTTTCTTTTAAAAGTGGTGAATCTGGCTCGCTATTGTGAATTAATTCTAAATGGGCATGCGAATCAACTGTTTTACTATTTAGTGGAGCAGGTAGCGGAGCTGGCTTTCGATCAAGATCGCGGTTATGACGATCTGCCATAAAATTATTTAACCTCTTCTAGTCTTGGGAATAAAACATCTGTTTTTGTTACAACACTTCCTGCGGATAATTGCCCCCAATTTGAAACATCCTCAATTTTCTGATTTGCAATTGGTCCAATGCAAGTATTCGCGCCAAGACTTTGCCAAAGTTTTTCAGTCACCTCGGGCATAACTGGATGAAGTAATACCGCAAGAGCACGCAGTGACTCTGCAGTGTTATATAGAATTTGATCTAACTGTGCTTTATTAGCTGGATCTTTTGCCACTACCCAAGGTTGCTGTTCAGTGACATAGCCATTAACCCGCTTACAAAAATCCATGATTGCATTTATGCCACCTTGAAAATCTAGCGCGCAAATTGCAGTATCAGCTGATTTAACTGTCGCTGCCAGCATCTTTGCTAACTCTTCATCCTTAGCTGGTGCTGGAATCTTGTTATCGCAGTATTTTTCAATCATGGCGATCAATCTTGAAGCAAGATTTCCAAAATCATTTGCTAGCTCGCTGGTATATCTAGCTGCCATATCCTCCCAGGAAAACGAACCATCAGTTCCAAAAGGAATAGCTCTTAGAAAATAATATCTGAACGCATCCACTCCAAAATCTTTAGTGATATCACTTGGTGCGATTCCAGTGAGTTTACTCTTAGACATTTTTTCACCGCCAACTAAAAGCCAGCCATGTGCAAAGACTTTTTTCGGTACCGCAACTCCGGCAGCCATTAACATTGCCGGCCAGATAACAGCATGAAAGCGCAAAATATCTTTTCCAACTAAGTGAACATCTGCTGGCCATGTGCTGGCAAACTTTTTGCCGCCCTCTGAAGCAGGATCATCTCCTAAACCAACAGCAGTGGCGTAATTAAGTAAGGCATCAAACCAAACGTAAATAACCTGTTTTGTATCCCAAAGAACTGGGATTCCCCAGTCAAAGGTAGATCTAGAAATTGAAAGATCTCTTACTTCACCTTCTAAAAATGCGATGACCTCGTTACGAGCACTCTCTGGCTCACACGCCTGAGGATTATTTTTATAGTGATCTAATAGTGGTTGGCGAAAAGCTGATAATTTAAAAAACCAATTATCTTCACTTAACATTTCAACTGGCTTTGAGTGTATTTTGCACTTACCCTCAATTAAATCACCCGGTAATTTAAATTCTTCACACCCAATGCAGTATGGACCTTCAAATTTTCCGGCATAAATATGACCGGCATCTTTTAATCCTTGTAAAAATCTCTGTACCCGCTGCGTATGTCGCTCTTCAGTTGTTCTTATAAAATCATCATGGGCAATATTTAAATCTTGCCAAACTGGCTTCCAAGCTGATTCAACTAGCTTGTCACACCAATCTTGTGGCGCTGTGTTGTTACTTTGGGCGGTATTTAAAACCTTTTGACCATGTTCATCGGTGCCAGTTAAAAACCAAACTGACTCACCTTTTTGCCGATGCCACCTGGTTAATACATCACCAGCTACCGTTGTATAGGCATGGCCGATATGGGGTGCATCATTTACATAGTAAATAGGAGTAGTTAGATAAAAAGATTTGCCAGCCATGATCAGATCTTATCGCCACTCTTATATGCCACCATCGCATCAAAAACTACTCGTTTTGCTACGCCGTTTTGCTTTGCAACTTGAGCAATCGCCTCTTTGCGGCTTTCACCAGCGTTTTCCTGTTCAACTACTAATCTAACTAACTCTTCATGCGAAAACTGGCGAGTACCTGGATCAAAGCCCTCCACCACCATAGTTATCTCACCTAAAATATCTTTAGATTCTGCCCAAGTAATTAGTTCAGCAATACTGCCACGAATTACCTCTTCGTAATGTTTGCTCATCTCTCGGCAAATAACACCACTTCGATTTGCACCAAATGCTGTTTGCGCATCAATTAAGGATTCAACAATTCGATGTGGAGCTTCAAAGAAGATAATAGTCCGCTGCTCTTGTGCTAAATCTTTAAACCATTTTTCTCTAGCTGCTTTTGTGCGAGGTGGAAAACCCTCAAAGCAAAATCGATCAGTTGGTAATCCAGATAATAAAAGCGCAGTAGTTACCGCACTAGGTCCAGGCAGAACTTTAATTTGAATATTTAAGGCAAGTGCTGCTCTAATCAAGCGATAGCCAGGATCGGAAATTCCAGGAGCACCAGCATCGGTTACTACCAAAATATCTTTATTAGAATTTAAAATCGCAGTTAATTCCTCGATTCGTTCACTCTCATTACCTTCAAAGAAAGAGATTACTTTGGCATTATGTTTAATATCTAAATCTGAACATAATCTGGCAAATTTTCTCGAATCTTCGGCGGCAATATATTTTGCTTGCACAATTGACTCAATTAAATGAGCTGATGCATCGCGCACATCACCAATAGGTAGGCAGGCCAAAATTAACATTTGCCAATTCTCTCAGGTTATCTTCCGGTCTGCTCTCACTTCTGTCTTAGGCTGATCCCATGAGAGTTGAGCGCCTACTTCAGTTTGGGCCGATTGCGGCGATTTTTACCTTTGCACTAGCGCTTCGACTTTGGCGGCTAAATCTTCCTAGTGGCTATATTTTTGATGAGGTTTACTATGCAAAAAATGCTGCCTCGTTAATTACCGCAGGTGTTGAGTTAAATGATCAAGGAGAATCTGAATTTGTGGTCCATCCACCACTTGGTAAGTGGCTAATTGGTATTGGGATAAGAATCTTTGGTAATAATGAGTTTGGTTGGAGATTTTCTGCCGCCATCTTTGGCAGCTTCGCTGTTCTATTAATTTACTTAATTGTTAAAAAATTATTCGCCTCAGAGTTTTTAAGTATTACCGCTGCGCTGCTTTTTGCCCTAGATGGACTTAATCTAGTGATGTCACGAGTTGCACTATTGGATATATTTTTAATGGTATTTATCTTATTAGCTTTTTACTTCCTCTTATTAAATAATTACTTAGCGGTTGGTATTGCGTTGGGCTTAGCTCTGGCTACTAAATGGAGTGGTGGATTTCTAATTCCAGTTTTTCTACTCTTTGTAGTGATTGAAAATAGAGCTAATTTAAAAAATCTTTTAAAGCCAATTGCTCAGCTAATTCTACTACCAGTGGGTGTTTACCTAATCTCGTGGAGTGGCTGGATTTTTAGTGATAAAGGTTGGGGTAGAAACTCAGAATCAAATCTACTCTCCTCCCTTTGGAGTTATCACATGCAAATTTTAAGTTTCCACCAAGATCTAGTTGAGCAGCACTCCTATCAAGCTAACCCATGGAGTTGGCTAATTTTAGGTAGGCCCACCTCATTTTTTTATGAGGACTCTGCAAATTGTGGGCAAGCAAAGTGTGCACAAGAGATATTAGCGATGGGAACACCATTTTTATGGTGGAGTGCAGTATTTGCTGTAGCAATAACTATTGGATTTTTTATTACTAATAAAGATCGAAAGGCAGCCATTATTTTACTTGGGTTTGCCGCCACCTATCTGCCTTGGTTTTTAATTCAAGAACGAACTACTTTTTATTTCTACGCAATTAGTACTCTGCCATTTCTAATTCTGGCTATTATTTATTGTTTTAATCTATTGCTTGAATCAGAAAAAAATAAGAAGTATATAAATATATATGTAGCACTTGTAGCAATAAATTTTCTTTACTTTTTACCGATTTACTTAGGAATTAGTATTCCATACTCAGAGTGGTTAAATAGAATGTGGCTAGAGAGTTGGATTTAAGCTACTCGTTTACCGCTCTATCCTCATCTAATTCAGTAATTTGCGATTGATCAAATAAGTCATCATCTCGACCAGATAATGCTTTAACTCTTTCTTGTTCAGCACTCCATTGGCCTGGTGTAGTTAAATCTATGGTGCGCCTACTTGGAATAGCTTTTGGTGCTGTTGTGTAAACCGGCTTTGGCACAGTTGTTGGCTGCCAACCTTTTCGTTCCTTTGGCACAACAATTACGCCAGTAATCTCCGGGCGCTCAGAAAATGGAATCCAATGATCATTGGATTTACCTTCGGTAACTTCTTGGGTGATTATTTCAGTTGGAATTTTTCTATTTGTAATCTTTTCAAGAGCGGCTAATCTGCGCGCCCGAAGTTGGGATGCGACAACTTGTTTTCTAACATTTACAAAGTAAATAAGCAAAGCCGTTAGCGGAATTAAGGTTGTACTTAATGCTAGAAAGCCAACGAAGGCAAAAACGTTTGAGATTAAATAAATTGAAAATAAAGAAGTAAAAATTAATTTGCGGCGAAGGAATATTTTATTTTTCTCTTCAATATTTATTTCATACTTTATATTTTTATTATTATCCGCCACAACCTGCATTGCATTTTTATATCGTTCAATAGCTTTCCCGGAGCTCTCTTCATGTCTACTAATCCATTGGGGTAGGAAATAGGCAGCCCACATGCCAATGATGACTAAATAGATAAAACCTGAACTCATAAAGCACAACAATAAATGTCAGGCTGAGGATTTTGGGGTAATTAATAGGGTATGTCCTAATTTAATTTTATTTTATTTCTGGGTTCTCTCTAACAAAAGTTATGTGATCTCGCCAATCCCCAGCGATGTGTAGATATTTACTACGTGATCCCTCCAGAATAAAGCCAGCTTTTAATGCAACCTTTTTTGATGCCTCATTCTCTGGTCGTAAATTAATCTCAATTCTATGTAGCTTTAAATCTTCAAACCCAAACTTAGTTAATAATTTAACTGCTCTAGTTGTGTATCCCCGGTTTGAATACCGTTGATCAACCCAATAACCAATATGTGCTCCACGCATTGCACCAAAAATTATTCCACCCAAAGTAATTTGGCCAATTAAAGTTTTATTTCTGCCGTTATTAAGCCAGATGCCAAGTGAGATTGATCTAAGGGCTCGCATTTCTCGATTTAATTGCATCACCATGCCGTAGTAAGAAGGCAGTGGCGACTTGTTGTCTACATTTGGCCTAGTTGCCTCCCATGGTGAAAGCCAATCTCTGTTTACTGCTCTAACTTCATCCCATAAGTGTTTATCTCTAAATTTTATTGGCTTAAGTGTTAACTCACCATCAATTAGTATCTTCAAAACTATCCCTGGTTAATCATTATTACATTTACCGAATCACCAGCGCTTAACTTTTTATCCTTTTCTCCTAAAGTTATTAGGCAATCTGCTAAGGAAAGTGTTGATATTAACTCCTGATTTTCTAATGGCTCAACACTGCCATCTGAGTTAATTTTGCCCCGAATATAATTAGCCTTTTCTTGTACAGGATTAATATCTTTATTTAACTTAAGCTTCTTTGTTGCTCTATTTATCTCACTCATAGCTAACATCTTTAAGACCATTGGGCGAATAAATATCTCAGCTGATAAGAAGTTTCCAATTGGATCTCCCGGCAGGGTAACGATTGGGGTTTTATCTGGCCCAATCACTCCGTAGTTATGTTTTCCACTCTCAGCAAGATTTGGAATAATCGTAGTCATCTGGCCAAGCTGAGAAAGAACAGAATTTATTAACTCAAAGGATTCATCGCCTGATTCACCACTTATTACAATTAAATCTGCTCTTACAAGTTGATCTTCAACAATTAATTTCAATTCCTCACTAGTTTCTGGAATTGTGTGAACCCGAAAAGCATGCGCGCCAGTCTCCTTCATTAGGGTGGTTAAAAACCAGGAGTTACTTTCAAACTCATCATCTTCACCAGCTAACTTGCTACCTGGCTCTACTAAATCATCACCGGCCCTAATAATTACTACCCGTGGGTGTGGTCGGCATGGAAGTCGATCTAAGCCAAGTGAGGCCGCTAGCGCTATTTGAGTTGAATTAATTTTGGTGCCACTTTTTATCACAACTTTTTCATCAAGGAGTAGATCACTTGCCATAGTTGCCCCATGCGCATCTAAAAGAGGTAAATCAAGGGCTGCCAGCGGAGTTGCCAGCTCAAGCAGACGTTCATACATCTGCGCAACTGAGAGAGTTTCTTCCATACCTAAACCCTACTTTGACCTTGCTATAAATTAAGGTAAGCACCATGGTGATTAGGGAAAATAAATCTCAACTGCGTAATAGGTTTCGACAAGAGCGAAAAGAGCGATTTGTTGAAGATAGTTGGAATCACATCCTGACAGCTACCGAAATGATACTTGCAACGAATATTGCGACCTATATCTCATATGAGTTTGAACCTGAAACTAAGGATTTGAATCAAGCTTTAATCAAATCAAATAAAAAAGTATTTTTACCAAGATTATTACCAAATAATGATCTGGAATGGGTTAATTGGAATGGCTCACAAGAATCTCTAAGTTTAAATGGCAAAGTTTGGGAGCCAGTCGGCCCTGCTATTTCTGATGTAAAGCTTGAGGTAATAATTGTGCCGGCGCTGCATGTAGATCGAGATGGCAATCGCTTAGGTCAAGGTGGTGGCTCCTACGACCGAGCTTTAGCTAGTAGTAATGCTTGGAAGATTGCATTGTTGCATAAGGGTGAGATTACTAATGAGCCGCTACCAGTTGAGCCACATGATCAAAAAGTTAGTGCGGCGGCAACACCAGAGATTATGGTTCGGTTTTAAATAGTTAAGTTATCTAAATTTCTAGCCATAACAATTCGTTGAATTTGATTTGTTCCTTCATATATCTGAGTTAGCTTGGCATCTCGCATCATTCGTTCAACTGGATAATCACTTACATATCCATAGCCACCAAGTATTTGAACAGCATCAGTAGTTACCTTCATAGCAACATCAGTGGCAAAACATTTACTGGCAGCTGAGAAGAAGGTTAAGTCGCTCTCACCTCTTTCACTTTTAACCGCTGCTGCGTAGGTAAGTTGGCGAGCTGCTTCAATTTGCATGGCCATATCAGCCAACATAAATTGAATAGCTTGGAAATCAAATATGGGTTTACCAAATTGCTGGCGTTCATGGGAATACTTTTTAGCTACATCAAATGCGCCTTGCGCAATTCCTAATGCTTGAGCTGCAATGGTAATTCTGGTGTGATCTAAGGTTTTCATAGCGAGTGAAAAACCTGTGCCAACCTCGCCTAACCTTCGATCATCGCTTAGTTTTACATTATCAAAATAAACTTCCTTAGTTGGTGAGCCTCTGAATCCCATCTTCTTTTCATGTGCACCAAATGAAACACCAGTATCACTTTTCTCAACAATAAATGCAGTAATTCCTTTGGCACCCTTACTTAAATCAGTACTTGCTAGGACGGTATAAAACTCAGATACGCCGGCATTTGAAATCCATTTTTTACTGCCAGATAAAATCCAATTATCCCCATCTTTAACCGCTTTAGTTTTCATAGCAGCAGCATCAGAGCCTGCCTCAGACTCTGATAAGCAGTAGGAAAATCCCTTTCCGGCTGCTAGTTGGGTTAAATACTTTTTCTTTTGCTCATTATTTCCAGCAATCATTAATGGCACTGAACCTAATTTATTAACGGCTGGAATTAAAGATGAAGAACCACAAACTCTTGCTACCTCTTCGATAATTATTACTGCAGCAAGTGCGTCTGCTCCTTGTCCGCCAAATTCAGTTGGTACATGAGCCGCAGCTAATCCAGCAGATTGCAATGCATCAGCTGCTTCTTGCGGATAGCGAGAGTTTTCATCAACATCATGAGCAAATGGTGCAATTTTTTTAGCGGCCAGTGATGAAACACTTTCGCGTAAATCTTGATACTCCTGTCCAAATAAAGCAGGCATATCTGAGGTAGAGGTCATGGGGTAATTCTATTCTCTATTATCTCTTTGATTTAACTCAGATAGGTACTTGTTGTATTGAGCTAACTCATCATCTTCACCCATAGCAGCGGCTCGATCAGCAGCTCGATCAATCCGATTCGCCTCTTTTTTATCCTCTCTTACCCATTGAATAAAGGTGGCAAGCAGTGCCAGCAAGATCGGAATCTCGCCCATAGCCCAACCAATTGATCCACCAAGTTTTTGATCTGCAAGTAAGTCAGTAGCCCAAGGCCGCTGTAGTTGAGCGAAATATCCACCGTCAATTAATGTCGAAGCGGACATAATTGAAATCGAGAAAAATGCATGAATACTCATTGCGGCAAAGATAATAATTATCTTCACCATATGCGGCACTTTTCTTGGTAATGGATCTATGCCGATTATGATTTGAAAAAATAAAATACCAGCTAATAAGAAGTGAAGTGACATTATAAAGTGCCCAGTATGGCCACCCATAAGATTTCCAAAGATTGGAGTGAAGTAAAGTGCAAATAATGAGCCATCAAAAATCGCTAGTGCAACTACTGGATTTGTAAATATTTTGCCAAATCTAGAGTGCAAAACTGCAATGAGAGAGCCTCTAACGCCACGTTCTTGATCATCTCTACCGATTGGCAAAGTTCTTAGCGCTAAAGTAACTGGAGCTCCTAAAACAATTCCAATTGGCGCAATCATTCCAATCACCATATGAGCGGCCATATGAATTGAGAAAGAAAAGTGCGAGTACAGCCCAAGTCCACCACTAGTTGCGTAATCAACCGCGCTAACACCAAGGGCAAATGCAATAGTTCTACCAACTGGCCACTTAACACCCCGCCTGCTTAAAATAATTACACCTTTGATATATAAAGCAACAATAAATATAAGTAGTCCTAGCATTAAACCATCTGGTTCATAAGAGAATAAAAGTCTAGAAAGATTAGGCTCTGGTGGTAGTTGAATACCTGTGACAAGTAACGCTGGAGTTATAGCAATCTCTTTCTCAGGTGGTGCAACTGTTGATAGCCAACTTCCTACAAATATGGTTCCAGCCATTATAAAAATCTCTGCCGTAACTAATCTAAAAATTGATGGATAATCTGATTTAACAATCCACCTTCTATGAATGGCGCCGAAGCCAATTAAAAGCACAGCTAAAAATATTTTCAAGATTGTGATTGCACCATACGTACTTTGCCAAGCTGAAAAACTATCTAACCTTGTCCAAGCATTTGCCACCCCGCTTGCTGCCACAGCAATAGCGCCCCAAAGTGCAATCTGGCTAAATCTAGGCAGTGCAATAACTCTTTGCTTGCTATCTAATTGAATTAGGCCAAATAAGCCTCCTACCCAAAAACTTATTGCAATCACATGGATTACAAGTGCACCTATTGCTAATCCATGGCTACCAGAGGCGCTGCCATGACTTTGAAAAACTGGTGCAATTAAACCAATTAAAGCTAACCCTAAAGATAAATAAGCGGCCATTATCTTTCTAAGTGGAACTGCTAATAGCAATAAAATCACCATGCCTTGAAGCAAATAACTTTTGCCTAGCGAGGTTTGAGTCAAATAAGATCGGATTACAGTTATATCTAATGAAGCTAAAATTGATTGATCTAATAAATAAGCAATCTGAATTATTGTGAATATAAATAAAGCAAGTAACCAAAAAATATAGTACTTTTTTATTTTTTTAGTTAGCTCACTGCTTTTAATACTACCTTTGATATCTTTATCTAAAAAAGCAGCCGCAATTATTAGGCCAATACTTAAAACACTAACTAATTGAAGTAAGCCTTTAGCAATTGGGACTAACGTTTCGACCATTTAAGTTACTACTTTAAAAATTTCTTACTGCTACTTGAATTTTTCCTAGGAGTCTTTGGCTTACTTGGCGTATTAAATGTTTGCTTTGCATATCGTGATAGAAACACTAAAACAATAAAAGCAAAAACCATTAGGCCAATTACAAATAAATCAGTTAAACGGTTTGGATTATTTGAGGCTAATGGGTCTTCACTCACAGTTGGGGTTGGTGTTGGGAGTGATACTTCATCAGGGGCGTTATAAATAAATGTAAATGTGCCAGAGGTTGATTCCTCATCAATGGCCATTAATGTATATGAAACTGTGTATGTACCAGAGGTTTGTAGTGGTTTTAATCCAACCAATATAACTTGGCCTTGAATTTGGATTGCACCATCATCAACCCTAATTCCTTCTGGACTAATTACTTCAACTGTATTTGCACCTTCAACTAAATCAGCATTTGCTTTGATTGAAATAGCACTTGGTGAGAGATTCAAAATTGAGCCAGCAGTGGGTGAGGTAGTAATGATTGATGTTGCAAAAGCCGGACTAGTCCCAAGCAGAGAAATTATCGCCAAGCTAATTATCTGAATTAAGCGCTTCATTTCTGCCCACCCTTTCCAGTTAGCCCTTATCTTCCCACTTGCTTAAGATTATCCCCTATGCCTACCTATGAATACCTGTGCAACAAGTGTGAACATGCTTTTGAGGTCGTTCAGTCCTTTAGTGATGCAGCTATCGAGGATTGTCCAAAGTGTGATGGCAAAGTTAGAAAGGTGTATAACAACGTTGGAGTCGTATTTAAGGGAAGTGGATTTTATAAAACTGATTCAAGAAGTACTACTCCTGCCAAAACTGAAAGTAAGCCTGAGGTAAAAACTGAAAGCAAGCCTGCGAGCAAACCTGAGAATAAGTCTAAAAATAAAACGGATTAAAAATGATGAGGCGGCTTATCTGCCTTAATTTCATCATCTCGTCTTGTATCAACCTCTAAATCAACCTCATCATTAGTTATTTTAGGAAGCAGGTGATTTATTTCACCAGATCTTTGTTTCCTGGCATCAGTAGATTTTTCAGAATTATCATTGCTACTCATTAGAATATAAGTCTACGCCATAACAACTATAAAGAGTAAAAATTGAGGTTGAAATGTTTGAAAAATTAGGTTTGCTAATAGTCACTCGTAAGAAATTTATTTTTACTCTTTTTATAGCTTTAATACTTGCTGCTGGCGCCATCGGATCATCAGTATTTGGCAAATTAGATAGTGGTGGCTATTCAGATCCAAAGAGCGATTCAGCGAAAGTCTTTGAATACCTAACAGATGAATTTAAAGTTAAAGATCCAGCCGTAGTTCTGGTTGTAGAGACAAAAAATGGCATTATTTCACCAGAGGCTTCTGCATCAGCAACAAGATTAGAAAGTCAAATAAAACTTGAACCTGGAGTTGAATCCACACTCTCATTTTGGAGCTCTGGTGGAGCACCGTCATTAAAGAGCAGTGACGGTAACTCTGCATTTTTATTCATCTATAGCCAAAGCACAGACTGGGATGAAGTACAAAATCTAGGTAAAAGAATGCAAGAAAAATATGAGGGTAATTACGAAACTCTAAGAGTTTATGCCAGCGGAACTGGAGTATTTGCACACGCAATTAACACAAAAATTGCAGATGATCTGAAATTATCTGAAGCCATTTCGATCCCATTGACTTTTATATTTCTAGTTTTCGTATTTGGTAGCTTGGTTGCTAGTGCAATGCCGTTACTTGTTGGCGTCTCGGCAATTTTAGGCTCACTACTTGTTATGTACCTACTGACTTTATTTACCGGCGTGAGTGTCTTTGCGCTAAATCTAATAACTGGACTTGGGCTTGGTTTAGGAATTGATTATTCATTATTAATGGTAAATAGATTTAGGGAAGAATTACACGCTGGAAAATCAGTTGAAGATGCAGTACGAAAAACTGTTAGCACTGCTGGCAAAACCGTATTTTATTCTGGTTTAACTATTGTTATAACCCTTGCTTCATTAATGCTATTTCCATTAATGTTCTTAAAATCTTTTGGCTACGCTGGGGTTACCGTAGTAATTATGGCTGTGCTTGGTTCATTAGTTGCACTACCTGCCTTGCTCGCAATCTTAGGAACTCGAATAAATAAAGCAGTTGTACGAAAAGGCGCTATCGCTCCAAAAGAGGATGGTAAATGGGCACAAACTGCAAGATTTGTTATGCGCAGACCGGTAGCAGTAGTCACACTTTCATTAATTTTGTTAACTGTTTTAGCAGCTCCGATTAAAGATATTGTATTTACTCAAGTCGACTCCAGAGTATTGCCAGCTAGCAATCCTGCTGCTGCTGCATCACAAATAATTTCAGACCGCTTCCCTGGCCAAGAGGGAAATCCAATTGAAATTGTTGTGCCAAATGGTGCTCAAATCACCAGCCAGATAGATCAATTCACATCTGCTATTGCAAAGGTTGATGGCATAGTTCGAATCGGACAATTACAAACCTATGGAAATGATGTCCGAGTTACTGCTATTCATGAGATGGGTCCAAGAACACCAGATGCTGAAAGATTAATCAATGAAATTAGAGCTCTACCATCACCTGCAGGAACATTAATCGGTGGGGTGGCTGCAGATTATGCCGATACTCAAAATGGAATTGCCAGAACTATGCCATGGGCATTGTTATGGATAGTAATTGGCGTGCTTCTGTTGCTCTTTGTTTTTACCGGTTCGATTATTCTGCCAATCAAAGCCGTGATTTTAAATATTCTCTCCTTAGCTGCCACCTTAGGTGCAATTACTTGGATATTTGTGCATGGTCACCTTCAATGGCTAGTTGGCGAATTTACCGTTACAAATGCAGTTGATACTGGGTCTATTATTTTGGTTGCAGTTGTCGCCTTTGGTTTATCTATGGATTATGAACTATTCCTACTCTCCCGAATCAAAGAAGAGCATGATGCAGGAAAATCTAATGTTGAATCAGTGGCAATTGGATTACAAAGATCTGCTCGCATTATTACTGCTGCAGCTGGCTTATTAGCCATCGTTTTCGCCTCATTTGTTTTAAGTGGCGTAACCTCAATAAAGATGCTTGGTTTTGGTGTGGCATTTGCAATTATTTTAGATGCAACTTTGGTGCGTGCATTATTGGTACCAGCATTAATGAGATTATTTGGTGAAAGAAATTGGTGGGCGCCAAAATCAATCAAACGATTCACAATTTCCCATTAATTTGTTGCGTCCCCGGCGGGAGTTGAACCTGCGACCTACCGCTTAGGAGGCGGTTGCTCTATCCACTGAGCTACGGGGACAATATTTAATTTTAAAAATGTTTAAAGTTACCTTAATTG
>JACCDL010855404.1_pt1 | contig 15637 bp, 9 predicted proteins | sample 7441931 | NCBI WGS metagenome assembly JACCDL01 (sample SAMN15323437, study PRJNA562643) | freshwater metagenome | isolation source: river surface water | place: USA:Blue River Watershed | collected 2017-08-16 | reverse complement strand
TAGATTTTCTGACAGGTATTTATTCCAGCCAGACATACCTCCAGGAGGGTTAGGCTGAGTTTCTACGACGTCAAAAATGACATCCGCTTTCTCTTCTTCAATCACCACTTCTTTGATGGCAACTTCTTTTACTACGGTTGCTTCTTTAACGTCTACGTCGAAGTTTACGTCAATTTTCTCCTCGATTTTCACCTCATCCGGAATTTCTTGGATTACCGGCTGTTCCATTGGCGGTGGTGGCGGTGGTGGTGGTGGCTGCTGAGTGATGGGCACATCTATTAGCTCATCGAAACTGTCTGAAACGTAACCTAGGTCCTTAAGGGCAGAGTCGTCGTAAGACTTGTATTCGAAGGCAGCAAGTGTGAGACCAACGGCTATGGCAAGACCAAGGTTGGTAAACATACCTACCTTCTTGGTCAAATCAGCACTAGGAGTCTTTTTTGCTTCCATGGTGAATTTTAGTTATACAGGTTAATCGGTTCTATTTTGAATAACAAGTGTAAGAATTATCCGAGATTAATCCAAAATGAATTTGCAAGATGGACGATATAAATATCCAAATAATCCTAAAAATATACCTAACACATTGACAATGAGATCAATTAAATCAAAGGTACGGTATGGAATTAGGTGTTGAGTGGTTTCTAATCCTATGCTGGGTAGTAATGCTAGCAGTAAGAAATTCATCCACAGGCGCTTAGAACGCCAAACTTCCCGTTTCTCCCGAATTCCCAAGCCCACTGCAAGGTAGGCAAGAACAAAGAAAAGGAAGAAGTGGATTAGTTTATCTTGAAAACTGAATACCGATACTTCGGGAAGCGAACTTCCTGGTGTAAGCATGGCTATAGCGCACGCTGCCAACCACAAGAAAGTCCAAACTTTCCGAGGCATGTATTTCTTATTCTCCGATCAGATTTTTGTAGGAGGTCGCATCCAAAAGATCCGCTGGAACTCCTCCACTTAATTTTACCTTGACCATCCATCCTTCGGTGTATGGAGCATCATTCACTAGTTCTGGAGCAGACTCCAATTCGCTGTTGAATTCAAGGATCTCTCCCGAAACTGGCATAAAAAGGTCTGATACTGTTTTTACTGCTTCCACAGTTCCAAAAACCTCCCCTGATTCCAAGGTTTCGCCGATGGTTTCTACTTCAACATAAACGATGTCTCCCAACTCTTTCTGCGCAAAGTCGGTTACGCCAATGGTTGCAATGTCACCTTCGATTTTAACCCACTCGTGGTCTTTGGTGTACTTTAGTTCGTCTGGAAAATTCATGATGGTTTTTTTAATTCTCCCAAAATTAAAAGTATTCGGGAGAGATTGAAATCTATTGCGATAAATTAAATCTCAGCTGACCTCCGAATGCCGTATTGGAGCGTCTAAAGGCTGTGGTCACGCGAGGATCATTGACGGTACGCTCAAAATACAGGGTCAGATTCAAACTTCGATTGATGACGTAACTGAGGGTAGGTCTAAATTGAAAATTGAAGTTTCCGTTGGTCACTGTGGCCTTTTCCTCTATTTTCCGCTGCACCTGCTGCGTACTTCCAATCTTCGTATCCAAGCGCATTTGTAGGTCATTCTTTAAGACCTTTTGTTGCCCTCCGATTTTGAAAGGAATCTTCACTCCCGCCTTGGTGTAAGAAAGCGTTAATCCGAAGTCGCTGCTAGTCTGTTCGGTGATCTGGGAATTAGAGAAATTCATGCCCAAATTCCGTTCTCTGTTGTAGTTTACCGCAATATTCATCCGCTGCTTGGTTAGCATATCCACGCCAATTAACGGGGCAAATCGTTCGGTAAGGACTACCTGATTGAGAATGTAGATTGGAATAAACTGCCCTTCCAAATTGGTAAGATTTGGCCGTTGGATTTGCTGTAAGGTATTAAAGAGTTCCAAGCCTTGTTTGTATTGCAAGGAGTTAGAAAAGTTACTAACATCATAAGTAGAACTGTAGGCATGGGTTAAGTTGATGCTACTGAAAAGTTCGCTAAGCCCTTTTAATCGGGACAAACCCCGGTAATCTACACGCCAGTTAGGTAATGGTGTTTTTGGGAAGGGGTTAAGATTTGCACTTCGGGCATCCTTGCCTTGGTAGGCCGCCAAAAAGGCTGGAATAAGTACATCTTGCCCATTGATGGGATACTCACCAGGAGCAACGGCTTGTTGATCGAGACGCTGCTTGATGATGGATCTAAAGTTTTCAAAGTTGGTAAATAGTTCAGATTCGTTATCCTGGTTGTTTTTGGCAAAGGTGGTCCCCAATAATACCGTAGTAATGCTATAGGAGCCCATTCGGCTTGGGCTGAGGGATTCGAAGGTTCCAGGGGTAGTGACACTATTCCTGAAGATTTCGCTGTAGTCTCCAATCTCTCGTTTATTGGCTTCTAAAGTGATCCTAAAGTCACGTATTGGTTCGGCTAAACCTTTAATGGAAAGGTTGATCGCTTTATTTTGACGGAAGCTTTGAGTCAATTCAGGGCTTGGAGCCATGTTTCCATTTTGCCCTAGTCGGTAGCGTAAGTTTGCATTTTGGGCACCAAAGACAAATGCCCAGCTGGGATTTTCCCATGCTCGATCCATGCCAAGTAGCCCGGTATTGGGCATGTATCCCGGAAGGAAGGTTCCTTCAATAATTCCATAGTTGAAGGTTACTTCTTTCAGCAGCATGGCTACCTTAAGAATTCCACGAATTAATGGAGTGCCAATCGTATCGCTGGCATCTGTACTCGGTCTTCCTGGTATGCTAGGGCGCTTAGGTACATTGATTGCGGCTAGGGATTTACTTTTGTTGTAAAGTTTGATCAAATCCAGCTTGCCAGAAATGGTTTGTTCGCGCGTGTTCTGGATCACATTACCCAAGGTGTCCCGCTGTCCGATGGCTCCAGTCTGCCAAGTATAGGTGCTGAGGTGTCTGTAGTCCGTTTGCACCCAATCGGTAATCGGAAGCTTGGCAAAAGGCAAGGTATAATTTACAGTTGCCGAATGGTTGTAATTTGTGGTCCGTCCAAAGCGAAGGAAGTTGGTACGTACGGAATCGATTTTGGCTTGAGTGTCCAAATCCCCTTCTGGTTCATCCACCACCGCTGCTGCGCTGGCAGCCAGATCCACCCTCAGGCTAGAGGATAGGTCCCAGTTGATGTTGAAGGAGCGGTTCATGAAAAAAGATTTTTGAAAAAGTGGATCAACACCAGCAGCGCTCAACTGATCATTGCGGTATTGCGAACGTGTAAACCTTCGGTCTACATCCATTCTAGCCAAAAGCAGGGTAGGAGACAGGTTCAAGTTGATGTCCTTGATCAATTTCAAGTAAGGGCTCTTCATGCCTTCTGACTTTTCGAAGGGTGCAATTTTCAGTTCCTTCGGCTGGTAGCTGTAGGTTACATTTCCCTTGTTGGTTTTGAAGTTGTATCCCTGAAGTTGTGCATTGGTCTGCGTCACCGTACCGGTAGCATAGGAAAAGGCCAAGTTGGAAAGGTCATATACCTTACTTGGCGCTTCCTGATTCTTCTTCAGTTTACGGACGTTATTCAAACTAATGTTTTTTCGCGACAATTGGTCCATCGCAATGTCGCGGTAGGCGTCTTTGGCTTCAGTGTTGGCAAACTTGTCCAAGGCTACTTCAAAAGGAACATCGGGATTCAAGGGGTCATACTCAGGGCGTGTGCTGGAGTTCTCCACAGAAAAATAAAGCGGAATACTGACACCCAAGCCCTTAGGTAGGATCTTGTCCACTTCCACGTTGGTTGAGATATCGTATTGGGTAGTAGCTTGACGGCTACGTTGGGAGAGTTTCGTTTCCAATCCTCCAAAGCCAATGGAATTGTGGCGAATGGAAGCAGAAACTACTGCCACGTCAGCAATTTTTGTGTTCAGGTAGGCATTGGCAGCCCAGCCATTTGTTTTGGTAAATCCAGTGGTTCGAAGTTCATTTGCCCAGATACAAATGCTCTTCGAGGAACCAATCCCTGTTCCTGGATTTCGAACCCCAATCATCATGCCTTGTACTTGATTGAGTTCAGGTCTACCCATTACCGTGACCTTGTATTGGCGGATGGTTTTCCTAAATGGCAGAGTCAAAGGAGATTGGGTATTGTCTCGTTCTGCCTTGATTGCCACGATTTCTTGAATAGCGATATCTATTTCATTTTCCTCTGGCCATACGATCCGCGGGTCATTGCTTCCCAAGGAAGATATTTTTAGTGGCACCTCAATTTCGTAGTAGTTGTCGGTGTAGTCTGTACCCAGCCTCAAGAAGGCAGTTACTTCCCCATCTCTTGCATCTTCACTGTTGGCATGGAAAAACATCTTGATGCGTTCGTATTGTACCAGATCAAGATTGATATTTTTGAATACGGCTCGTGCATCTTTGGGGGCCAAGTCTTCCACGCATAGGCGGAGGGATTGTTCATTGAGTCTGCGTTCTATGACGGAGGTATTGTCCCGATCACGCTGAATTCCTGGAGGCAACACATATGGGCTAGAGGTTTGGCTACCCTGTGCATTTTGTTCGATATTCACCACGTCTACCGTGAGATTGGAATTATCCGGCTCTGGTATCTCAAAAAATCCTCGTTCAAATAAGGACTCCTGGAAAGCTCTCCATTGACTGCCTACCATGCGGAATTCAGCCATACGAAGCACCACTGGCTGTTGGAAATCGGTAAGGTAAGTTCGCATCCAACGAATGGATTTGAAGCCTGAAATATTTCCTTGGATGCGATCCGGTTGACGTACTGGAATACGGAATAAATACCAATTGACTTGTTCCCCTCCCTCGGTATGTGTGACTTGATCTACGATGTAGTTATTTCCTACCTTGAGTTGACCAGGGCGTAAGTCAATCTCGTACTCGTAGTAATTTTCTAGTTCGTTGATCGTATTGTCAGTATTCAAATCCTCATTGTCCGGATTATTCGTTCCGGAAGGGGTATAAGGAAGATTTTGGTCTGCGGTTACCGGCGTATTTCCTTCGTTGCCATTGAATTTTTTGTATCGCTCCAGAATCTTTGTGTTGGCTTGGTCAAATTTGGAATCCAAATAGTATTGAAATCCATCCGCGGACACATCTTGAAGCAAAGCGTTTTTGGCCGCAGGGGATAGGGTTAGGCGATCCACGAATCTTCCCTTGAAAAAGTTGGCCTCTTCTTCATTTTTTAAGCCATCCAATCCCACGTCCTGGTTGACACGAGCACTGGCCGAATTGTCAAAGGCTGGCAATAAAAATTGCTGGCGCGTAATTCTTCCCCATTCGTTGGCAGTAGTTTCTACAGGGTTTCCATCTGCAGGAAGGCCATTTTCAAAAGCATGACTTCCATCCTTAATCACATCCTCAGCAATGTCTCCAAGGTTCAAAAAGAGTTTTCCCCCAGTCGTATTGTTCTGATTGAAAATCCCGTCTAAGACCTTTCCATTTTCCCCTGGCAGGAAAGGATCCATCAACCAAAATTCTACGTATTCGATGTTGGTTCGGTCAAAATCAACCTCGGTGGTGATTGCTCGGGTGACTCCACCATAATTTTGCCTTGGATTAGGGAGTAATCCCTCCGAAGTCAGTCCAGGGTTGTAATTGTACATGCCGCGTTCCTGAGGGAAATAGGCTAGCTCAAATAAGGGTTGAGGAACCAAAATAACCTCTCGGTCTTGGTTTTTAAATATCTCCTGTGGAATTACTCGTCTCACATAGTGATTTCGACGGTCTTGGGCATTAATGTTTGCGGGGACACCTGGTCCTCCCTCTCTGTAAAAAACGTTATCAATGTTGTACCAGGCCAAACGGGCTCTGCGGTAAGCATTTCCTAGATTATCTTCGGTTTGGTTGCTCAGGTCAAAACGGTTGTCTTCAGTCTTTGGCGTGGAGGCAAGTTTCCAATTTTGATTCGCTTGAGCACCCAAATAAAAGGGAGTTACTGCTGCTTCAAAGTCATCGATGTAGGACGCCGCATCTCCATTGACGGTATTGGAGGTTCCCGGAATGAGGTGTGCAAATTCTGCATTAAACTGGACTAATGATTTTTCTTTCGTGTCTGTAAAGGGAAGTGCATCTGCGATTTTGGTCAAAAAGCGTGATTCACTGTTGTAATTCAGATCAAGTCCCCAGAGGCTATTACGCAGGGTCTCATTGCCCGTCGCAATTCGAGATACATTGGGTCGCTCATTGAGGAATAGGAAAGTCCCTCCTAGGGTCAGTTTTTTGTTGGCAACATAATCCAATCGAGTACCAAGCAAACTTCGCGTTTGAAAGGAAACTAAGTCTGCCTTCTCAAACGAGACATTGATTTGTTTGCCCGATTGGAGTATGGCGTCGTTGATGATGACGAGTCGCCCTACATTGTAATCGATCGTGAAATCAACGCCCTCAGTTAGTGGGATATTTCCGGCTTGAACAATGACAGAGCCAGGAGAAATATTTAGGCCTGGAAGTTGGATTTCGCTAGCAGAGCCAGCGGTAAGTCTGCCCTTGATAAAGAATTTATTGAGTCGGGTGACCAATTCTGCATCGGCCTGAGTGGTTCGGTAAAGCGTATCATACACGTATTTCTCGCGAAGCACCCGTTCATCAGTCGTAAATTTCCGCGCCAAACTGGATCCAAAGGGCTCGAGCACAGGAAAAATAAGGAGTCCTCGATCCGAAAGCATGGTAATCCCTTCTACAAAATCAAAGTTGCCATCGGGAGCAGGATCATTTTGAGGATTTAAGTTGTCCAAACCAGTGAGGCGAATTAAGGGAACATCTTTTACATTTTTTCCTTCCAATAAGGAGGGATTGTCCAGACCGGTGCGATCGTCACGGTAGATAACTTGCAACTGGAACCCATCCCGAAGTACTTGGCTGGCATTGAGACTGTAAACGTTTTTCATCATCAAATCCCAAGTCGGTACTCGGGTATTGATACGCGCAGGACGAAGAAGTTTTAAGAAAATCAGTTCATCTTCTCGGCGAGACTGGTAATCTTCGGTGAGTTCACCCACTTTATATACCTGTCCATTGTAGGTGTATTCGTAGGAGACGGCGATGACCTCATCGTTTTGCAATCGTCTAAATAGGGAGATAAAGCCCAATTGCCCATTGAAAAAGTATTCGGAGGGATCTAGTTTTCGGGCACCGTTGATTTGTTCAAAGTCCACTCCCTTTTTGATGCCCAAATCTCCCTCTAAGGCACGTGCTCCTGAATCGAAAGGTCTATAAACAGGATTACCACTTAGGCTTGCGAAGAGGCGGTTAGCGCTGTTGTTTGCGGGACTATTGGCAATTCCAGGACCTACTGCAGGATTAGTTCCATTGAGGAGTACTTTGCCCTCACCAAGGTCCATGAAAGCTGCAAAATTTCGAAGGGTTTCGGTATTCGTCGCCCGGTTCATGACGTAGACTTCTACTCGAGTGATGTTGACTCCGGAGGTCACTTGTGGAAGTCCTTTTAGCCAGCGTTCGTAGTTTTCACGAAAAAAGTGACCTAGGAAAAAGTGTCTATTTTCGTCGTATTTGGAGCCTTGTATATCAAATGCCCTGCCTTGTCCATTGGCATCAATGACCAAGTTATCCCTTCGGCCTCGTTGGGTGGAGGCAACAGCAGTCACGTTGAGCTTGCCAAATTTCATTTCCGTTTTGACTCCGAAGAGATTTTGAGCCCCTTGGATCAATCGGTTTTGGATGGGTAAACTCACATTTCCCAATTCGATGGACTGGATGATGTCCTCATCGAATCCGTCGTATTCGAGTTTGAGTTGGTTTTGGAAATCGAAGGAATTGTTGGAGTCAAAGTTGGCCCCAATCTTTAATTTTTGGCCTAGGCTACCATTGACAGCCATTTGAATCTGCTGTTGGAAATTGAAATTTCCATTTTTCTGTTGACGAATAGGGATGGTGGGGTTGTCAATTCGTCTGAAAATTGCCCCAAAGTCCAGATTGACGTAGCCGGTAGGAATGATATTAATGGAATCGCCCCCAAAGATGCGGTCAAAAGTAGGGCTCATAGTCAAGGGAGGAATGAGCCTTCTTCCTTCTACAGCACTTTCTCCGTCTATACCGCGGGAGCGGGTTTTCCAATATTCTTGCCGAACTTGGTATTCTTGAAGTGGCGCAAATTTATCAAAATCGTATTCTTGCTGATTTCCAAGTCCTGTACTATCCAATTGGTCTTCCACTTGATACTTGAGGGTGGAGTCCATCGAAACTTGAACATTTCTATTTACAGGAGATGAAGGAAAAAAAGGAGATTTTTGGTTTAAAAATGGACCCCCGTAGGGGTACAGTGGGTTGGTTCTCCTATTTTGCCAAAGCAAAAATGAGGGAGCCAACCTCCGTTCATTTAAGGAATCAATTCGAGTTTTGGGTGTAGGATTTTGTTGTGCTTGAAGGAGTTGGAAAGGGCTCAAGGCAAGAAGCAGACCCAGGAGAAAAAGGAAACTCCGTGGCGCTTTATACAAAAAAATAAGTAAGTCCTGAACCTTCAATTCAGTGCGTATTAAGAAGTTTTTAACGATGCTTTTATCAGCTCTTCCAAGGAGATCGTTCCTCCACTCTTTTTAAGTGCGAGCGCAATATTTTTCTCTGCGACAGCCTTTGGAAAACCTAAAGTGACCAATGCCTGTAACGCTTCTTCTCTAATTTTATTGCCTCCATTCAAAAATCCTAATGGGGCATTAGATTCTCCTGGATTGGTTTTTCGGATCTTGTCCTTCAATTCTAAGATAATGCGTTGCGCGGTCTTGGTTCCAATTCCCTTTACTGCTTGGATGGTTGCTACATCACCAGAAAGTATGGCTTGCTCGATTTCTGAACTATTTAAGGAGGAGAGAATCATCAATCCTGTGCTTGGGCCTACCCCATTGATGGATGTCAAAAGAAGGAATAATCGTTTTTCTTGCTCCTCCTTAAAGCCATACAAGGTATGCGCATCTTCCTTGATGTGCAGGTAGGTGAGGAGGCGCAATTGCTCTTTGTCCTTGATGGCCGCATAGGTTTGAAGGGAGATTTTGACATGGTAGCCAATACCTCCTACATCGATCAAGACATAGGTAGGATCTTTGTGGACCAATCTGCCATTGAGGTAGTCTATCATAAACTTGATTTGCTGGATTGGGCATCCACTACTGCGATGGCGACCATGTTGACAATCTCACGAATGGAACTTCCAAGTTGTAATACATGAACTGGCTTATTCATTCCTAGCAAAATTGGACCGATTGCTTCTGCATTTCCAAGTTCAGCCAAAAGTTTGTAGGCGATGTTGGAAGATGCCAAGTCAGGGAAAATCAGGGTGTTTACCTCTTTACCTTTTTCGGAAAGGGCAGAGAAAGGATAGATTTCCTTTTGTATGTCTTGATTCAAGGCCACATTGGCTTGCATTTCCCCTTCGATAATCAAATCTGGATACTTCTCTTTGGCCAAGGCAGTTGCTTTGGACATTTTTGATGGAATATCTCCTTGTGCAGAACCGAAATTGGAATAGGAGAGGAGTGCGATTCGCGGAACCATATTGAAAAACTTCACCGCAGTTGCCGTAAGTCCGATGATATCAACGAGTTCCTCAGCGGTTGGATTGAGGTTGACAGTAGCATCTGCGAAGAAATAGGGGCCTCTAGGGGTATTCATTATATACATACCTGCTACCCGATTCACTCCTTTTTTGACTCCAATCGTTTGTAGTGAAGGTAAAATGGTCTTTGGGTAATCGCGAGTTAGGCCAGAAATAAAACAATCTGCTTCCCCTGTTTCCACCATCAAAGCCCCAAAATAATTCCGTTCCTTCACCAATCGGTTGGCATCCGTTTGGGTCATTCCTTTGCGTTGCCTTTTTTGAGCGAGGATTTTTCCAAACTTTTCATTCAAGGTATGCTCTTCCAAAGGATCGATGATGCTGACACCCTCTAAGTCAAGGGAATTTTCTTGAATAAGTTCTAAGATTCGCTCGCGGTTACCCAATAATATAGGAATAGCGATTTTTTCATCTCGTATTTGTTGGGCAGCCTTTAATATTTTGAGGTTATCTGCTTCCCCGAATACCACACGTTTAGGATCTTTTTTGGCTCTTCCGATGACAATAGACATCAATCGTTCGTCAATGCCAATTCGTTTTTGCAACTCTAGTTCGTATGCATCCCAGTCTTTGATGATCCGCTTGGCTACGCCGGAATCTATGGCAGCTTTGGCTACTGCAGGTGCTATGGTAGTGATGAGCCGCGGATCCACTGGTTTTGGGATCAGGTAAAAACGTCCAAAACTCAAATGGCTTTCGCCATAAGCTTTGGTGACAATTTCAGGCACGGGTTCTTTGGCAAGTTTGGCAATGGCTTTTGCAGCTGCAAGTTTCATTTCCTCGTTGATGACCGTCGCTCGTACATCAAGTGCGCCACGAAAAATATAGGGGAATCCCAGTACATTATTAACCTGATTGGGGTGATCTGACCGTCCTGTAGCCATCAACACATCTTCCCGAGCTTCAATTGCTGTTTCGTAAGCAATCTCTGGGTCTGGGTTGGCTAGTGCAAATACAATGGGGTTTGGCGCCATGGATTGGATCATTTCCGGAGAGATAATATTACCTGCAGAAAGCCCCAGAAAAACATCTGCTCCAGGCATGGCCTCAGCAATGGTATGAAAGTTTTGAGTAGTGGCAAACTCGATATGCTCTCCTGATATTCCTGGACGATCAGTCCGAATAACCCCTTCCTTATCACATACTACAATATGCTCTTTTTTAACTCCTAAATTCAAGTAAAACCGAAGGCAGGAAATGGCTGCAGCACCTGCACCACTGACCACAATGCGGATGTCTTCAATCTTTTTTTCAACCAACTCAAGAGCATTGATTAATGCGGCACCAGTGATGATTGCCGTACCATGCTGGTCATCGTGCATGACAGGGATCTTCATTTCATTCTTGAGAGTCTGCTCGATTTCAAAACACTCAGGCGCTTTGATATCCTCGAGATTGATTCCACCAAAGGTGGGCTCTAAGGACTTGATTATTTGAATCAGTTTTTTGGGATCCTTCTCATCTATTTCAAGATCAAAAACATCAATCCCAGCAAATTTTTTAAAGAGTACCCCTTTCCCTTCCATTACGGGTTTGGAAGCCTCGGGACCGATATCACCCAAACCCAATACAGCCGTACCGTTTGAAATAACCGCTACAAGATTTCCTTTGGAGGTATATTTGTACACATTTTCCACGTCAGCAGCGATTTCCTTGCAAGGCTCCGCTACTCCCGGAGAATAGGCTAGTGCTAAATCAAGTTGGCTGGAAACGGGCTTGGAAGGGACCACTTGAATTTTTCCAGGTGAGCCTTGACTATGGTAGTTTAATGCGTCTTCTCTTCTAATTTTAATCGCCATAAATGGGGAGGATATACTGGGTTTACTTTCCTTGATTTTCAGTCCAACTGATATTGGTGTTCAGTAGTACGGCTTGGATTTCTCTTAGGGCATCCCGGTGCACTTCATTTGGAAAATACACAAAACCTTCCATGTAGTAGAGTTTTCCTTTCTTTTGATCTACCATAAGGTATCCGAGGTAGGTACCGCCCATACTCAAATTGTTGGTTTTCCAAGTTCCTCGAATTTCGACCGTAAAATTATCATTAATCACCATGTTTCGAAAAGCTGGTGGGATTTGTTTTTCGCTGGTCATAAAGGAATTAGGGTCTTCGGGATCGCCAAAAATATGGACTTTGGCTAGGGAATCTCGAAGTGCTAGGATGTTTTGAGGAAAGGTTTGTTCCTCCTTGGTGTAATCACTAACATGAAAAAAGACACTGATATCAGGTCGTTTGTCAGTAGGTGAGGGTTGACGAAGCCATAGAAATCCAGGCTCAGACTTGGCGATTTGGTAAGAAATAGGAGGCATGATTTCAATACCTAGGTTCTTCCTTGCATCATTTTGAGCTGAAGCATTTTTCCGAGCCATTAAGGGCTTTGCCAAGCGATTGCGTTCACGAACTTCAAATAGATTCTGGAGTTGATCTTTATTTTTTCGCAGATTGGAAATCAACTCTTCTTCATTGTTTCCGAAGAGGTACAATACTTCTTGACCTTGAGCAAATTCATCTTCCATTCGAAGGGAATACATACTAGGATCTGCTGCTGCCTTGGCTTTGGATTCGGGTGTAAATTGTGCATTGATCACTTGGCTACCCCCTTTTTTATCATCAAAAGTGGTAACAAAGATTAAGTTGGTATACATTTTCAGCATTCGTGTCATGGCACGAGGATCTACCCGATGGACTTTAAATTGAGGTTCAGATCGGAGCATCCCGGGCAAATCTGCTTCAAAAATGGCACGTAGTTCTTCTCCAACCGGTCCTGCCCATTTAGTGGAATCAATGGCCAAAACGATTTCACCAATATCCCCTTTGGCTTTCGGTTTCATTGCGTTGGAAGTCTCTCCATTCTCCCCAGAACAGGAGAATAGTAACAAAAATAAAACGGGCAAAAAACAAAATTGGAGCGTTTTTTGGGTTAGAGTCATACTTTTTTGGTCAATGAGATAGATGTGGTTAATTTCAGTTAATGTTGGAAATTTATTGAAGCCTTTTTTAGCCTACAATCAAGCGTTGGCCAGGTTTAATCTGGGTCGAGTTTAGATTGTTCAAGCGCTTGATTTGTTCGATGGTTAGGGAATGCTTCTTGGAAATAATCCACAAGGAATCTCCGGGTTGCACGGTATAGGTTTTGGAAATAGCGACACTACTTTCATTTAGAGCTAATGTGGCCGAAGAAACCGTATTTTGGACTGGTTCTGCTTGGACGATCAAGATTTGGCCCACCCGAATTAAATTGGAGTTAAGGTTGTTCCAACTTCTTAATTGAGTGACACTCACTCCATGACGGGTTGCTACTTTGCCCAATACATCTCCAGATTTCACTTTGTAGGTAAGGCGTGAAGATTTGTTTGGAATCGCTTTAGAAGTATCGTTGGTTTCAGAGACCGAATTTGAGGCCAGTAATACGGGAGCACTTTTTTCAAGAGAATCACTGATCCAAGCCAAATTTTCTTTCACAAATAAAACTTTGGACTTTGGAATTCGAAGTGCGATGGATTGGTGCGACTCTGGGATTTTACGGGTTTTGATGGAGGGGTTTAGTTTTTCTAGATCCCCTAGACAAATTCTGGAAAGGTCGGCCATCTTTTCCAAGTTAAATGCTTGATTGAATTGAATAGACTCGTATTCCAAAGGGTAACTAGGTTCCTCCAGATGTAAGTTGTGTTCTTCCAAGTGGTTGAGCACGTAAAGCATTGCTTGAAATTGGGGAACATAACTCCGTGTTTCCTTTGGAAGGTGGTCGTAAATTCCCCAGAAAGTGGTTTTTCCTCCAGATCTGCGAATGGCCTTACGAACATTTCCTGGTCCACAATTGTAGGCCGCCAAAGCCACTTCCCAATTGCCAAACATTTTGTAGAGTGACTTGAGGTATTTGGCTGCGGCAATGGTAGACTTTTCTGGATCCATACGGTCATCTATGTCTGTGTTGGTATGCATGCCATACATCCGTCCAGTGGCTGGCATAAACTGCCATAATCCCACCGCTCCCATTTTTGATTTGATTTTAGGGTCTAGTCCTGACTCTACAATGGAGAGGTAGATGATGTCCGAGGGCATCCCCTGTTCGCGCATTATCTGCTCGTACATCGGAAAATACTGCTCTTTTCTGGCCAGTATCATTTGGATGTACTCTCTATTGCGAACCGTGAAGTATTGAATAAAAGAAAAAACGCGATCATTTAATTCAAATGGCATCTCTAGATTCATGGCCTTAATGCGGTCTCCCACTTCTTGGTAAGTAAAGTCCGGCACATAATCGTAATGGTAGTTGGGCATGACAACCCCTTCCACGTTGCCTATGGATTCCAATTCATCTTGTTGGCCAAAAGCATCCAGGCTGAAAAAATGAATACTGCTCACAAGTACCACCACTAGGTGGAGAATATACTTCTTCATCTCTCGGATTAATTTAAAGTTAAGCCACTTAAATAATGGCTAAATGCATACAATTCCCTTTCTTTAAAGGAATTGGAAATCACCTGGAGCCCAATAGGCATCCCAGAGTCATCCTTTCCGTTAGGAATGGAAAGTGCAGGCATGCCTGAGACAGATGCCTGTACGGTAAATAAATCTTCCAAGTACATCGCCACAGGATCATCTCCATGTTCCCCAAATCTAAATGCGGTGGTGGGAGTAGTTGGAAGCAAAAGGTAGTCAAAATCTGTCAATAATTTTTCTGTAGCCTCTTTAATGATTCGTCGAACCTTTTGAGCCTTAGTAAAATAGGCGTCGTAATAGCTTGCAGAAAGAACGAAAGTTCCAAGCATAATTCTACGTTTGACTTCCTCACCGAAGCCCTCGCTGCGACTATTCTTGTACAATTGTTCTAGATTTTGTGAATGAGGGGATCGATAGCCATAGGTGACTCCATCAAATCGGGAGAGGTTGGCGCTTGCCTCGGCAGTAGTAAGAATGTAATAGGTGGGAAGGATGTATTTCAAGAGGGGAAACTCCACCTCCTGTACCTCGTGGCCTTCCAATTTAAGCTGCTCGACTACTGCTAGTGTATTTCGTTTGATTTCAGGTTGTAAAGTAGGGGCATGCAAGGCCTCCTTCAATATAGCCACTTTTACAGGTTGATTTGGAAGGGTAAGCGCGCTGTATGGAGCAACCAATTCTTGGGAGGAGGTGCTGTCTTTTGGATCATAGCCGGCTATCACTTCAAGTACCCGAGCATTGTCTAGGATGGTAGTTGAAAAAACGCCTATGGTATCAAAAGAGGATGCATAAGCAATCAAACCCCATCGCGATACACGAGAATAGGTTGGTTTCATCCCGACTACACCTGTAAATGCCGCGGGCTGCCGAACCGATCCACCCGTGTCTGAACCCAAAGTTACAGTACACAAATTGGCTTGTACTGCTACGGCAGATCCTCCCGAGGATCCTCCCGGAACCCGTGTGGGATCCAATTCTTGGAAAACCTTGCCATAACTGGAATGCTCGTTGGAGCTTCCCATGCCAAATTCATCGCAATTGAGGCGTCCAATGAGGATGGCGTCTTCGTCCAGAAGTCGTTGTACTGCAGTAGCAGTGTACTGAGAAATGTAGCCATTAAGGATTTTTGAACCTGCAGTGCAGGCATGTCCTTCGTAATTCAGGACATCTTTGATGCCAATGACCATTCCTGCAAGTTTGCCAGCACTACCTGCAGCAAGTTTTTGGTCTATATTTGCAGCCTGCTCCATTGCGGATTGGGCATAAACTTCGACGAAGGCGTTGAGATGCGCCTTCGTCTGAATATTTTTTAGGTAATACCTTACAATCGATTGACAATCGCTTTCCCCATGCTTGAGGGCAAATTGGATGTCATCGAAGGAACGATACTTTTCCAAATGAATTGTACTGAAAAATTATTTTTTCTTGTCTTTCATTCCCTCTTCGAGATCGTTTTGGATGTCCTTGGTCGCGTCTTTGAATTCACGGATTCCGCGTCCTAGTCCACGAGCTAATTCAGGAATTCGTTTTGCACCAAACAAAAGGAGAATCACAAGAATGATCAAAATCAACGAACCTCCCCCAATATTTTGAAAGAAACCTAATGTAGTCATAATGCTGTGCGTTTAAAGATAGAGATACAAATATACAAGTAT
>JACCDL010003390.1_pt1 | contig 15638 bp, 14 predicted proteins | sample 7441931 | NCBI WGS metagenome assembly JACCDL01 (sample SAMN15323437, study PRJNA562643) | freshwater metagenome | isolation source: river surface water | place: USA:Blue River Watershed | collected 2017-08-16 | reverse complement strand
GTATCTATCGCTTCACTACTGTCGTCTACCCAGACAAAATCATCGGGCTAATTGGGTCCTGGGAAGGAGTCAGAAACAGCCCAAAGGTGGAGGACATCAATCCAGCTCCTCTCAGTTACCGCTGGGTGGCCTGGCTAGACGTTGACGATGAAGATGAGTTTCTGGATTATGGGGAAAACGTTTGCTTCACAGGCTTTTGCCCAAAAGAACAACTAGGTGATCTAAGCAAAAAGTACTTATCTCCCGATTACACCTTCTTAGCTTTCCCAGTGTTTGAGACAGTGCCAACTCCAGCGCTAGATCAAGCAATCGCCAATGAATGGGAAAACGAATTTGAGGAATGGCTGACATGCTAGTACGTTCCGCATGTATGAGCCCCCTTCTCGCTACTCTCTCCGGCGGTCAACCCCCATTCGAACTCTCTTTAGGCCACGACTAAGGCTGAGCAATACCTCAAGTTTTGGATCGCCCGAATTTCCTATTCGACTCGCCATCGAAACTCCGTAGAAGACATGAAAAAAATCGAGAGCAGATGCCAGAACTGCGTTTGGATCTCTTCTAGTTACTGGACCAGTTCTCGAGGACCAACGATTCCCAAAACACTTAGCCAGTCGAATCACTCCGCTCGCGAGCTGAAGAACATGGACGCGCAAAAAAATAACTATTGACTAACTTGACAACTGAGGAAAAGTACTAAAAGCTATAAGACTTTGTCTGGACGGACAAGGTCCCAGGGGCCCGGAGGGTCTCGAAAAAAAGGAGCACATGTGTCTACACCAATTTCAATTACCATCCGCATGGATCAGGCTGCGGAGCAAACCCACGGATTCATCAAGCGAGTCCACGGCCTAGTCCGCCTAAAGGGGCTAATCCAGCTTATCTCTGATCTCGATCTCGAGGCGAACCCTCGAGACTCGCGAGTCAGCAAGGTTACCAACGATATTCGTGAATCGATAGAGAAGACCCCTGAGACCTTCCCTTACAAGAGCAAGGGAATCCTCGTAGCCTCTTCTAGCTATTCGCTGCGCGATAGAAACCGCTACGAGCTCTCGTTTGTGAACCCACACGTCGAGGGCATCCTCGACGGCGGTCACAACACTCTGGCGGTCGGACTTCATATTCTTGAGCTAGCGCTGGGCGAGGAATTCTCGGCAGTAGAGAAAGAAATCAAGCTCTGGGATGACTTCAAGAAAGCCTGGGACGCCAACCTTAAGAAGATTCAGGCTTACCGTGAGTCTCTAGCTGAAGGCGATGAGTCACTGAATGGCTTCGTGCCAGTTGAACTTCTTTTGCCGTCAGACCCAACAGATGAGATCTGTGTCGAGGACTTCAACCGTGCCCTCCTCGAAATCTGCGCCGCTCGGAACAATAACGCACAACTCCGAACCGAAGCTAAGGCAAACGCCCAAGGCTACTTCGAGGGTCTAAAGGCTCAGCTACCCAAGGATATTGCCGATCGTGTTGAGTGGCGACCAAATGAGGGTGGCGACATTAAGACCCCCGACATCTTGGCGCTCGCCTGGATCCCACTGAGCTTCTACAACAAGAAATTCAAGGACCAGGAGGACAAGGTGGTCGAGGCCGTCTCTATGCCTCAAATCTACGCATCGAAAGGTGAGTGCGTAAACCGCTTCGAGCGTCTGATGTCATCTCACGATGTGAGCGAGATTCAGGGCGGCAATTTCAAGCGCGACCTGAAAAGCCCTGAGGTTCTAAGCGCTTTCAAAATCACCGGAGCCCTGCCTGAGCTCTTTGATTTGATTTATGAACTATTCCCAGACGCTTACAACTCTCACGATGGTAAGTTCGGGCGAATTAAGGAGGTCAAGAAGACGAACAACGCCAAGGTGAAAACTACAAAATTCACCAATCGCGGTATCGCCTGGAAGTATCCAGAGGGATATGTGATTCCTCTGGTCGCTGGGCTGAGAGCTCTAATGGAACTGGACGGCTCAGGGCTACTCCGGTGGAAGGTTACTAACCCTACTGAGTTCATCAAGACACATTTCGTACAGATCGTGTCCGCATACAAAGGTGTGATTGAACTCGTTGACTACGACCCGCAGAAGGTTGGTAAAGCCGCTGCTGCCTACGAGAGCGCATTTGCTGCTTTCGAGTCCGCTTACTACCGCAGCCTAGCAAAGTAGGGCGGAAACCAAATGATCAAATGCTTGAATCTAGCTCACCTCAAAGTCACTAACTGTATTCTGATTGAAGGGGGGATTTTGTAATGAAGTGGTATTGGGAGAAGCGCAGTGACAACGAGTTCACTCCGCCTCAAATTTCAACTATCTTTCAGGGCTGGGAGGAACCTAAAGCTGGCCTGTTTGGTGAGTCAAAAGTGCCCGTTCAGACTGAAGTGTTTGTTCGTGAAGTGGTCCAGAACTTCATTGACGCCAGTCGCGAGGATTTCTCTCCAGGGGTAAAGCCGAAGCTCACCTTCAGATTCGTTGAGCTTGAAGGCGAAGCAGCTACCTGGGTAACTTCACAACTTGGCCTGCAGGAAATTCCAGCACACTACGGACAGCTTTCACCCGAATCAAAGGCAAACTTCCGAATTTCGGAGGGCAAAGTTCTAGGCGGTAATCTGCAGAAGATTCGCCTTTTGATTGCTACCGAGTTCGGGACATCTGGAATGTATGGGCAGTGGGAAAGGTCTTCAGCGGTGAAGGACTCGAACGGCCGAGTCATCCGCAATAAGATGCGCGACGCGATGCTATCTAGCGTGAGAGATGCGTCAGCTGGTAAGGGACTTGGGTCCTTCGGCGAAGGCAAGAAGGCTGTAATAGCAATTTCTGCCACTAGGACGATTTTCGCTTACACCTGTTTCAAGCCCGAGTCGTCGGCCGACAATGTTTACTCGAGGTTTCTAGGAGCGCTTTACTGGGAGAACCACCACGTTGACAACACAAAATATGCAGGACTTGCGCTTCTCGGCAAAGAGCTCCCGGGTCAAACTCGACCTTCACCTTTCGTCGACACTGAGGCAGACAGTTATGTGAACTCCCTTGGCTTGCCGGGAGTTGAGTCGCGCAAGCTGGCTGATGGGCTAAACACCGGGACGACTCTAATCTTCCTGGAGCCACTTGCTTCACCTGAACACATTTCGGAAGCGATTGCCCGTAACTGGTGGCCGCTGATGTTGGATGGTGAGGCTGAATTTGAAGTCATTGACTACTCTGGAAAAGTCATCCCAATCGAGTTTTCGAGTGAGATCGATCCGTTTGTTTCCGCATATAAACAGCACGGGAGCGTCGAGGTTGAAAACTGGGAATCCACAGAGAACGCAGCATTCTTATGTGAAACCATCAAGACGTCTTCCTTCGGCGATTCGGCGCGACTTTCGTTGGCGATTGACCTCAGGCCTGGCTTGGGCTTCTCAAGGAATAACCCTGAGAAGAACTGGAGCTTGGTGGCGCTAATTCGCAACGGAATGATCGTAAAGTATCAGCACGTTCCGAAGTCTCAGAGTGACCACGCACCTTTTGTTCGGGGAGTGGTAGAGGTGAACACCATTGATCACCAGAGGTCAGAGGCGGCACTCCGAAAGATCGAGCCTCCGCTTCACAACAACTGGCCAACCGACAAGGAGGGCGTCGACGCTGAGACGGTAAAGCACTCTAGGGAGATTTGGACTCAACTCAAGAACCACGTCGAGGGGTTCAAAAAGAAGTACAGCACCAACATCCCGGATTCAGATCAAGACCTTCCACTTTTCAGAGAACTTTTGGGCATTTCAGGTGGCGGGGTTACTCCTCCACCTCCTCCCCCAAGGATCAAATCCAAAGTGTCACTCCTCAATGAGGTGGCAACCCTAGAAGAGGGTTCATCGCCTGGCACAAGATTTGTACAGTCAACGAGAAAAATCGCTTTGCGACGAAATCTAACTCCTGAGATTGATGAACTAGAGGTTGAAGTTGAAATCGGCTGGGAGATAGGTGAAGAAGACAGTTGGATCCTGGCAACTGACCAATTCCAAAGCGAGGTGCTCGAAGTTCCTGCGGGCTTCACCCGCGATGGAAAGAAATCCAATGTATTCAGAGGGGTGCTAACCACTTCTGAAGCAGTCTTTACTTGGCAGAGTTCTGAGTATTCAGAGCTGTGGACACTTCGACCATTTATGAAGGTAACGGAGTACAACGCTATCACTGGAGGTGAACTGTGAGCACCGGAGAGTCGATGAGAAATGAGGGGGTTGCTGTTCGGCCTTTTGCCGGAAGTCGCGAACTTCAAGATGTGTTGGAGAGTGTTGTTTCTTTGGAGGTAAAAACTGGACAGGAGTCTTACTCCCTGCGCAGCGCGGACCGCGTCACGATACCTCCTTCAGAAATGCGCGTCGCAGATATTTCACTTAAGATAAGCGACCTCGACAAACTTCTCGCGCAGGTGGACCCTATGGTCATGTCCCGCGACGACGTTGACTTTCTAGTTGTGGCGGTAGATGGGCCTACTTCTCCGCTTCGAGCTACAGATGTGCTGCGGCACGCGTCCATCAACAGCTTGAGCGGCGCAATGCAGCTGAATACTCTTGGCAACCAGTCGGATTCGGCAGTGCTTTCCAACGTTCACGGGCGTTACTCGGTTGAGTTTGTTTTAGTGCACAACAAAGACATTGTCACCGTAAGCGCGGTGAAGCCCCGACGAAAAGGCGCACTGCTCGCTAAAGCAGTATTCACGCTGAAACCGACGGGGGTCAACGACCAGCCGAAACCGAAGCCGATGGATCAAGAGGCGAAAAGAAGGCTAGGCCTGACTCAGTACTCGTGGTTCTACCTCAGAGCAAGTTCTTCGCTTTTGGAGTCTCCATCGTTTGAAGACGCGTTTGACTTCTACGTGGACAAGGAATTACTAGATACTCTCAAGGTTGCGAAGCCAGCGGCCCAGGCGGCGATAGAAGCCACACTCATGACCGCCCTGGTTCAAGGTTTGTGTCAAGAAGTGGCGGCTAGATCAGCGGACATCTCCGACTCGGATATCGAGGATGTAGAAGCCTCAGCCGTCGTTCGAATGCTAAAGAAGCTACTTAACGTGAAGACTTTTGAAGAGCTGAAGGACCAACTGCAGGAATCTCCAGCGAAGGTGGCAACTCAGATGCTTGCCGTCAAGTCGTTGTTCAGTGGACTGATGAAATCCTTAGAGGAGGTTGGTGATGAGTAACAGTTACCCGGTTCTTTCTGCGAAAGACTCCCTCTCGATAGGTGAGGCCGTCGAGGCGCACAGAGGTCGAACGGGAAATTACGCAGGGTTCGACGAAAGAGCGCACGAAGGTCTGAAAAAGACCCGTCTCTGCAGAGAGCCATTTGATTCTGACGCTCTCACTTCACTAGCTCGCGAGTTTCAAAACACTCGCGCTGCCATTCACATAGCCGGTGGAAGCGCTTCGTCAAAGAGAAATGAGCAAGAAGAGGAATTTGCTCAGTTGGCTGTTCGTCTGATCAGACTCATTCCTTTGGAAGCCGCACAGGATCCGGACTTCTGGCGGTATCTAAGTGTTTTCGTGTTTAGGGACTACATCTGTGCAACTGAGGGAGATTTTCAGCCCCAGCGCTACGGCGGAAACGGGAACAAGAACCTTGTGCGATGGACTCTAATCCGTGGATTAGTTTGGGGACTCCATTGTGCAGATGGTGACGACGTGTCAGCTGTTTACAAAGCGAGACTTGTTCGAGAGACTGCAGGCAAGGGCTCTGAGGTCAGAGACTTGTATATCTCTCATGTTGTGAGACCTAATTGGGCTAAGGCTAACGGTGCTGGCTTGGCGTTTATTGATGCCGCGATGGCAGAACCGCCTCTATTCGACATCGGCAGTGAATTCAGGCCTTGGCAGCAGCTCAATGCGAGGGTTGGAAGAATCGCGAAGAACGTCTATCTTCCAAGTCTTTCGCGGGATGAACTTGAGTTGCTAATGCTTCAGGAACGCGAGGGGATTCCTTCTGAGCCAGCTCTATTGGTTGAGAACGACTAGTCCTGCCTTTTCCTGGGTTACTTGATGAAACGGATTTGAAGGTTGAGTTTGACAAAGTAGTCTCCAGATTCTTTGTAAAGTTCCCCGAATTTATGCCTCGTCGTGCTCGCGACCTCGAGTTTCACAGAATCAAATAAGAATTCTTGAAAGTCAGTCAAGTTGTATAGGTAGTAAAAAACCACATCGCCATCGACCTTGACGACGATTAGGCCCTTGAACTTCGTAACGTCGCCATCCCACTCACCAGTCGGGCGGAGTCCCATCGCGACCGCGCCTAGGAATTGCTTGAGCTTGAAGACTTGCTGGGGGGACTTTGCGCTGTCTGAAGGGAAAGCAATGGTCGATAATTCGGCGATATTGGAGCTCTTAGAGCTGTAAAACTCAAATAGCAGCTTTGCCAGATTTGCTGGCATGTTACTGTCCACAAGTTCAAGATTGGATGTGAAGTTATGACTGTCAATCGAAACAAATTCAAAAGAAAAACCTGCCTTGTCTAAAGCTCGAATGTTCGCTCTAACAGCTCCGGGTTCCAAGGTCGGGAAATCAGACTCGTCTAAACCCTCTGGCGGGGTCACCTTAAAGAGAAAGTTTGTTGCTCCAGAGGCGTTTAGGAGCGTCGATGCCGAGCCCAATTGAGATTTAATGCTGAAACCGATTCTTGGGGTGGGAAGCTTCGTGGTTTTGTCCTCAAGGATCAATTCGAGGTCACTAGTGGTCTGTGCTGAGCTCGCTGAGATGAATTTCTTGGACAGTAACTCCATCAATTCTGCGCCGGTGTCTAGAGGAAAAGTTCTTGTATTGTCCTCAGCCGTAAGTTCTCGGAAGAACTCCTTTAGCTTGAGTTTGATTTCTTCCTTACCCACCATGAAGGGCAACTCGCCAGCTGGGCGAACTTGTATCTCGTCCTCCAAGACTACATAGCTGACCTCGTCGATAGGCAATTTGCCAGCCAGGTAAATCTCAAGAACCTTGTAAAACTGGTCTCGAATAGGGTTTTGTCTTCGGTCAGCGGCATGAGCTCCCCCACTCACCAAAAGATAACCCAGTGTGTAGAGCTCACTCCACTCGCCCACATTCCCGGCTGGGACGCGCGAAATCACTTAGCTTCATCCAAGGTTTTGATGATCGCCCGGGCATAGTCCTGGATGGCCCAGACCGCCACACTATTTCCGAGCTGCTTCATGGCTTCATTCGAAGATACCGGAAACTCATATTCTTGAGGAAAGCCTTGGAGCATCTTCCCTTCTTCGGGGGTGATTCTTCTTTCGAGCCCGTCGACAATGTAGCCATCCCAATTTCTCCGGTCATGGACGCCTGAACCTTTGCCGCCGACGCGTAAGGTATATCCGACCTCTCTGTCAACTTTTCCACCCATCACATGGCTCATGTTGTAGGCGAGTTCTCGATTTGGAGGCTGTTTGATGGACAAGGAATTGTCTCTAAAGCCAATCATGAACAGTCGTGGTCTGTGTTGCGGAAGTCCATGATCAGAGGCTTTGACTATGAACTCTTGGAATGAGTACCCGAGCTCCTCAGTGAGAATCCTCTTAATCTCCCGGAAAGTGCGGCCTCCATCGTGTTTGTAGAGGTGCCTCACATTTTCCAGGAAAAACGCACTAGGTTGCTTCACCCTGATGATTTCTGCAATGTCAAAAAACAGCGTTCCACGAGTGTCTTCGAAGCCCTTGAGTTTGCCAGCTTGACTGAAAGGCTGACATGGGAAGCCACCTGTCAGGATATCAAAATTAGGGATTTGGGATTTATCAACTTTGGTGATGTCCCCGGCAAAATTTCCAGACTCGAACAAATCTGGGGATAAGGATTTGAAATTGTGCTCGTAGGTCCTTCTGGCGTGTTCATTCCACTCAGCAGCAAACACACATTCAGCGCCTTCGTTATGGAACGCAAGGTGGAAGCCGCCGATGCCAGCGAATAAGTCAATGAACTTGTAACGTGCCAAGATTCTCCTTGTGTTGACGCAAGTCCCTAGAGTGTCACATGCCACCGACATTTAGAACCAGGCCAATGTAAAGAATAACAACGCGACCTGGTCAATCAGTCAGTACAAGCCGAGCTCGGGTTTGAACTTTCCACCGGAAGACAACTCAAGAACCTGGCAAATGTTTAGGAAACCAGACATCCTTGTGGGCGTGAGCGAGTCGAACGGGCTGACCCTCAAGGACTGGTGCGAAGATATCTCCGTAATCGGTGATGTTCAGCAAAGTACCTGGGCTGACTTTTTCACTCAAGGTCGAAATGAGTGCGGAGGCATCGCTAATCGACATCTTGGATAAAATCTGACCTGAAGATAGGTCTTTGAGATCGTTTTCCAGTAGTTGATAGTCATGTTCAAGTGCGAAACCACGTACTTGCCCCGATGCTTCGTCTGGGGAAGCGCCAAACCAGCCGATCATTTTAGGCAATCCCTTTATGTACCCCATCGTCGCGCCATCTTCGGCAACCCAAACTTCGCCACCTCTGGGAAAATACTGGAGCCAAATCGAGATAACGTGGTTGGCAATATCCCCTAGCTCCTGTTTGACTGAGACTCCATAAGAGTCATAAATATCTCTGGTGTTCCTGTCCAGGGTAAGCTTGCGGGCAGGCTTTTCACCAGCCCAGCGAGCGCCCCAGGCAGGCCTCTCAACCTGCTTCCTAATCTCTACCTCGTATTGCTCCACGACCTCTTCAGAGCCAGAAGGAACAGTAGGTTCGACGTGAGTTACTTGACGCTTCAACGATCCGTCAAGAATCGATTTCACTCTGGTCTGCAGAGCCTTAGCCCATGAAGCAACCTCGAGACCTGGGGCGGTTGCGACCTGGTCAAACAGAGTTGCCATCTGAAGAAGGGTGTTTAGAGTGGGTGCTAGCTGTTGGTGATGAAAAAGGTTTAGCTTTAGACGAAGAGTGTTTGCGGAATTGAACCAAGCGTGAGCTGCGTTTGGAATCAAGTGCCAAATCTGCGAATCCTCCAAAGTCGCTTCACCGAGAATAAAGCGAAGATCGTTTGGAGACTTGTAGGTGAAAGGCTCACTTTTAGCCAGGCGATACTGCTTGATCTCTCCAAACCAATGAGGCTTACCAAGAGCCACGAATTGGTTGTCTAAAAATGAAGACAGCTCGTTGGCCGAACGTAATTCAAGGGCATTGATGATTCCCAAAATTGTGATGTAGTTGTCATCGATGGGCAGAAGATTCTCAGACATTACTGATCAAGCCCGAAGTCGTTTATGACCGCAAGGGTTCTCGTGACGGCATAGGAAACAGCGACGGTTCTGAGATCACCAGGTTTCACTACTACAGCCAGTTCGTTAGCCACCCGCGAGTTGGTTTCCCCGTCTATCTCTCTTCGCGTACCCACCTTAAGTGCACCAACTTCGAGTAGCAGCGCCCCAAGGTCTTGTCCAAGATATTCGTTAATCTGATCTAAGTGGCCGCCATGCAGAGTGAATCTATCCTTCGTGGCGTTGTATTTGAGGACGCTCAGGATTACCAACCAATTACCGTCTCGAGCGCTGCCGATGGACATGCGCCCTCTGCGCATAAGTTCTTGGTGTTTATTGAGGCCACTAAAAAACTCAATGGGGATGACTTCAGGTTCTGATTCTTTCCATTGAATAAGGCCGACCATCATGTTTAGTTCATCTGAGCTTGTCACCCTAAAGGTGCTCAGGCTGCCCTGTTCAGTTACTGAGGAGTTGCGGTTAGCCATTGGCGAACCCACGTAATCTTTAGATCCTGGAATGAGCTCAATTTCACATTTACTTACTGATATAACTTCAGACATTTCCCCCACCTCTTTACCAATACTCTAGAGAATCTCAGAACTTTGGTGGTTGCTTGATCGACTTGAACCGCGCAAACTCCATAACCTCTTCAGTCAGTGTTGGATAGCGGAGCAGGATCTCTTCTAAAGCTCCAGACATAATCTCTCCGCGCTCGCCAAGCCAGAAACTTGGCTCTTTACAAGATGCGATTTGCTCGTCTAACCACTGGGTGGTGAAGCCCTGCTGGAATTCGGCGATTCCATGCCTAAGTGTGAGAGCCGAATCCGGTCGCCCTGCGTGATAGAAGGCTCCAGCTACGAATCGCTCACGCTCCCGGTCAACGACCAGTGCGAACCACTCGCCCTGAACTAGGTCAACGTCGCCAATAAAACCCTGCCAGTCGCAGTTCTTGCAGCCAATCTCTGGATCGTCGCCCATGATGATGCAGCCACCGATATAGATGTTGTCTTGGTTCTCCAAGGTTTCTCGTGATGGCATGCCATAAACGATGCGCTTGAGCGGGTGAAAGCAGATGGGGCACTTGGGAAGTAGCTGATTGATAAACAGTGTGCCGTCGTCTGAAACTTCACCACCGAGATCAGATGCTGCCTCAACATAGACCTGGTAGTCATCCTCGGTGTAGCAGCAGATTGTCACATCCAGTTCAGGCCCACTTCTCTGCAGCTGCAGGGCAATCGCAGAGAGCGCGGTTGACATTGCGATTTCCTTGGGAATGCCAAAGGCTCCGGTGCCAAGTGCTGGAAAAGCAATTGTCTCAAAGTCGTTCTCCAGCGCAAGTCTGATCGAGTTGCGATAGCAGTCCGAGAGGATCTCGGTCTGATTGTCTAGCCCTGGGATCCATCTGGGCGCAACGGTGTGAATGACGTGCTTGGCTGGTAGCCGGTAGCCAGCGGTGAGGATTGCTTCGCCAGGCTGCAAGAAGGTGTGGTGGGTTTTTAGCTCACTGAAAAGACCTGGCCCTGCCGCCTGGTGGATAGCGCCGTCCACCCCACCACCGGGCACCAACTGGGAGTTAGCCGCATTGACGATGGCATCGACCTGCAACTTGGTGATGTCTCCAATAACTAAACGAATCATCTTTGTTTCTCCTCAACCGTTTGCTCTAGTTCAGTGGGCATTGTGAACAGCGGGTATGCGTAAAAGCACTCGTAGTGAACATCGCTATCGGTAGGGATGTATTCGAGATCCTCAGGCAGTGAATAGCCAAAGTAGTATTCGCCCGACTCGTACTCACCGTCTTCGAGTTCGATATCTGCCTCCCACGCTGACCAGCTGTAGGCGACTGGTGGTGGGCTGATGTTCTGGTCAATCAGTAGATCATCTTTACTGATTTTGTAGTTGCCGGCCAGGTAGCAAAGGTCTAGAAGTTGCATGTAGCCAACAAAGTTGAAGTACCTTGCCACTCGCGCTACGCGAAGATCGCCCTTGATGTGCTTTCTGAGGTTTGGAACGTTTTCCCAGCCATAAAACTCAACCGAGACAATTGGCCCACCAGTTACTTCAAAGAAATGCGGCTCAATATAGGCATTGACCAACTGGCCATCGATGCTCAAAATCATTCCAACCTCCGCATCGAAATCTATAGAGGGGGTCTGACTTTTATTGAGTCCAGGCCATCGAATGTGCGTTACGTCCGACCCGAAGTTCATAATGAATCTAATTGCGAACCCCTAGAGGGAAGGCCCACTATGACATGATCGGCGCAAACGGCCCCAAAGGGCGAAAGGTTGCCTACCCCGGAGAACGAGCCCGAATCGATCAGTTCCGAAGAAGCGTGTTGAGCGAGTCCAGCTTCATCGCAGAGTCAGATGTCAAGGAGACCAAGCAGCGTCGTCCAGGCAAGCCTGCAACGCTCTACTCCCTTCGGGATTGGGCTGACCCAACCAAAGATCTCTCGGGTAAGTCGGACTACTCGGACTGAGGGCCTCAGGCCAAAGCCTCGCCAATTCAAAAAACTCTTTCGCCAATTGCCATAAGCTGGCCTTTATAAGCTGCTGGGGCCGGTCGAGAACGCAGCGCAATGGGGCAATATGAGTGTTTTGGATTTGATCTCAGAACTTATCGACACGTCCCTGCGTAGCGACTTACTCAAGGTGTACTCCTCGAGAGAGCCAGGTCGCAATGTGGACGAGATTAACCTCTGGCTTAAAAGGGTTGCCAGGGCAAACAAGTCTTTAGACTCAGCAAGCGAAGAGAGGCAAAAAGCCCTCGCAGCCATAAAGGGCCAACAGTTTGAGAATCTTCCTGTTGGCCTGAAGAGAAAAGCCATCCTTATCGAGTCAGAGGTGCGTGCGGTCGCCTCAAATGCCCGAGTTTCCCAAGCAGTCGAAGAAGGCAAACAGCAGTTTTCTCGCGATTTGGCCCTTCAATTGAAATTCGCGAATGTCCTTAGAGTGCTCGCGAGCAAGGGAAAGGCTCAGCTTTACAAGGAGATCAAGGCCCTAAATCGAAAACTCACAGAAGCGGAATTAGAACAGTTTGTAAGCAACCTGGGCACACTCGCAAAACTAAATAAGTGGAGTGAGGTGTATTCACCAATTCAACTTTCGGAGCTCCAAGCTGCGGCTGAACTTGGGTTAACCGATTGGCCTGAAAGTCATCGGAAATTTCTCTTTGACTTGAACAGTCAGGTTTTCGAAAGCGTTTTGTCCGAAGCTAGCGAACGCGAACGAGAATTACGACGTTTGAAATCTATTGAAGACCTGGCGAATCGCAGTGAACATGACCAAAGGTTCCAAGCGATTCGAGAGGCAATGACCGCGGCCGCTGAGGAGCGCAAGGCAAAGCTCGACGCCGAGAGAGCCGCTGAACGAGCTCGGGAAGAGGCGCGCGAACTTGAGCTTGAGCTTGAGCGAGAAAAACGCGAAGCCGAACGTCAAACTCTCAAGCAATTGCTCGCCGAAGAGCTCAGGCACGACTTCAAAAGCTTCGTAACGAAGCACATCAGAAGTATTGACCATGACGGTGTCCATCGGGAAGTGATAGCTGAACACATTCAAAATTGGGCAGGGCAAAATCTGGGTTCTCGGCTTGATATGGACCAAGCGTTGGCAGTCGCATCTGTTTTTGACCATACCCAGGTGGTCGCCAGAGCTGGCAGCGGAAAAACATTAACTCTGGCGGTCAGGCTCTGTTTCCTTTTGATTGATCAAAAGAGGCCGCCGCATCAAGTTCTCGCACTCGCATTCAACAAAGATGCTCAGGAAGAGATAAAGCTCCGTGTCCAGCGTTTTCTAATCTACAATCACGAACTCCAGATCGGCGGGGCCGAGTCAGCCAAGCGTCTTTTCGCAGCGCTCTTAGAGAGCAAGGAGGAGACAAAAAAGGCTGTAGATGCTAGGGGCATAGCACTTCCAGTGATCATGACTTTCCACGGGCTTGCACATCAACTGATTGCTGCGAATCTGCTAAAGGATGCTCCTAAGCAGATCGAGGGAGATAACGGAGAAAGCAACGAGTTGCTTGACACTGTTACGCGCGAATTGCTTCATAGCCCAAAAGGGGCGGAGAGGCTTCGCCAATTACTGCGTCAGTACTTCAATGATGACCTTCATCGTCTCACTGAGGCTGAGATGGATCCAGAGAAACTGTTCGAGGTTAGGAAGCATCTACCATTCGAAACTTTGCGCGGAGAAATGGTCAAATCCCATGGCGAAAGACAGATCGCAAACTGGCTCTTCACGCATGGGGTTGGTTACTACTACGAAAGCGCGACTTGGACTGACGACCGCTATGTATACCCAGATTTCACACTCGCGCTGGCCGATAGAGCCGTAATCGAATACACCGGGATGGCTGGTGACTTTGACTACGACAAAGATTTGAACAGCAAGCGAGAAGCATATCGGGTTCGAGGATATTCACTGCTAGAACTGGTGCCAGGCGACATAGCTGATGGCCGGATCCTTGAAAAGAAGCTCAAGGAATTTCTCCGAAGTCAACGGATAGATGAGTTCCGACTTCTTAGCAAGGAGGAGATTTGGCAGGCGATTAGAAATCGCATAGTGGGCAACCTCGAGGGCAGCAGATTCAACCGGGCGCTAGCCCAGTTCGTCAATCGAGCGCAACGCGAGGGCTTTACACCGGATCAGATAAGGCGGGAAGTTGAACTGCGAAGTTCAGTAGATCCGATAGGCCTAGAGTTTGCGAGGATTGCGGCCGATATCCTCGAGGAATATACGAAGAGGCTGGGCAAAAACAGTCAGATTGACCAAACTCAAGCTTTGAGCTTAGCCATTGATCTCTTAGGGCAAAACAAACTCACGGTGCGAGTGAACGGTCGTCAGGCGAGCGTCTCTGAACTCTCTCACATATCGGTTGACGAACATCAGGACTTCTCCTCTCAATTCGAATCGATCCTGAAGTTACTTCAAGCGAAATCTGGGGCACAGGTATTCGCAGTCGGTGACGATTGGCAGTGCATAAATCGATTTGCCGGATCAGAGCCTGAGCTCTTTCACAACTTCGTCGCAAGTTGGACAGACAGCATCCTGCTTGAAATGCCGAACAACTATCGCTCTCGACCAGAAATTGTAAGAGCGGGCAATGAGGTAATGAGGGTCACAGGTGGCACACCAGGTGCCCCTACCAAACCTCCAGGTGGCCTGGTGAGCCTCTACCTTGTGGACAAAACCGACCCTAGGAAAAAGGAAGCTCAAATCTCAGGAGATTTGACCCTTCGGGTACTGAGGCGATTGCTGATTGCCGAGCTATCTAAATCTCAGGAACACGAGATCACGATCCTAACTAGAACACGCACACCCGCTTGGAACTGGAAAGGGCGCGGTCCTGAGAATCAAGAGCGAAGGGACTTCGAATCACTCATAAATCGCTTGATTCCGGGGCTTTCTCCAGAGGTTCGCTCCAGGATTAAAATGAGCACCGTTCATAGCTTTAAGGGTCTACAAAGCGATACCGTGATTGTGACTGACGTCCAGAGCAAAAGCTTTCCTCTGATTCATGCCGACAATCGATTCCAAAGCTTTTTCGGAGAGAGTCTAGAGTCTCTATATGAAGACGAAAGAAGGCTTCTTTACGTTGCTCTGACTCGGCCAATTGAGAGACTTTATGTGCTTACTAGGAGTGGAGTTGTTAGTCCATTCTTGACTAGAGGGATACTGTCCCACGAGCAAAACATAAAGACACTTTCAAGTGGATATCAAATCAAGGTAAGTTCAAAAGACCCATTCGATGATTCATACAAGACTCTTTTGGAAAAAGCGGGATTCTCAATTTATGCGTCTAGAAGGCCACAAAAAACTGCCCATAAGGACATCACCAGCTTTGTTCTAAACAGCGGTGGAGCAGCACGAGCGAAGACCATGCTCATGAATGAGCCTCCCATTTGGCTAAGGAAGTCTGCTGAGTATGGGTGCCGCTTTGAAATCGAGGAGATTTTCGGCGACCGGCCTGAATGACCACAGCATTGCTGAGTCAATCGCCAAAGACCTCGTCGCAATCGAGAATCGCCGGATTTAGCGGCCTGCATGCTGCAAGCTCCCCCTCAGACAAATACGCCGTAATCCAAACATCCTGCTTCACGCCGCGGTATTCATCCAGGCGGACATAGAGCAGCTTGGACTCGGGGCAGTACTTGATTTCACCTTCGTGAGCAACCAGGGTCCACATGTACAGCTCGATGGCGCTGTGATGGAAGAGGACTTGGTCTTGCTTTTGGGTGACAACTCTCACTGCGTTAGGACCTATTAGATCTAGCTTGGCCCAGAACCTGGGCAGGTGAGCCTTGACTCTGACTTGAATGTAGTGAACGTTGTGACCTGGTTCGTATGATGCGCAGCTAAATGCTTCGTTTGCCATTTGGCACTCCTAGCTAGGGGCCATAAGGCCCACGACTTTGCCAAGGGGATTACCTTGACCGCATCTTC
>JACCDL011281464.1_pt1 | contig 15649 bp, 16 predicted proteins | sample 7441931 | NCBI WGS metagenome assembly JACCDL01 (sample SAMN15323437, study PRJNA562643) | freshwater metagenome | isolation source: river surface water | place: USA:Blue River Watershed | collected 2017-08-16 | reverse complement strand
GTACCGCTGGGAATGTGCCATTCGCTCATCGGTGGTGCTGGGCTTTGTGGGCGCTGGCGGACTGGGCCAGCAATTGGACAATTCCATGAAGATGTTCAACGGCGGCGAAGTCTCCACCTTGCTGTTGGTGTTTGTGTTGCTGGTGGCATTGGCTGATCGTGCGAGTGCGTGGTTGAGAAGGGCCTTGTCATGAGACCCGTGACGTCCAGTGCCCCCTCTTTCCCCGTCATGGACAGGGAAGCGATCCACCCACCACACAAGCTTCCACCGCCCTTGCTGAATGCCCGGTGCTGGGCCTGCTGGCTGGTCGCGGCTGTGGTGCTGATGGTCGTGGCAAGCTTTGTGTCGCTCGACCTCGACTGGGCGGCCTTTGCGTCCCTGGAAGCAGCCCGCAGCATGGGCCGTTTCGCGGCGGAGTTTTACCCGCCGGACCTGTCGTCGCCCTTTTTGACCAAAGTCGCGTGGGCTGCCTGGGAAACCCTGGCCATGTCGGCGCTGGGTACCGCACTCGCCGCCGCCCTCGGCCTGGCATTGGCCGTCCCGGCCAGTCGCATGTCCAGCCAGGATGCGGCCTGGCTGCGCAGCCCAACGCGGTGGTTGCTGAATGCGCTGCGGGCAATTCCTGAACTGGTTTGGGCTGCACTGCTGCTCATCTCCGCAGGCCTGGGACCCATGGCCGGGACATTGGCGCTGGCACTCCACACCAGTGGCGTGCTCGGTCGGCTTTTCTCCGAAGCCATGGAAAATGTGCCCACGGGGCCAGGAGACGCCTTGCGCACACAAGGCATTGGACCCCTGCGTGTGTTCGCCTATGCCACCTTGCCGCAGGTGCTGCCTCAATTGATGAGCTACACGCTGTACCGCTGGGAAAACAACATTCGTGCCGCCGCTGTCTTGGGGGTGGTGGGAGCCGGTGGCTTGGGGCAGTTGCTGTCCTTTAACATGGGCTTGTTCCTCATGAACAAAACTGCCACCATTTTGGGGGCGATGCTGCTGATGGTGGCTTGCGTCGATGCGCTCAGCTTTGCGCTCAGGCGCTGGCTCAATCGCTGATTGGCGAGTGACGCAAGTCAAGTGGAGCGGTCAGTGCGGCGATCCCGGCATAACCAGACGATAGAAAGATCCTCACGTGTCGACCCAAGAGCCCGTTTTTTTTGATGTCGCCCACGACACCCTGGCCACCGACTTGGAAGAGCTGAGCCTTGGTCTGCTGGCCCAACAAGCCACACTCTCGCCCAAGTACTTTTACGATGAGATGGGCTCGGTCTTGTTTGACGCCATCACCCTGCTGCCCGAATACTACCCAACGCGTACCGAGTCGCAGATTTTTGTCGACCATGCCCACGACATCCATGCACAGTTGCCCCAGCAAGCCACCTGGGTTGACCTGGGCGCGGGCAGTTGCCACAAAGCAGCACGCTTGTTCACGCAAACGCTGCCTGCAACCTATGTGGCCGTTGATATATCCAGCGCCTATCTCGTCAACCAGTTGAAAGACCTGCAAGCCAAACACACCCACGTCAACATGGTGGGGGTAGGGATGGATTTTTCAGCATCACTGAGCTTTCCAGAACAACTGCAGCCACACCTGGCGGACCAACCGCTGCTGGTCTTGTACCTGGGCTCAAGTCTGGGCAACTTCCATCCCGAGCAGGCCTTGTCTTTTTTGCAAAGAATTGCAGCGCTGTGCCAACAAGGGCAGCCGGGTTCGGGTCTCTTGATCGGCATCGACTTGGTGAAAGACACCAAGACGCTTGAGCAAGCTTATGCCGATGATTTGGGTGTGACCGCTGCGTTCAATTTGAATGTGTTGCGACGCGTCAACCAGCTGCTGGGCTCAGACTTTGACGTACGGGAGTGGCAGCACTGTGCGCGCTTTAACACGCAAGCGTCACGCATCGAAATGCACTTGAAAGCCAAGCATGACCTCGTTGTGCAATGGAAGGGGCGGCAGCGCCATTTCAAACAAGACGAAACCATTCACACCGAAAATTCCTACAAATGGTCCATTGACCAATTTGCACATCAATTGCGTGCGGCGGGGTTTTCCACCCTGCGGCATTGGACCGATCCCAATGCGCACTTCGCGTTGTTTTGGGCCTCCTGAACCAAGCCTTCGGAATATTTCATGACGCGCAGGTTCTGAAGCCTGCATAGATATCATCACGCTCAGGCGTGAAGAAATTCCTGTAGTTGACGCGCCGCAACACGGGGTGCGCCAGGTGGGATGCACCTCTCAAGACCTTGTGCGTCCCAAACCAGGGGGCTGAATACTCTGTGTAGGGATGCGGCACAAATCCGTCATACGGGGCAAACGCGTCTTGCGTCCACTCCCACACCCGACCCCACTCAAAACCGCTGACGGTTTTGGCAGCGCAATCCCATTCGGCTTCGGTTGGCAATCGGCGACCTGCCCACGCACAGTAGGCCTGGGCATCGTTCCATGACAGGTGAACGGCTGGTGCGGACTGGTTCAAGGGCTTCCACTGGGCAAACACCACGGTCTCAAAGTTACCCCCCGTTGCTCGAACGTATTTCGGCAGAGGGTGGCCGGTGGCCCTGACGAAATCCAAGTACTCAGCCCAGCTGACAGGTTGCAGAGAAATTTCAAAGTCAAGAAGAGCGCAGGGTCGGTGGCTGAGTTCGTTGTCAAAGCAAAAAGGGCTTTCCGCCTCAGAGCCCAGTGTCCACGGGCGGGCCGTCACTGGGGCGCGGGCCGCCCCCCTGAGGTTCGAGCGGGGGGTCTCGTCAGCTTGTGGCCACCGTGCTTGAAATGGAAATTCCAGGGACTGGGCCATGTAGGCACTGGCCTCCAAGTGCATGGCTTCATGTTGCAGCACCAGCCAATAAAAATACAGCGCAGGGCTGTTGTCGGACTCTTGTTCCAACAGCTCAAGCGTTTGCTGGAGGGTTCGCTCGGCGTAGTGGATGCACGCTTGGGCCGATAACAGCGGCAGGCTCCAGCGGGTCGCATGCGCCACGTGGGCACTGTCAAACCAGCGGTCGGCTTCGCCCAGGCACGATGCGGGGCGGGGAAGCGAGTGATCAAACGCGATGCCCTGGGATCGCTGGTGGTTGCGGGCAATCCAGTATTCTTGAAACCAGGCCACATGGCCCAGTTCCCAAATGGGAGGGTTCAGGCCACTTTGCTGGGGTACCAGCAGCTGGTTCGCCTGCCGGTAGCACTCGAAGGAAAGCAGCGTGTGTTGTCGAAGCTCCTGAAGAGCCTTAGACAGCGCCTGGATATTGACGTCATGCATGGATGGCTTTGATCCTTTTCGTTATGCTCGACGGCTGACCATGAACCCAGCGCGCAATCCTCAACCTGACAGACCCACGCTGGTCATTGTAAGTCCCGCGCTTGCCAGCGCGAACAACGGCAATTGGCAGACGGCCAAGCGTTACCGCCAATTGCTCACGCCTCACTTTCGAGTGAAACTGGTGGGTGAGTGGCAGGGTGACCCCTCAGATGACTTTCTCATTGCGTTGCATGCCAGACGCAGCCATCCGTCGATCGCTGCTTGGCATGCGTTGAAGGGCGCCAAGGGGTTGGTGGTCGTCCTCACCGGTACTGATTTGTACCGCGATATCCAGCATGACAGCCATGCCCAACAGTCGCTGGAGATGGCATCGCGTCTGGTGGTGTTGCAGCCCATGGGTCTGGACGAATTGCCTGCGCGCTTGCGATCCAAAACCTCGGTGGTGTTGCAATCCACCACGTCTCGCCGGACCTTGCCCAAAACCCAGCGTTGCATCCGGGCTGTGATGGTGGGCCATTTGCGCGAGGAAAAATCGCCCCGCACATTGTTCGAAGCGGCGGCTTTACTGTCTCAGCACCCTGACATTTTCATTGAACACATTGGGGCAGAGCACGACCCGGCACTGGCCCGCTTGGCACATCAAACAGCCCACAACTGTCCGCACTACCAATTCACAGGCCCATTGAGTTACCCCAGGACACGCCATCAAATTCAACGTGCGCATGTTCTGGTCCACACGAGCGTGATGGAAGGTGGCGCTCATGTGCTGATGGAGGCGATGTGCAGCGGCGTGCCGGTCATTGCCTCGCGCATTGCAGGCAACCTGGGCATGCTGGGCTCAGACTATGCTGGCTTGTTTCCTGTGGGGGATGCCCAGGCGCTTGCCGACATGCTTGTCCGATTCCGGCATGACAGGTCATTTGCCAACTTGTTGAAACAGCAATGCGCAGCTCGCGCACCCTTGTTTTCGGCCGAGGAAGAACGCAAAGGCTTGCTTACAATCTTTGAAAGTATGAAGGAAACACCATGAACGCCCAGGAACCCCGCTTGACGTCGCTATCCCATGGGGGAGGATGCGGCTGCAAAATTGCGCCGGCTGTGTTGTCCGAAATCCTCACAGGCACATTGCAAATGCCCATCCCCAAGGAATTGATGGTGGGCATTGCAACCGCAGACGACGCGGCGGTCTACAAGCTCAACGATGAGCAGGCCTTGATTGCCACCACCGATTTTTTCATGCCCATCGTGGATGACCCCTACGACTTTGGCCGCATTGCTGCCACCAATGCCATCAGCGACGTCTACGCCATGGGCGGAAAACCTATCATGGCCCTGGCCTTGGTCGGCATGCCTATCAATGTGTTGTCGACACAGACCATTGGAAAAATTCTGGCAGGCGGCGCCTCCGTCTGCAATGCGGCGAGCATTCCGATTGCCGGCGGCCATACGATCGATTCTGTTGAGCCTATTTATGGTTTGGTGGTGCTGGGGTTGGTTCACCCAGACCGTGTCAAACGCAACGATGGCGCCCGCGTGGGTGATGTGATGGTCTTGGGCAAACCGATTGGCGTGGGTGTGTTGTCTGCCGCACTCAAAAAAGAAGTGCTGGATGCAGCCGGCTACGCGTCCATGATCTCCAACACCACCAAGCTCAACACGCCGGGTCCTGAATTGGCTGAATTGCCCGGCGTGCATGCGTTGACAGACGTCACAGGCTTTGGCTTGGCGGGTCACGCCCTGGAAATTGCCCGTGGCGCCCATGTCACTGCGCATATCAAGTGGGCTGATGTGCCGTTGCTGCCGAACGTGGCCACTTTGTATCAAAGTGGCCATGTCACAGGCGCTTCCGGTCGGAACTGGGACGGCTATGGCAACGAAATCAGCCTGGCCAGTGGGTTGCCCGCTGAATGCAAGGCGCTGCTGTCAGACCCCCAAACCAGTGGCGGTCTGTTGGTCAGCTGCACACCCGAGACGGTCGCCGATGTATTGGCCGTGTTCAAGCGTCATGGTTTCCATGACGCGGCCGTTGTCGGCCATATCGGTGAGGCACAAACTGCGCGCTTGATGGTGAGCTGATCAGCCCTTGCTGCGATCCAGACGCATGGCCAACTGCTCGAAAGCCAAGTCTGTTGCAATGGCCAGCATGCCCAGCAGTGCTGCGCCTTGCACCACATAGGCGGTGTTGAACCCCGACAATCCAACGATGATGGGCAACCCCAACGTTTTGGCTCCCACGGTGGAGGCGATCGCGGCTGTGCCGATGTTCACGATCACAGAGGTGCGCACGCCAGCCAGCCAAAGCGGAAAGGCCAAGGGCATCTGCACCTGCGTCAGCAACTGACGCGGCGCCATCCCCATGGCGCGGGCTGAATCCAGGACTGGCGCTGGCACCGAGGCAAGTCCCGCCACGGTCCCTTGAAGAACGGGTAACACGCCAAACACGGCCAGCGCGATGAGGGCCGGTCGTTCACCAAAACCCACCGCCGGAACTGCCACTGCCAACACAGCCACAGGCGGAAAGGTTTGTCCCATGGTGGCCAGCATGTCGATCATGGGCTGGAAAGCACGGCCTGTTGGGCGGGTGGTGACCAGCCCTGCAGCCGTGCCAACAATCACCGCCACTGCACTGGAGACCACGACCAATCCCATGTGCTGCCACAGCAGGTCTGCCATCGGGTCCTGCAGATATACAGGCCGCGGCGAATCAGGAAACAACCACATCAGAAGCGGTTCCGAATACGGCAGGCCATAAGCCAGGAGCAACAGCAGCGCCACACTCCAGCCGAGTGAGGTCGCGTGGACGCGCGGCGTGTGATGCAGGCGCACGGGCAATTCAGCCATGGTCGTTTTCCAGCAAATCAGCTGCACGCACTTGACCGATGACGGTGCCGCTTGCATCGACAACACGCAAGCAGGCCACATGGTGGAGGGCCATGCACGACAGGGCCTCTCGTGAAGTGGCGGCAGAGGAGATTTCGTGGACGGGTGCTGTTGCCTCGATGGCTGTGAGGTGCGTCGTCACCGGTTGCAGTGAAAGCTGTTGGAGTCCCAGGTCGGCTCGGCCCAGAAAGTCGGCCACAAAGTCGTTGGCGGGATGTCGCAGCAACTCAAGCGGTGTCCCCACTTGCACCCGTTCGCCGCGGTTCAACACCACGATTCGGGTTGCCAGCAACAAGGCTTCGTTGATGTCGTGGGTGACAAACAAAATGGTTTTGCCCGTCGAACGGTGAATGTCCTGGAGAGCCCGTTGCAGGGCGACACGGGTGACAGGATCCAGTGCGCCAAAGGGCTCGTCCATGAGCAGCACATCGGGATCGGCGGCCAGTGCACGGGCCACACCCACCCGCTGCTGCTGTCCGCCAGAGAGTTGATGCGGATAGCGACCTGCATAGTGAACAGGATCCATCGCCAGCATGTCCAGCAATTCCGTCACACGCGCTTGGATGCGGCTGGCATCCCACCCCAGCAACCGGGGCACGGTGGCAATGTTCTGCGCCACCGTTCTGTGGGGAAACAAGCCCACCGATTGAATGGCATAGCCCATTCGGCGGCGCAAGTCGTGCACGTTCAAGCGTGTGATGTCCTGGCCATTGAACAGAATCTGGCCGCCATCGTGGTGGACCATGCGGTTGACCATTTTGAGCGCTGTCGACTTGCCAGAACCTGAGGGGCCAAGCAAGACCACGAATTCACCGGGCTGGATGTCCAACTGCAAGTTGCTGATGGCGGCGACGCCCCCGTAGGACTTGCTCGTGTTGTCAAACTGGATCATGGTGCGGGGGGCCTGAGCAGCGACTCCAGGGCTTTGAAGAAACCGTCTGCCAGCATTGCCAGCATCACAATGGGAACAACACCCAGAATCACCAGATCGTTGGCTGCACTGAAGAGCCCGTCAAACATGATTTGACCTAACCCGCCTGCGCCAATCAGGGCGCTCACGGCTGCCAGGCCTGTGGTTTGTACAACCGCTGTGCGAAGGCCAACGAGCAGAACCGGCAATTGCAGCGGCAGCTCGATTTGCCACAGAATCTGCCAGGATGACATGCCCATGGCGCGCGCAGCGTCGACGGTTGCAGCAGGTACTTGCTCTAGGCCCGCCAGTGCAGAACGAGCAATGGGCAACAGCGCATACAACAGCAGAGCCAGGACGGCAGGCGCCAGGCCCACACCGCTGATACCCGCGTTACCCAGCGAGGGCAACTGCCCTGTCAGCCAGGCCAAAGGGGCCATGAGCAGCCCGAACAGGGCGATGGAGGGAACGGTTTGAATCCCATTGAGCAGGGGGAACACGCCTTGCTTCAAGACTTGTGAGTGGGCCATGCGCCAAGCCAACGGCACGCCAATGGCCACAGCAGGCACAACGGCCAACACCACGATCTGAAGATGCCGCAGAATTGCCGCCCCAAACACCTCGCTGTGATGGGCATATTCTTGTACGAGAGACAAATGCCGGCCCTCGTTCCAGCAGAGGATGAACGGCACACACCATGCCAATTGCCAGAGCAACCGTGGCAGGATCGCCCAATTCAAACGGGCCACGGCATCCACAGCGATCAACCAAGCCAGTGTCGCCAGCACCCAAAAACCAGCGCCCAGAGAAGTTCGGGCGAGTGGATTGTCTGCAGGGCTCATGCTGCGGCTGACGTGGCTGGCCAGCAGCCACAAGCCCGCCAGTGTGAAGGCCATGGCCAGGCTCATCATGGCTTGCAGGATGCGACGCTTGGGCTGGCTGATGGCCACGCACAGCAACATGACGACTGCCAGGAAAAGCGCAACGACCAGGAGGCTGTCCTGGCGTTGAAAGACATCCCATAAAAAAACTGGCTCGCCAGACAGCAGTCGGTTGGGTGCCACGCGCACAAAAGGCAACCCGGCTGCTGCACCGACGGCCACAACCCCATAGAGCGCCAGCACGGGGTTCCAACGCGGGATGTCTGTGGACGTCATGGTCTGCGTTATTTCAGAAACCCCTTGCTGTGCAAGTAGGCGCTGGCCACTTTGCGCGGATCCTGGCCCTCCAGCTGGATGCGCGCATTCAGCATTTGCAGCGTGGGCCTGTCCAGTGATTTGAAGATAGGCGACAAAATGGTGGCGATGGCGGGGTAACGCTTGAGGACTTCCTCACGAACCAAAGGTGCAGGGGCGTACACGGGTTGAACGCCCTTCGGATCTTCCATGACCAACAGGCCCAACGCGGCCACAGGCCCGTCGGTCCCGTAGGCCATGGCCGCATTCACACCCGATGTTTTTTCTGCGGCGGCCTTGAGGGTGGCCGCCGTGTCGCCGCCGGCCAGGACCAGGGCTTGGTCGGCACGCAGTTTGAAGCCGTAGGCCGCCTGGAATGCCGGCATGGCATCTGCACGCTCCATGAACTCGGCCGATGCCGCCAGCTTGAAGGCACCGCCCCCGGCGATGTAGCGTCCCAGATCGACCATGGTGCCGAGTTGGTTGGCCGTGGCCAGGTCTTTGCGCACCGCAATCGTCCAGCTGTTGTTGGCGTTGGCGGGCTCTAGCCAGACGATGTTGTTTTTTTCAAAATCCAACTTCTTAGCCAGTTCGTACCCGGCTCGCACATCTTTCCAAGCCTTGTGGTGTTCGGCGCCCAGCATGAAGGCAGCATTGCCTGTGTACTCTGTGTAGAGGTCAATTTCGCCTGCGAGCAGCGCAGTGCGCACGATCTTGGTGTTGCCAAGCGACAGTTTGTTGACGGTTTTGATGTGTTGGGCTTCAAGGGCCAGCAGCACGATGTTGCCCAACAATTTGCCCTCGGTATCCATCTTTGAGCCCACACGCACAGGCCCATTGGCAAGCGCTGCCACGCCTGACAGCAGACCGATACAGGCGAGCCAGAAGCTGCGGCGGATGAGGGGCGGGGACAAAACCATGTGCAACCTGCTGTAGCAATCTCGATCCCACCAATGAAAAAGCCTCGATTTCTCGAGGCAATTCCGTAAATGGTGCGGCTGGCAGGATTCGAACCCACGACCCCTTGGTTCGTAGCCAAGTACTCTATCCAACTGAGCTACAGCCGCTAAAGAGGTGAATTGTAGCACGACTTTTCAGTCTGCTAGACATGGCGCTCGCCCTCCCCTTCTACGAGGAAATCAGTGCGCCTTCAGCCAGGCCAGGATGGCCTTCGCCACAACTTGCGGTGCCTCGCGTTGGGGAAAGTGCCCCACTCCGGGCAGCAGGGTGCGTTGATACGGTCCGGAGAAGAATTTTTCCTTGTTGGCCGAACTGGCGGGCAAGGTCACGCCGTCCGCCTCGCCATGCAACATGAGGGTGGGCACGGACAGCACGGGCGCTGGCAGCAGACGGCGCTCATCGTCGTCGTAGGCCGGGTCCGATGGCGAGAGGTTCCAGCGCTGGGTGTAGGAGTGGATCACGATGTCGGCCCAGTCCGGGGTATCAAAGGCTTTGGCGGTCTCTTCGAATTCGGCCGGGTCATACCATCCCGCGGGGGCCCAGGTGTCCCACATCAGCCGGGTCAGCGCGCGACGGTCGTTGCGCACGGCGTCGCGCCCGCGCGGGGTGTTCATGAACCAGTGGTACCAGTAGTTGCGGGACTGCTCAACCGTGAGCGGCTGGTTGGGGTCGTTGGTGCCGTAGCCCACCGACACCATCACCATGTGGCTGGATACGCCGGGACGCAAGCCGTTGGCAATGGCCACGGCGCGAGCCCCCCAGTCGTGTCCCACCAGGGCCGGGCGCTCCAAGCCTAGGGCATCGATGAACTCGAGCAGGTCACGCCCAAACGAGGCCAGCTGACCGCTGCGTGGTGTCTCTGGGCGCAGGAATGTGGTGGGTGCAAAGCCCCTGAGTGCAGGCACGATGACGCGGTAACCCGCTTTCACCAGCTCGGGGGCAACATGCTGCCAGGTGCGTGGACTGTCGGGCCAGCCGTGCACCAGCACAACGGCGTGATGTCCCTGGGGGTTCAGGTCTTCATAGCCCACGCGTAGCAGGGAAGTATCCATAAAGGGCATGGGTGTCTCCTGGTCGATTCAACGCGTCCAAGGATAGCGTTTTGGCGCACCGGTTGGCGTTACGATGTCGCCCTGTTGACTTTTTCTTGTACTCGAACCCACTGGCTCTTACGCCCTGCTTGTCATGTCCCAGACCGCCGATCTTCTGTTTCGTCATGTTCAACTGTTTGATGGCTCAGGCGCTGCGCCCGTGCTCGGAGACCTGGCCGTGCGGGAAGGCCGCATCTGTGCCATCGGAACATCACTTACCCTGGACGCCAAACAGGTGATCGATGGCAAGGGCCTGGCCCTGATGCCCGGCATCATCGACAGCCACACCCACTTTGACGCGCAAATTACCTGGGACCCCTGTGTGCGCCCTTCCCCGGCGCTGGGTGTCACCACCGCCGTCATCGGCAACTGCGGCTTCACCATCGCGCCGTGTAAACCGGCCGACCGTGATATCACCATGCGCAACCTCACGCAGGTGGAGGGGATGTCGCTGGAGGTGCTGCGCCAGGGCATCGAGTGGGATTTTGAAACCTTCCCTCAATACCTGGACATGCTGCGGCGCAAAGGCAGCGCGGTGAACGTGGCCGCTTACGTGGGACATTCGTCGATTCGCACCTGGGTAATGGGAGCAGATGCCACGCGACGCGCCGCCACACCCGAGGAAATTGAGCGCATGGCGCAGCTTGTGCGCGAAGCCATGGCCGCCGGTGCCGTGGGCTTTGCCAGCAGCACCAGCCCCGCTCACAACGGCGAAGGCGGCATGCCCATGCCGTCTCGCCTGGCGAGCGACGAGGAAATGATGGCGCTCATCAAAGCGATGGGCGAGCAAGGGCGCGGCATCTACATGGTGACCAAGGGCGGTCAAATGCCTGTCCCGTTCCTGGAAGAGATGTCGGCGCAGTCCGGTCGTCCTGTGATGATCGCCGCCTTGCTGCACAACAGCACCAACCCCCAAACGGTGTTCAATGACTTGCAAAGCATCACCGACGCCAACCAGCGCGGCCGCAAGCTGATTGGCCAGGTGTCGTGCTGCCCGCTCACCATGGACTTCACCTTTGTCTCGCCCTACCCCGTGGAAGGCTTGCAGAGCTGGAAGCCTGCACTGGGTATTCGCGACGACGCCCTGCGCCAGGTGTTGGCGGACACGGTGTTCCGCAACAGTGTGCGGGCCGAGTTGGCCAGCACCTCCACCTTCCGCCTGTTCAACAACGAGTGGGACAAGGTGCACGTGGTGGAAACCTTCACCCCGGAAAACACCCGTTGGGAGCAGCGCAGCATTGCCGACATCGCCCGCGAGCTGGGCAAAGACCCGCTCGACACCGTGCTGGATATTGCACTGTCGGAAGACCTCAAGACCGTCTTCACCGCGCAACTGCTCAACAGCGACGTCGAGGCCGTGGGCCGCATGCTGAACCACCCGCACAGCCTGATTTCACTCAGCGATGCGGGTGCGCACCTGACCTTCTTCAACGACGCCGGCTTTGGCCTGCACCTGATGGGCTACTGGGCGCGCGAGCTGGGCACGATGAGCATGGCCGAAGCGGTGCGACAAATCACCTCGCTGCAAGCCGAGGTGATGGGTATTCAGGAACGTGGGCGCCTGCAAGTGGGCTGGGCGGCAGACCTGATGCTGTTTGATCCCGCCACCGTCAATCGCTCCGCCAAGAAACGCGTGTTTGACTTGCCAGGCGGGGCCGCGCGCCTGAACACCGATGCCGTGGGCGTGCGCGGTGTGTGGGTGAATGGCCAACAGGTGGCCAACGAACAGGGCCTGGTGGCTCAGCCGCCGATGGCCGGTGCGCTGTTGACGGAATTCAACGGTTGAGCGTTGGGCAATCACCCGGCGACCGCCTGGTGATCCATCGAGGATCCTCAATCAACCTTGGCGCCCGCGAGCGGGATCACAGCACCACAGCGGTGTCAGCGACCACGCGCTCGTGCGCGGTGTAGACCAGGTAATGCTTGTTCTTGGCACGTCCGATCGCGCACAAGCCCAGTTGCACGGCAAGGTCGTACCCCATGTGGGTAATGCCGTTTCGCGACACCACCACCCCAATGCCCATCTGCGCGGACTTGAGCACCATCTCGCTGGTCAGGCGGCCGGTGGTGTAGAACACAGCATCATCGCCGAGTTCGATGTCATTCATCCAGAGCCAGCCCGCGATCACATCCACCGCGTTATGACGCCCCACATCCTCGACATAGATCTGCATGGTGTCCCCCGTGAACAAGGCGCAACCATGGACAGTGCCTGCCGATTTGTAGACCGTTTCCTGCAGGCGAATGGTGTTGAGCAAGTGGTGTAAGCGTGTCTGGCTGATGACTGCACGCGGCAAATGCAGGCCATCCAGGCCAATCATCCAGTCGCCAAAGCCACTGCCTTGGCCACATCCGGTGGTGACGACCCGTTGGTCGGTGCGCCCCTGAAGATCCGCAATGCCCGCGTGGGTGCGCACAGCCGCCACACCCGCACCCGCCTCGCCGGCTTCCCAATCCACCGTGATGGAGTCCACCTCGGTCGCCGCGGATACCAAGCGTTGGTTGCGCAAATAGCCGAGTACCAACAGTTCGGGGTTGGCGCCCAGGGTCATCAGGGTGACGACCTCTTGCTTGTCCACATAGATCGTGAGTGCTCGCTCGGCGGGGATGGTCACCAACGACCTGACGCCCTGCTCGTCCACCACCTCAATCTGGCGAGTGAGGTCGCAACGCGCTTGGGTGAAACGAGGTAATGAAGACATGACAAGGCAGGAGCATACAAAAAAGGGCCGGCGCATGGTGGCGCGGACCCTTGAGGGGTGGTCAGCCGTCGGGTTATTTTTTGGCCGGCGGGGCGGCCGATGGAGCGGCAGGCGCTGCGGGGGCCGCTGCAGCAGGGGCTGGCGCCGCAGCGGTGGTCGCCACGACAGGGGCAGGGGTGTAGACAAATTTGCCCGGGTCGGCGCAGGGCGCCGTGGCCACCGGCTTGCCGGCCTTGGCTTTGTTGTGTTTGTTCACATGGGCCGCCACCCGGTCTTGTGCGCGGCACAGATCGTAGGCATCCGCCTTGGCCGTGTGTGCAGCTTTGGCCTTGGTTTCTTCCGCCTTGGCCTTGGCCTCATCACTCGGGGGCGGAAGTTTGGCAAAGGATACAGAGCAAGCGCCCAGCAGGGCCAGCGCGATCAGGGTTTTGTTCATGGTGGTGTCTCCTGTACCGTTAAGGTTCACGCATTGGCCGCTTTGCCTTCAGGCTGCGAGGAGCGTTGCGCCGGAATCTTGTTGGCCTTGATGTCGTTGTACCAAAGTTCATGATGTTCCTTTGCCCAGGTTTCATCCACATAACCGGTTCGCATGGCTCGGTAGGCGCCTTCTGTCCCAATGGTGCCCATGTAGATATGTCCGATGAACATGCCCAGCATCAGCAAGGCGGCCACCGCATGGATCATGTGGGCGATTTGCATGGAAGATCGCTCATAGATGAGGAAGGGCAACACCATGTCCAGCACCAAACCGGAGGCCACCACCAGCAAGCCCAGGACAAACACGCCACCCCAGAACAGCACCTTTTCACCGGCATTGAAACGGTGAGACGGCACGTGGCTGCCATCGAACATGCCACCGCCCTTGAGCAACCAGACCAGGTCGCTGCGTTGCGGCAGGTTGTCCTTCACAAAGGTGATGAACACGATCGCCAATGACACAGCGAACAACGGGCCGGCGATGTTGTGCGCGGTCTTGAGTCCATACGTCAACCAGCCAAACAACATGTCTCCGATGAAGGGTTGGAGCACAAATTTGCCAAAGGCCATCACCAGACCCGAGACGGCCAGGATGACAAAAGCCACCGCGTTCGCCCAGTGTGCAGAGCGCTCGAGCGGGGTGAAACGCTCGATCTCATGTCCGGTCAAACGGCCATGGACACGAATTGCGCCTTTGCGCCAGTAAAAAATCGCAATCGCCCCCAGCACCACTAACAAAAATGAACCCCCGTAGGGAATGATCCATTGGTTGCGGACCTGTCTCCAGGCTTCCCCGGCATTGGTCAGCCGAGAGCCAGGGTATTGCACAAACGGCTGGATCAGCACACCCGCTTCGGGCGCTTGCGACTTGGGCAGGCTGATGTAGCCCTCGACGCCTCGCCCCACATCGCGCCACATCGGCGCGTTGTTACCCGGCTGGACGATGGCACGCTGCTGATTGGTTTGCTCGGCGTAGCCCGGGGCATCGCTGGCATCAGGTTTGACATCCTGGATGTTCACACTCTGCACCTGCGGTGCAGCGGGAGCAGGCGTCTGGTTGGGCGCAGCGGTGGCGCTCACCATGACCATCGACACCCACGCGATCAATCCCCATCGAATGCAATGTGTCATGGTGTGCCCCCATCAATCCGGTGACCGGATGTGGTCATTCATGCCGTACTGGCCACGGGAACGCAACTGCTGCTCCCAGCTGTTCTTGTCACCCGCCTGCCATCCCGGCGCTGAAAATCCGTTCGGCGTTCCCGCGTAGGCCACAGCGTCCTTTTTGCTGCCAAGTAGCTGATCTTTTTCGGCACACGCCGTCAAGACCAGGCCACTCAGGCACACCAAGACAAAACGGATCATTTCTTGGCTCCTTCTTTGGCAGGCGCGGCCTGGCCCGCTTGCTGGGAAGCGTAAGCCGTGCCCCAGCCCCACACTTCAGCACCCTTGTTGCGCTTGACCACGCGGTTGCGGAAGATATCGGCCACCACATCACCATCACCGGCTAACAAGGCCTTGGTCGAGCACATTTCGGCACAAGCCGGCAATTTGCCTTCGGCCAGGCGATTGCGCCCATATTTCTCAAACTCGGCCTGGCTGCCATTGGCCTCCGGGCCGCCGGCACAGAAGGTGCACTTGTCCATCTTGCCGCGCATGCCGAAGGTGCCCTGTCCCGGAAACTGCGGTGCACCGAACGGGCACGCATAAGAACAGTAGCCACAGCCAATGCACACATCCTTGTCGTGTAGCACCACACCTTCGTCGGTCTTGTAAAAGCAGTTGACCGGACAGACCGCCATGCAAGGCGCATCGGAGCAGTGCATGCAGGCCACCGAGATCGATTTCTCGCCCGGCACCCCGTCGTTGAGGGTGACCACACGTCGACGGTTCACGCCCCAGGGCAATTCGTGCTCGTTCTTGCAGGCTGTCACACAGCCGTTGCACTCGATGCAACGCTCAGCGTCACAAATGAATTTCATGCGTGCCATGGTGTGTTCCTTATGCGCGTTCGATATTGCAGACGGTGGTCTTGGACTCTTGCATCATGGTGACGCTGTCATACCCGTAGGTGGTGGCGGTGTTGACCGCCTCGCCACGCACCACGGGTGCCGCCCCTTGCGGGTAATACTTGAGCATGTCCTGCCCCTGCCAACGCCCGGAAAAATGGAAAGGCATCCACACGGTGCCGCTG
>JACCDL010949093.1_pt1 | contig 15657 bp, 14 predicted proteins | sample 7441931 | NCBI WGS metagenome assembly JACCDL01 (sample SAMN15323437, study PRJNA562643) | freshwater metagenome | isolation source: river surface water | place: USA:Blue River Watershed | collected 2017-08-16 | reverse complement strand
CCCCTCCCGCCCGTAAATCGGTATGTCTTCGCAATGAACGTTGTGCAGCGGTACGCGCTGTAGTCAACCAGAGAAAGCACCTGAAGACCGGACGGCCAAGCCGCTCTCAGCAAGCTGGAAATCACGCAATTGCACGAAGTGCGGCTCGTCAACCTCGGACGATCAGATGCGTGGGCACCATCTTGCGGATCTCACGCCGCGCGTGGTCGATGAAAGGCTTGAGAACCAGGGTCGAGGAGTTTCTCGGTGAGATGACCATCGAGTAATCGGTCACGATATCTGGCTTGAAGGGGATGAACCTGACCTGGTCACCGGTGTAGCCAGTGGCCGTCAGCGGATCGATGATAGAAATTCCTGCGCCCGCTTCGACTAATCGGATCACGACTGACGAGATTTGCGTTTCGACATTGATCCTTCTGTTCACGCCGTAGGAAAGCATCAAGGAGTCGATCTTCATGCGTGTCTCCATCAGCGGCGCCATGGAGATGAAGCTTTCTCCCTCGAAATCTTCCGGGTTCAGGACCTTGCGGGTCGCCAGTCGATGCCCGACAGGAATCACTCCAACCATCTTGGCCGAAACAAGGGTCTCACTATTGCCATGCCTCGTCGCATGAACGGGCACCATGGCGAATCCCAGATGGCAGCGTCCGCTCTGGACCATATCCAGAACGGTTGAAGAGCTATGCATGTGCATTGTGATTAAGGTCTCTGGACGCTCCAGGCTGAAGCTGGCGATGGCGCGTGGCAGGAAGGACAAGGCCATGTTGGGGGCCGCGGCGATCTCCAGGTGGCCCAGCTTCAGTGCCTTGATGCCGCTTGCCGCATTCGCGATCCGCTCGATCCCCATCAATGACTGATTGACGTCGGCAAAAAGCAGTGTGGCCTCTGGCGTTGGAGCGAGGCGTCCCTTGTCTCGGGTAAACAGCGCAATCGCGATGCGCTGCTCCAGGTCGGCAATCAGGCGGGTGACGACGGGTTGAGTCACCCCAAGCATCTCGGCGGCACCGGTGACGGTCCTGCGCACCATGACCGCCCGAAAAGCCTCCAAGTGGCGCAGCGTGATTTTCATGCTCATAGTATTTAGACATGGTTTTATTTCAAGATGCTATTTTAATGACATTTTCTAGATAAAATGTTAAATAAAAACAATGATTTAGCATCGAAGCAAAGAGGTATTGCATAAAAACATTGACTATGGTTTTTACCCTGGCGACCTGAGGTGATCTTGCTTATGATGAAGGCTATGTTGAAGCAAACGTCAGACGGTTCGCAGCCATCGCAACTCACCTCTCGGTCAATGAACCCTCATTTCCATTCACCCCAGGCGATCCACTTGACGGCGCTGCTGAACCCTGGTGGTTCTGGCACTGCGGGGACCGCGCGCAGCCTGCGCATCGCCCCGAAGAAGAAAGGTCTTTGAACATGCAGCGTGAATACGACGTGATCGTTGCGGGCGCCGGAATCGTGGGCGCCGCCATTGCATACGGCCTGGCCGGGTACGACAAGCGGGTCTTGATGCTCGATGGGGCCGACAGGGACTACCGGGCGGCAAAGGCCAACTTCGGCTTGGTCTGGGTCCAAGGAAAGGGTTACCGCTACCCCGAGTACCACCGGCTGTCGGCGGCGGCAGCTGATGCATGGCCGGAGTTTGCTGCGGGACTGGAGGCAGAGACGGGAATTTCACTTGACTACCAAACCGGCTCCGGTCTGAAGTTCTGCCTGAGCGACGACGAGTTGTCTGCTCGCGCCAAGATGCTGGATGCTTGGGAGGCTGAGACGCCAGAACTGGCCCCCTCCGTGCGGATTCTTGATCGCAGCGAACTGGCGCGTCGTTACCCCACGATGCGACTCGGCCCTGACGTCGTGGGCGCGAGCCTGGGGGAGCAGGACGGTCAGGCGAACCCGCTTCGACTCCTGGCTGCGCTCCAAGCCGCCTTCCAGCGCCGGGGCGGCATGGTGCGCAACGGGCACCCTGTGACCTCGATCAAGCCCTTGGCAGGCGGCGGCTTTGAGGTTAAGACCAGTGAGCAAACGGCCCGAGCCGAACGTGTCGTGATCGCTGCCGGCCTTGGGTCGGTGGCGCTCGGGAGAATGATCGGACTGGACGTCCCCTTGCATCCCGAGCGAGGACAGATCCTCGTGACCGAGCGCCTGGCGCCTGTCCTGCCTGTACCCGCAAGCGGGCTGCGTCAAACCGGCGAGGGCACAGTGATGATCGGCGTGACTCAGGAGGACGTGGGGTATGACCTAAGTACCACTTCCGCCGCAGCTGTGAGGATGACCCGAAAAGCACTTCGCATCCTCCCTGAATTGGGCAAAGCGCGCCTGGTGCGCCAATGGTCCTGCCTGCGAGTGATGACGCCGGATGGGTACCCCGTCTATGCCAGCTCCCAGATGTACCCAGGCGCGGAGATCGCAACTTGCCACTCTGGGGTGACGCTCGCGTCATTCCACGCTGGCCCCTACGCGCAGGCACTGGCCAGCGGCCGTCATCTCCAGACTCTCAATGCCTTTCCTCTCGAGCGATTCAATGTTTCGAAAAATCAGTCCCCCCAGCACACCACCGCTGACGCTCTCCATTGATGGGAAGTCAGTCACTGCCGAGCGCGGTGAAACGGTGGCATCCGTGATGATGCGTCAGGCGGATCCCAGCTGCCGCCACACGCCCGTTCACGGCAGTTCGCGTGCACCGTTTTGCATGATGGGCGTGTGCTTCGACTGCCTGGCAATCGTCGACGGTGCGTCGTCAACCCAGACCTGTCTGGTCCCGGTCGCCGAAGGCATGTGCGTTGAGCGTCAACTCGGCCGGCCGAAGGTGGCGTCATGAGATCCTTTAATGCGGTGGTGGTGGGCGCGGGCCCGGCCGGAATGAGCGCAGCGATTGGACTGCGGGCTCAGGGCCTGTCCGTTCTGGTCGTGGACGAGCAGCCGACGCCTGGCGGGCAGATCTGGCGTGCAGTGGAGGCGGTGGCACCGACAACAACTGGCGCCCTGTTGGGCAAGGAGTACCTTGCCGGTGCTGATCTCGCCTCGCGCTTTCGATCCTGTGGCGCCAGCTATGAGCCTGAGACCAGGGTTTGGCAGGTTGAGCCCGAATGGAAGGTCTACATGACCCGCAGCGGTCAGGCGGAATCGGTGGCCGCCGGCCACGTGATCTTGACAATGGGCGCGCAGGAGCGACCCGCGCCATTCCCGGGTTGGACTTTGCCTGGTGTCATGACCGTCGGATCGGCCCAGATTCTGCTCAAGACATCGCGACAAATCCCCTCGGAGCCCGTCTGGGTCGTTGGCAGCGGGCCACTACCCCTGCTTTACATGGCTCAATTGGTCCGAGCTGGCGGCAAGATCGCCGGGTGGTTGGATACGTCGCCCGCTGGCGGCTGGCGCCGTGCGTTGCCCTGGATCGGTGCGGCCATGGCCAGCTCTAAGGATCTCCTCAAGGGGTTGGCCTGGATGCGGGAAATTCAAGCCGCCGGAGTCAAGCGCGTGCGCGGCGTCACGGCTGTCCGTGCCCTGGGCCAGGATCGCCTGCAGGAGATTGAATACATCCAGGCCAATGGCAAAACCATGCGCGTGCCGGCCAGCTTGCTTCTGTCCCATGAAGGCGTCGTGCCTTCGATTCACATGACGCAGGCGCTCGGGTGTGCCCACGAGTGGAGCTCGCAGCAGGCGTGTCTGGCGCCGGTTCTCGACGAATGGGGGCAAACCGACAAGCCAGGCATTTACGTGGCTGGCGACGGCGCCGGGATTGGCGGCGCCTATGCAGCCTGTGTACGCGGGGAGCTGGTGGCGCTTGGAGTAGCTCAGCGAGCTGGCCGCCTGTCGGGAGAGGCAGCGTCGGTGCAAGCGGCCCCCCTTCGCGAAAAACTGAAGAAGTTATTGCGACTGCGCCCCATGCTGGACGCCCTGTACCCACCGCGCGCAAACATCGCCACGCCAACCGACGACACCATCGTCTGCCGGTGCGAGGAACTAACGGCCGGCGACATCCGCAAAGCCGCTGCCATCGGTCAGCCCGGTCCGAACCAGCTTAAGGCATATACCCGTGCGGGCATGGGACCCTGCCAAGGCCGTCAATGCGGCTACACCGTCGCGCACATCCTTGCCCAGGAGCAAGGCCGAACGGTCGCCGAGGTGGGGTTTTATCGCATCCGGCCGCCGCTCAAGCCGGTGACGCTTGCGGAACTGGCAACGTTGAACATCGACGAGCAATAGGCATGAACACGGCAAACCACGTGGTCGTCTCAGTGAGGGCCTGCTGCACAGGCCCAAGGCTTCAGGGCGGGTATCAAGACAAGAGGGGCTTGTCCCTCACCATTCGTAAAGGAAATATTTATGCGACTGAACATCTCGACCATGCGACGTAAGAGCGCCTTGCTGGCACTTTGCTTCGCCGGTACGCTCCAGACGGTGCACGCGGCGTACCCTGAAAAGCCCGTCCGATGGATCATCCCGGGGGCTGCGGGCGGCGCGGCCGATGCCATCGCCCGCATCGTTGCCAATGCGGTGAGCGCGCGCTGGGGACAGCCGATCGTCATCGATAACCGTCCGGGGGCCACCGGGACGATCGCCAATGACGCGACGGCGAAAGCCACACCGGACGGTTACACCTTGGGTCAGGCGACCATGTCGACCTACGTGATGTCCAACCATGTGCTTCCCCGCCTTCCCTACAAACCCGCAGAAGATTTCACCAACATCGCCAAGCTGTGCACCAGCCCTTACCTCCTGGGGGTGACGCAGAGCCTGCCGGTGAACTCGGTGTCCGAACTGGTCGCCCGCGCCAAGGCCCGGCCCACCGAGTTGAACTATGGTTCCTCCGGTAACGGATCAGCCCTGCATGTGGCGACGGAGCTTTTCCGCTCGAGCGCGGGCATCAAGATCACCCACGTGCCCTACAAGAGCGTTCCGGCATCGGAGATGGACCTGATTGGCGGCCAGATCCAAATGATGATCGGCAACTTCGCCACGATGGCCACCCATGTGCAGTCCGGCAAGATTCGTGCGCTCGCCATCACCAGCCCCAAGCGCTCGCCCCTGTTGCCCAACGTGCCGACGATGGCCGAAGCCGGCATTCCTGCCGCCGAGGTCACGACCTGGATTGGCGTGATGGCGCCTGCGAAGCTGCCGCCTGCCATTGCCAAGAAGATCCATGAGGAGTTCACTGCCGCAGTGAAGGACCCGAAGGTCATCAAACAGCTTGCCGATATCGGGTGCGATGTCGACCCGACGACTATGGAAAACTTCGACCGCCTGGTCCAGTCGGAAAACGCGCGCTGGGGCGCCGTTGTCCGTCAAAACAACATCACAGCAGACTGATGCAGGCAAGTCGGGGGCCCCATCATCTCCCGCTGCCGCTGTTTTCATCCGGGGCACGGCACACGGCGCTGGCTCGGGATTTTCTTGTGCCGCTCGGTGGGTGAATCCCTAAAAGCCGAAAGGGCTGAGCGTATGCGAAACGAAGATGGAAGAAAAGTGAATCGGATCAAAGTAGGAATTGTAGGTGCCGGGGGCATTGGCTTGGCGAGTGCGGCCTGGGCCGCCCATCGCGGTCATGGGGTTTCAGTGTGGGCACCTAGTGGTAGCGCAAATGCGCTGCGAAACGAGCCGTTGAGCGCAACGGGCGCATTGGAAGCGACGCTTGCCGTGGGGGTCTCCGATAGCGCGCAGACGCTGGCGGATCAGGCCGACGTGATCCTGATTGCTGTTCCACTCAATGCCCATAAGGCAGTGATGGACGCACTGTTGCCGAATCTGCGTTCCGGACATCTGGTGATTGTCAGCTCAATGGGATCGTTGTCGTCGCTGTACTTGTATGAGCGCGCCGTCGCGCGCGGCATTGACCTTTGTGTTGCGAGCTTCGGCACGACCGCTCTCACGGCGCGGCGCAAGGGGCCGACTCAGGTGCACATCATGACTCGGCGTAGCCAGGTCGCGATCTCATGTCTGCCACAGACGGCCGCACCTCAGGCGCTCGCTGCTTGTGAGGCGCTGTTTGGCGACGGGTTCAACGAGGAAAAAGACCCGCTTGTCTCAAGCCTTGCGAATACCAGCGCTATCACACACGTGCCGCTCGCATTGTTCAATTGGACGAGGATTGAGCGAGCAGAAAACTGGCCCCAGTATCACTACATGACGCCTCGCGTGTCCTCCGCCATTGAGGCCATCGACGCTGAACGCCTGGCCGTTGCCGGTGCATTCGGTATCGAGGTGCGCAGCGTCAAGAAACACTTCTCGCAATCGTTCAAGGCCGAAGGGGATCGTCTAGAGGACATAGCCGCCGAGCTGCATAAGAAGCGTGGCGGACCGCCCGGGCCGACCCGGATCGATACCCGATACCTGTCGGAAGACGTGCCATATGGGCTCGTATTCCTCCTGGCACTTGGACGTGTGGCCAACGTCAATATGCCCTACACGCAGGCCATGATCAGCATGGCAGAACTGATCGTTGGAGAGGATTTTCTAGCGGGCAATGATTTGGTCGTTCATCTGGAACTCGCATCATCGTCCGTCGAAGGACTCCTGTCTCGTGTGCGAGTCTCTAGCGTCGTAATTTGAATTCATTGTCGGGGCAATGCCGTGGTACTCAAGTTGAGACAAATCGAGGCGTTCCGCTCCGTCATGCGCGAGGGAAGCATGGTGCGCGCCAGTTCGGCGATGGCGATCACGCAACCCGCTATTAGCTACCTGATCAGTGGTCTCGAAAAAGAGGTGGGGTTCGAGCTTTTCAGTCGACGCGGTGGCAAGCTGACACCGACGCCGGAGGCTCTGCAACTCATGGCAGAGGTCAACAGGCTCTACGACGGCCTGGATGGCATCAAGGCTGCCGCGCAACAGATCGCCAACCATGAGCGGGCTACTGTTCGCGTCCTCCTCACACAGGCTCTTGCGAGCGGCCGCATCATGAATGCGATCGGGCAATTTGCAGTCGCTCATCCGGGGCTAAAACTGGATGTCGATGTGGACCATCGGCTGACCATCATGCATCGGATCAGCTCTGCCCAAGCGGATTTGGGTATTCTTTCGTTGCCGCCGGTAATGGAAGGGGCTATTGCGACGAAGCTATTCGACAGCGAGCTCCTGTGTGTCGCGTCCGCGCCTGGCTTCCTTCATGGCGGAGTGAATGTCTCGCCCGCTGACCTTGATGGCATACCTGTCGTCGGGATCAAACCTGGGGGCGTGATCCGGCCGATGGTCGAAAACTGGTTTGCCACGGCGGGCGTCAGTCCAAAGTTCGTGATTGAGGTCGGTGATGCGGGGGCTGCCATCGAGCTGGTTCGTGCTGGCCTGGGTGTGACGATCGTCACCAGCATCAGCTTGCCTGAACATCAACGGGCAGGTCTGATTACGCTACCTCTCGATCCCATACAAAATTTTGAAATCGGAGCCATTGTTCCGTTGATGCAGCACCCAAATCGAGCGGCGCAAGCCCTTGTCGAATCCCTTCGGGTCAGCCTAAAAAACTAGCCTGTGCCGGCAGACAGGACTGCCCTATCAAAGGGACTTATAGACCGGCCGGATCTTTTGATGGGCTTATTTCACGGTTTCGAAAGACAATCGATTCGGCTTCCAAGTCCACTGAAATTACCCCAAAAAAGCAGTTGGTTGCGGCATAAAGGGTGACATCAGCGGGGTGTCCAAATGAATCGGAGAAATGAATGAATCGGTATCTCAAAAATCTTCTGGGAATTTGCATAGCTGTTGGCGCCGTCTTTAGCGCACATGCGCAATGGCCGGATCGCGCCATCAAGATCGTGGTGCCTTACCCAGCAGCAAACTCCTCAGACGTTGCAGCTCGACTGATCGGTGAAAAACTGGCAGCGCAGCTTGGTCAACCGGTGATCGTCGAAAACCGTGCGGGTGCAAGCGGGACACTCGGCACCGCCTATGCGGCCAAACAGCCTGCAGACGGTTACACCCTGGCCATCGGTGCGCCCGGCCCCCTCAGTGTTGGTCCCTGGACAACTGTGAGACCCCTCCCGTATGACCCGGTTAACGATTTCGTGGTGGTCGGCGCCATCGCCTGGGCGCCGCAGGTGCTCGTCGCGAAAAAGGACCTGCCTGTCAAGAACTTCCAGGAGTTTCTGGCCTACGCCAAGAAGCCCGGCGCCACACTGAGTTACGGCTCATCCGGCGTGGGAACGGTGCCGCAACTCATCGTGGCCCAAATGCTGAAGCAAACGGGTGTCAAGGCCGAACACGTCCCCTACCGAGGCGGTGCGGCGGCAATCACTGATCTGCGAGGCGGCGTCATCGACTTCATGTCGGACACCGTGCCCGTTGTGAGGGGCATGATTGCCGAAGGCACGATCAAGGCGTTGGGTGTGAGTACAGCCGAGCGGATTCCATCGCTTCCGGACGTTCCGACTCTCCAGGAGCAAGGCGTCAAAGACTTCAACCTGCAGGGCTACATCTTGTTGGTGGTGCCGGCCAAGACACCGGACCAGATCGTCTTCCGCCTGAGGAATGCGATGGACTCTATCGTCAAAGAATCAGATGTGCGCAAGCGTCTGCTTGAGATGGGGCTGACCCCGATGGATTTGCCGCGGGAGCGCTTTGCCACTTTCCTCCAGACCGAGTCGGCCCGCTGGAAGGCTGCAGTTGATGCCGCAGGCGCGGCAAAGACCATGGAGTGATCGTTTGTGTAGTGAAGCCGGAAGTGCTCATGGCATGCAAGGCTGATCACACAGCTTGAGCCTACTTGCTGGTTTCTGGAGATATTGGGGCGCATGCCGCCGATGGCTCCAGAAGGCCAAGCGAATGCCTCCGGCCCACCTTGTAGCGTCAGGCGGCATGCAGCCTTCCAGGCACATGGTCGTGCCAATCTCCTAAGCTGATCTGTTGGGCGTAGACGCCGCAACCTCATCACCTTTGCTCAACCAACGTAGGCAGATTGTCTGCTTGCGTCTCTTTCCCGCAGTGAGAGGTCGTCATGCAAATAAATGTGACTTATTGGCCGGTCTTGAATATTGATTTGCTTGATGGGATGGCGGCAGGAAAAATCAGACCTGCTTGATTGATCGGCGTGAATCGCGCTCCTTACTGGGAGAACTACATCAACACGACCGAGTCATGAGCATGCGCTATGGCCGCAATAGATCTTCAGGTTCCGGTGATATCAACGGCCTGGCAAAGATCCCTTGCGTAGCCTGGCGTTAGAGCTTCTGCACTGAGAAACGACTAAAGGATTTTTACAATGATTCGCATCGGCGTTGACATAGGCGGCACCTTCACAGACTTCTGTGGGTGGCGAGAAGGCAGTGGCACTGAAGTCATCAGCTTGAAGGTTCCCTCTACGCCTCCGGCTTTCGAGGAGGGCTTTCGCCAGGGCTTCGAGTTATTGCTAGAGCGATTGGGACCCCAGGACGGCGAGCCGGCGGTCGTCATGCACGGCACGACCGTGAGCACGAATGCCGTGATCGAGCGCAAGGGGCCGAAGGTCGCTTTCATCGTGACCAAAGGCTACCGCGACCTGCTGGAGCTACAGCGAATGGGGGTTCGCAATCCCCTGAACATCTTTGAGACGCGGACCAAGCCACTGGTGGAACGCGCGATGGTCTTTGAGGTGGACGAGCGGCTTTTGCACGGGGGGACGGTTCGAACCCCAATTCGTCAAGAGGCGATTCAGGAACTGGTCAAGCAGGCCAAGGATGCAGGCGCGAACGGTTACGCGGTGGCACTGCTTCACAGCTACGCCAATCCAGCGCACGAACGGGCTGTCGAAGAAGCCATTCGCACCGTGGTGGGTGCCGATGCGGAAGTCAGTCTTTCCAGCGAAATCTGGCCGCGTGTCGGTGAGTATGAGCGGGCGATCGTGAGCGTGCTCAACGCGTTTGTGAGAAAGCGCATGAATGAATACATCGGCGCCGTTGAGCGGTATGTTGAGAGCCGGCTGCCGGGTTCGCAGTTGTTTGTCACGCGCTCCAACGGCGGCGCCATGGCGGCCGCTGAAGCGCGGCGCTTCCCGGTGCACACGCTGCTTTCCGGTCCGGCCTCTGGCGTCACCGCCGTCCAATACCTAGCCCGAGCGGCTGGTGAGCGCAACATCCTCACGATGGACATGGGCGGTACGAGTACCGATATCTCGCTGCTGCGAGATGGCCAAGCCATGACATCGAATGCCGCCGAGGTCGGCGACTTCCCTGTCGTGATGCCGGTCACAGGCATCGAGGCTATCGGTGCGGGCGGAGGATCCATCGCCATGATCGATGATGGTGTGCTGCGGATTGGGCCGCAAAGCGCGGGTTCGTATCCGGGGCCAGCCTGTTTTTCTCGCGGCGGAACGGCACCCACGCTGACCGATGCCTACCTGCTAGCCGGATATCTTCCTGAAGCTCTCCTGGGCGGGAAGATGGGGCTTGATCGAACTGCCTCTGAGCGTGCGATGGCTCCCGTCGCCAGTGGGCTGAAGGCTGATGTATTCGGCGCGGCCGATATGTGCGTGGCGGTAGCGAGTTCAAACATGGTGGCTGGCGTGCTTCCCTACCTGGCGCGCCAGGGGGTCGACCCCGAAGACCTGACACTGCTCGTGTACGGCGGCGGTGGCGGCATTCACGGCCCCCTCCTTGCCGCTGAACTCGGCATCAATCGCGTGCTTGTGCCCACAAGCCCTTCAACATTCTGCGCATTCGGCGGGCTTGTCTCCGAACTCAGTCACGACGTGATGGAAACGGTGCATGGGCAACGTGTGGATGGGACCGCACTCTCCGAAAAGTACAAAGCACTTCGCCAGGAGGCAGGTGAATGGCTGTCCCGGCAGGCACCGCCTGAGCGCTTGGTATCGACCGGCTTCGAGTGCTGGGCCGAGATGCGCTACACCGGCCAGTCCTTCCAGGTCGATGTGCGCTTGCCGGATTCTGCGGTCGAGTCTGCAGACCTCAGCGCAATGCATGCGATCTTCCATAAGGAGCACGAGCGAATTTACAACCACTGCGATCCCGAAGCGCCAGTTGAATTTGTCGACCTGCGCGTCCGGATCCGGGGGGCCATGTCGATACCAGAGCCCGCTGCACCATCTTCATCGGCGGTCGGGGATGCATTCAAGGGCTCGCGGTCGATGCGTTTCCAGGGAGAGATTTTTCCTGAGGCGCCTGTCTTTGAGAGGTCTCGCCTCACCCATTCCGACGAAGTGCCCGGTCCCGCCGTGATCGAGCAATTTGACGCCACCCTCGTAGTGCCACCCGGCTTTGTGGCCCGCGTGGGCGCCTACGGCACCATTCTCATGACCCGGAGTTGACCCATGGATGCAGTTCGTACCGCCATTATGAGCAATCGCTTTAACGCGATTGTTGAAGAAGCGTCTGCAGCGGTGTACCGCACCGCTCATACAACGTTCGTCAAGCTTGTCCAAGACTATCAGTGCGCAGTCGCGACCGTCGATGGCGACATGTTTGCCTATCCCATGCTCTCGGGGGTGAATGTCTTTGTCGGCTCGCCTCTGAAGCCGACCCTTGACGCCATCGGGCGAGAAAACCTGAAGCCGGGCGACATCGTGATCACCAATGACCCGTTCACAACAGACGGCCTGGTTACGCACCTGATGGACATCACGCTGCTTTATCCGATTTTTCGGGATGATCGGTTGATTGCCATTGGCTGGGCCTTCGTGCATGCGTCGGATATCGGCGGAGCCGTGCCGGGCAGCATTTCTCCCGCCTTCACTGAAGTATTCCAGGAGGGGCTCAGACTCAGGCCCGTCAAGCTCTATGAGGGCGGCGTGCTCAACACCACGGTCAAGGCGATTCTTGCCGACAACAGTCGCATCCCCGGCGAAGTATGGGGAGACATCCAGGCCATGATCTCCGGCCTCAAGAGCATTGACCGTCGAGTCAATGAGTTGTGTGGCCGATATGGCGGTCAAGCCGTTGAGCAGGCGATGCAGGATGTCATTTCCTACGCGGAATCCAAGGCTCGCACAGCCATTGCATCCATCCCGGACGGCGTCTACGACTTCTCCGACTACTTGGAGGGAATCAATGACCGCCAGATTGCTTTCTTCTCGGCGCGGATGACCGTAAGCAAGGGAGAGATCCACCTCGATTTCTCAGGGACAGACCCACAACTTCCGGCTGCGTACAACCTGGTGAGCGGCGCATCAACGCACCCCTATGTTGTTCAATGCCTTTACGCGTTCATCCTGACGATGGACCCGTTAACCCCACGCAACGCCGGAATCCTGCGTGCCATCTATTCGTACACGCCGCGCGGTACGGTATTGAATGCCGTTTTCCCTGCATCCGGCGGATCCCGCGCGGCATCTGCAACGCGTGCCTACGACGTTCTCCTGGGGTGCATCAACCAGGCCCTGCCGGAGGGACTCGCTGCCGCCGACTCGGGCAATGCGGGCGTGATTGTCGTCGCAGCCCCAGATCCGCGCACCGGGCGTGATCGCGTGAACGTCATCAACACGATTCATGGCGGTGGCGGAGCGCGTCGCAGTCGCGACGGCGTCGATGGAACAGCAGTCCGGTACTCGCAGCGCAGCGTTCCTGTGGAAATCATTGAGGTGGAGACTGCGATGATCATGCGGGCCATTCGGATCGTTCCCGACAGCCGGCGTGCGGGTCGCTATGTCAGCGGCGCCGCCCTCCAGATGGAGATTGAAAATACCGCCCACCGCGCAGTCATGACTGTGCGCAACATGAATCGCTTTGTCTTTTCGGCCTGGGGCTTCAGAGGCGGAGAACACGGCGTCAAAGGCACTGCTGTCCTGAACCCAGGCCGTCCTGATGAACGTTCCATCGGCAAGATCTCCGTGCTCGAACTCAATCGAGGTGATGTGATCCAGATCACAAGCCCGACGGGCGGTGGATTCGGTGACCCGATGGAACGAGACCTTGCTGCGATTGCCAGCGAAATCCGCAACGGGATGCTGTCAACCGAACGGGCCAGTCAGGTCTATGCGGTTGTTTTTGATGAGCATGGCCAGATCGACGAGGTGGCGACTGCCGCCAGGCGACGGGAGAGAACCAGGGCGGACACTCCGGAATTCACTTTCTGCGATGAGCGCTTGCGGCAAGACCAAGTCTGGCCCCAAGACATGAGGCGTCAACTTGCGGCCATGGCCCTGACCTACGATCAGCGTATCCGCAGCCAGCTGGTAGGAACAGTCCACCATCGCATGATGAACGATGGGCATCAGGTCGATACAAAGATCATCCAGCAGATGGTTGACGACGAGGCGGCGAACATGACAGGTGTTCGGCGCTTGTCCGTGTAGATCCGACGGGATCGGTCGTCAGCAGTCATTCAAGCCTTGGAATCAAAGTGGCAGTCAGTGTTCTCGAAATTTTCAAAGTAGGTATTGGTCCCTCCAGTTCACATACGGTGGGGCCGATGCGCGCGGCACGCATGTTCACCCTTGCTCTGGCCTAGCAGGGAGTTATGACTTCGGTCACGCGCGTCCTTTCCGAGATGTTCGGATCGCTGGGTGCCACTGGTAAGGGCCATGGCACTGACTCGGCGGTGTTGCTCGGACTTTCGGGTCACGAGCCCGATACCGTCGATGTCGACCAGGTACCCGCAATTCTGGAGGGCATACGAGGCTCAAGTTCCCTGCTCCTCCAGGGAGCGCATCGAATCGCTCTTGACGAAGAAGCGGACCTGATGCTCAGTGGTCTCCAGACGCTGGCGTTTCACTCAAATGGAATGAGGTTCACTGCCTTCGATGCTAGCGGAAGCACACTACTTGAGAAGACCTACTACTCGGTCGGTGGGGGATTTGTCCTGAGTTCCGAGGAAGCCGAAAAAGAGGCCAGTCCCATGGCCACAGTGCCGGGTGGAACAAACTTGCCGTTTCAATTCCACAGCGCTGTGAACGGCCCCGGGAATCGAGGAGGCTCCAACCTTTAAGAGAATGGAGCCATGAACAAGTCACCCAAGTTTTCACCAGAAGTCCGCGAGCGGGCCGTTCGCATGGTGCAGGAGCACCGAGAGGAATACCCATCGTTGTGGGCGGCGGTGGAATCGCTGGCACCCAAGATCGGATGTGTGCCCCATACGCTGTACGAATGGATGCGCAAGCACGAGGTTGACAGCGGGGTACGTCAAGGCACGACCACGGTAGACAAAGATCGGCTCAAGGAACTTGAACGTGAGAATCGCGAGCTGCGCAAGGCCAATGAAATCCTCAAGCTGGCCAGTGCGTTTTTTGCCCAGGCGGAGCTCGACCGCCGTTTGAAGAACTGAAACGATTCGTGGACCTGCACCGTGACACCTACGGGGTCGAGACCATCTGCAAGGTGCTGCAGATGGCCCCATCGTGTTACTGGCGCCACGCAGCGCGCAAGTGCAATCCTGGGTTGCGCAGTGCCAGAGCCAAGCGAGACGAGCAGCTCATGGCTGACGTCCAGCGTGTCTGGCATGCCAACTGGCAGGTCTATGGTGCCGACAAGGTCTGGTTGCAAATGAACCGTGAAGGCATCCAGGTGGCGCGCTGCACCGTCGAAAGGCTGATGCGCAAGGCGGGGCTGCAAGGCGTGCGCAGGGGCAAATCGGTGCGGACCACGACACCGGATGCTTCGGTGCCGTGCCCGCTCGATCGGGTCAACCGGGTCTTCAAGGCCGACAGACCCAATCAGCTGTGGGTGTCGGACTTCACCTACGTGAGTACTTGGCAGGGCTGGCTGTACGTGGCCTTTGTCATCGATGTGTTTGCCCGCCGCATCGTGGGCTGGCGAGTCAGCCGCACCATGCAGACTGACTTTGTTTTGGATGCGCTGGAGCAGGCTTTGTACGAACGCCAGCCTGCAGCCAACGATTTGATCCACCATTCGGACAGGGGCTCGCAATACGTGAGCATCCGCTACACCGAGCGACTGGACCAGTCCGGTATCAAACCATCGGTCGGCAGCAAGGGCGATTCCTACGACAACGCGCTGGCCGAAACCATCAACGGGCTGTACAAGGCCGAGTTGATTCACCGCCGGGGACCCTGGAAAAACAGGGAATCCGTGGAACTGGCCACCCTGCAGTGGGTGCACTGGTTCAACCACATCCGACTGCTCAAGCCGATTGGGGGCATCCCTCCGGCAGAAGCTGAGGCAAACTACTGGCGCCAGCTTGCTGCTGCCAGCACCTCGACAGAGGTATCAACTTAAGCCAACCAGCCTCCTTGATACCCGGGGCCGTTCACAAGTACCCATTCCGCCAACCCAAAGGCGACATTAAAAATGTGTCAGTGGGCGTCTGCTTCTGGCCGGCTCCTGCCTTTCTCAGTCCACCACATCCGAAACCGCTTGGTTGTGATTTTTGGTCACCTACCAATGCCGCAAATAAACCGATCGATTCGTCCACTCGTAAGTTGTTGATCTTCTTGGCCATAGACAAAGAGCCTTGTGGACTTCGGCCCATTTCCGGGGGGCTGGGGTACTGAGAGAAATGGCCGGAAGAGAGAGAGTCAGGCGCAGAACCGGTCTGACCGCGCAGAGGGCGAAGTCCGCAAGTTTCCGCACGAACCCGCAACAACACGGGGCAACTCGCACCAACGGACGAAAAAAATCCCCAACTCAGACGAGTTGGGGATTGGGTATTGGTGGAGCTGGCGGGAATTGAACCCGCGTCCACAAGCCATTTTCGTACAGTTCTACATGTGTAGTCGTCTGATTTGAGTCTCGTCAAACCAATCGCGCAGCGACACGCTATTGATCCAACCAGCAT
>JACCDL011419049.1_pt1 | contig 15662 bp, 17 predicted proteins | sample 7441931 | NCBI WGS metagenome assembly JACCDL01 (sample SAMN15323437, study PRJNA562643) | freshwater metagenome | isolation source: river surface water | place: USA:Blue River Watershed | collected 2017-08-16 | reverse complement strand
GGTAAATCTTTTTCCATAACGCCAGAAATTCCACCAATACATTCGGTTACATCGTCCCCTGTTAATTCAATGTGCATTCCACCAGGATGAGTTCCTAGTTGACGATGAACTGCAAAGAAGTCTTTAATTTCACTTAAGACATCACTAAATTCACGAGTCTTTAATCCAGAGGCTGATTCTCTTGTGTTGCCATGCATTGGATCGCACACCCAAATAACGGGATGACCTGATTTTTCTACAGCTTCAATGATGGGAGGAAGTTTCTCTAATACGTTTCCTACACCCATGCGGCTAATCAAAGTTAATCTTCCTGGTGTTTTATCAGGATCAAGTTTTTGAACCATCTTCACAACATCAGCAGGATCTGCTTTTGGTCCAACTTTGCAACCGATTGGATTTTGAATTGAAGCCATGAACTCAGCATGTGCACCATTTGGTTCACGAGTTCTTTCTCCCATCCACAAGAAGTGAGCAGAAGTGTCGTAAGTTCTACCAGTTACATAATCAGTTCTGGACATTGCTTTTTCGTAATCAAGAAGTAGTGCTTCGTGAGCGGTAAAGAATTCAACTGATCTAAATTCAACGGGATCTGCACCACAGGCATGCATGAATGCAAGGGCACGATCAATATCTTTTGCTAATTGATCATATTTTTTACCAGAATCAGAATTAGCAACGAAATCTCTGTTCCAAGCATGAACCATTCTTAAGTCAGCAGAACCATCTTGAGAAAAAGATCTTATTAAGTTTAGTGTTGCGTTTGAAGATTTGTAGGCTCGAATTAATCTTTGTGGATCTGGTCTTCTAGCTTCTGGGGTAAATGCAACATCATTAATGGCATCACCACGGTATGAAGGAAGAGATATTCCATTAATGGTTTCTTCATTTGAACTTCTTGGTTTGAAGTATTGACCAGCAATTCGACCAACTTTAACTACTGGAAGCGTTGCGCCATATGTTAAAACTACAGCCATTTGTAGAACTGTTTTTAATCTTGCTCTAACAGAATTTGCAGTATTAGCAGCAAAAGTTTCAGCACAATCGCCACCTGTTAAAAAGAATGCTTCTCCACGTGAAACATCAGCAAGTCTTTGAGTTAATAAATCACATTCACTTGCAAATACCAATGGAGGTAGGGCTTTAAGTTCTTTGACGACGCGATTTAGTTCATCAGCGTCAGGCCATTCAGGCTGCTGTTTCGCTGATGTAACCGCTGGGGAATTTTGCGGTGACATTTTTACGCTCCAAAGAAAGCGGTAGCTTCGCGGTATCTCTCCGCTGGAACTGTCTTTAATACTCCTGTTGCACTTTCTAATGCAACTCTAACAATGTTTGTGCCATGAAGCGCAACCATTTGTCCATAAGCTCCATCATTTAATGCATCTGCTGCTGCAAGTCCTAAACGATTTCCTAGATTTCGATCAAAAGCAACTGGGGTTCCACCACGTTGTAAATGTCCAAGCACAACACTTCTTGATTCAATTCCGGTTAATTCTTCTAGTCTCTTAGCTAAACCTTCACCAACACCAGAAAGTTTTACGTGACCAAAAGCATCCAGAGTTGAATCTTTGGTAACAAGATCTCCTTCAGTACTTAGTGCACCTTCGGCAACTACCACAATTGCGTATTGATCTCTTTCAAATCGCTTTTTAACCCAAGTAGCAACTTGGTTGATGTCATATTTTTCTTCTGGAATCAAAGTAACTGCAGCATCTCCAGCCATTCCGGTTTCTAATGCAATCCAGCCAGCATGACGTCCCATTACTTCCACTACTAATACTCGGTGATGAGAACGAGCTGTGGTGTGTAAACGATCTACAGCTTCGGTAGCAATTGCCACAGAAGTTTGAAAACCAAAGGTGTAATCAGTGTTTGATAAATCATTATCAATAGTTTTTGGAACTCCAATTACTTTGAAATTCTTTTTGTGCAATTGTGTGGCAACGCCAAGCGTGTCTTCTCCACCTATTGCAATTAGAGCATCAACGTTAAGTTTCTTTAAGTTTTCTTCAATGCGAGCGACCCCGTTTTCAATTTTGATGGGGTTGGTTCTTGAAGATCCAAGAATTGTGCCACCTTCGTCATTGATGTGAGCAACGTCAGCCAAAGTAACGGGACGAGTTAATCCTTCTAAAGGGCCTTTCCAACCATCTTTAAAACCAACAAATTCATATTTGTATGCGTTGATACCTTTGGTGACAACACCACGGATAACGTTATTTAATCCTGGAGCGTCTCCGCCACCAGTAAGAATGCCAACGCGCATTTTTAAACATCCTTAAGTAATTAAGTAGTGAAGTCTTAATTTATCGTAAACTCGCTATTCGCGTTCTTTAAGGGCTTCCTTTGCTGCTGAAGCATAAATATCTACATATTCTTGTCCGGATAATTCCCTGATTGCTTCCATAATTTCGTTGGTGACCTTTCTTAAGGTCTCGGCATTTCGAGCATCACCGTAGTGTGCTGAGAAATCCAAAGGCTTTCCAAAAATGATTCCAACTCGACCAACTTTAGGAACCATTCGATCTGCTGGTTGTAATTCGTAAGTGCCAATCATGGCAACAGGAATTACTGGAACTTTTGCTTCCAAAGCCATACGAGCAACACCAGTTCTACCTCTATAAAGTCTGCCATCCGGAGATCTTGTTCCTTCTGGATAAATTCCTAAAGCATCACCTTTATTTAAAATCTCAATTGCAGTTCTTAATGCTGCTTCTGCAGCTGAACCACCTGCTCTATCAATTGGAACTTGTCCAACACCTGTGAAAAATATTTTGGAAATAAATCCTTTAATTCCAGATCCGCGCCAGTAATCAATCTTTGCTAAGAATGTAATTCTTCTTCTAACTACTAAAGGTAGAAAAATAGAATCAATAAATGAATTATGGTTTGGAGCAAAAATTACTCCACCAGTTTTAGGAATATTTCTTTTGCCTTTAGTCCAAGGTCTAAACATTAAACGTAAAGGAATCCACAAGAAAATGTATTTCACAACAAAGTAAAACACTTTTGTCTCAGATCTCCTTATTTCGTTTTTGCTAGGTAATTAGAATACATTGCTTGAATACAGATGTTAAATCTCTTCACAAATCGAGGACAAATGGGCGCTTTGTTGCTCTAAAGTGCCCAACATTTACACACTCTGTTTTTCCCACTCTGGTTCTACTCGCAAGTGGTTGATGCACATGACCAAAAAAAGAATATTTGGGTTGATACTTCTTTATATATTCCAAAAGCGCAATACTTCCTCTTTCAAATCTTCTAGCTACAACATCAAAAGTGATATCTGCAATTGCAGGTGGAATATGAGAACATAAAACATCAACTGGGCCAAGTGCATCCACATTCTTTTGAAATTCTTCATCAGTTATTTCATAGGGGGTGCGATATGGAGTTTTTAAACCTCCACCAACAAAACCAAATTTCAATCCACCAATTTCTACCACTTGACCATCTAGCACAGTCATTCCTTCTTTTTTAAAATTAGGCCAAAATTCTGGTCGATCAACATTTCCATAAGTTATAAAAGTGGGAGTTGGCATCGCCTTAAAAATTTGTTCATATTGTTTTTGAACTTCTCTATTGATTAGCTCTTCTCTATTTCCTAATTCATCCCATTTCTTCATTGCCACTGCTCTTGCTTCATCAAAGCGATTAGCAGTTCTAAGTCGTATAAATTCGGTATTTAATTCTGCACCAAAAAGAGAACCCATAATGCCATTTCCTGGATCTTCGTAATCGGTATAAAGCAAAAGATCACCTAAGCAAATAAGGGCATCAGCATTTTTGCCAGCATCAGCTAAAGCATCAATCCGGGCATGAACATCACTAATCACGTTTAAGCGCACGACTATTAGATTACGCACTTTAGTCAAAACGGCAATCTGCTACTACCGTTTGACTCGTGAGATCTATCAATTTGTTTCTTAGAAACATTCCGGCTTTATTTTTCTCCTGGAGTGTTTCACGATATGTGCTCTTTTTGTTCATAACCCTTGTTCTTCCTTATCCAGAAGGAAAATGGTTAAAAGGTGATGTTGATTTGTATAACTTCTGGGCTAAAGGTTTAGCCAAAGGTATTTTTCCAATTGAAGATTCAATGTGGCAATATCCTCCACTTGCCGGAGTTGTATTTGCAATTCCACAATGGTTATTTGGCAACGCATTAACAGGTTTTATTGTGTTCATGATTTTTATTGATTTACTAATATTGGTTACTTTGTTATTTACTGGTTTAAATAGATTTAAATTTAATTCCTCTTCCACGAGCCTCAATGGTTTAAGTGGTGCCTGGTTTTGGGTCTTGTGGCCAATTTTGATGGGACCTCTTGCTTTAACTCGATTTGATGTTGTGCCAACACTTTTTGCTCTCCTTGCTCTAATTGCTTTATCCAACAAGAAAATTCGTCCATACCTTTCAGGATTCCTCTTAAGTATTGGTGCTTTGGTGAAACTCTGGCCCATGCTTTTATTTGTTATTTATCCCAAAAAAGTAATGATGAAAGTCTCAGCAAGTTTCGTATCAACTCTTGTTCTAGTGATTCTATTCATGAGCACTTGGAGTGTTGGTTTTACTAACTTTTTAAATAATCAAACTTCTAGGGGTTTGCAGGTGGAATCTATTGCGGCTACCCCTTTTGTTTTAGCAAAGTTATTTGGAGCAAATGTTGAATATCCCTTCAGATATGGATCACTGGAAGTACAAGCTCAGTTTGCAAACCAGATTGGTCTTTTACTAAATCTATTAACCTTAATAGTTTTCATAATTCTTTTCATCTTGAATTTTCAAAATAAACTAAACTATTTGAATCTTTTTGATAAAGCCTTAGTGATTGTGATGATTTCTATTGCTTTAAGCAGAGTGTTCTCACCACAGTTTTGGGTTTGGATAGGTGGGCTTGCAGCACTTACTCTCATCAATAAAGAAACCAGATTGAAGAAAGTCATTGTTTTACTTTCTATTTCCGCCTTTTTAACGCAACTGCTTTACCCAGGCCAATACGTTCAATTACTGTCTGGGGAATTTTTTGCCACACTTCTGCAATTATCCAGAGTTACTCTGTTTGTTTGGGCGTTAGTTTTAGGCACAAAGTTGTTACTCAAACCAACTAATGGCAAAGTAAATGAATATGTCTAAAACTCTGGTGATCACAAATGATTTCCCACCAAGACCAGGTGGGATTCAAACCTTTGTCCATGGATTAATTGAAGGCCTAGATTCAAATGATGTAGTGGTTTTAAGTTCTAAATACAAAGGCTGGCAAGAATTCGATAAAAAACAAAAATATCCAGTATTCAGACATGACACCGAAATGTTGTTGCCCACAAAAGCTGTGGGAGATCATGCGTTGAAATTAATCAAAGAACATAACTGCGAATCAGTTTTATTTGGTGCTTCTTCACCCTTGGGATTACTTTCTTCTCGTTTGAAAAGTAATGGTGTAAAAAAAACAGTCGCCCTAACCCATGGACATGAAGTTGGCTGGGCTTTTACTCCAGGATTAAAACAAACTTTCCAAAAAATTGTCAAAGATATAGACAAATTAACTTATTTAACCAAGTTCACTTATGAAAAGATTGCTGAAGCAATCAGTGCTGAAGAATTAACTAAATTTGAACAATTGACTCCTGGGATAGACACAAATATGTTCAATCCAGCCAATGTGACTAACGGACAAGCAAAAAGTGTGCGTGACAGATTCAAATTAGGTGATAAACCAGTTGTGGTTTGCGTATCAAGACTTATGCCTAGAAAAGGTCAAGACACTTTAATAGATATTTGGCCAGAAGTCTTAAAACAAGTTCCTAATGCTCATTTGTTGATTGTAGGTGGCGGACCTTATAAACAACATTTGCATAAACAAATGTTTGATAACGATGTTCATCAATCAGTAACAATTACTGGATCTGTTTCCTGGAATGAATTACCAGGCTTTTATGCAGCGGGTGATGTTTTTGCAATGCCAGTTAGAACTAGAAATTTAGGCTTTGATGTCGAAGGTTTAGGAATTGTTTATTTAGAAGCTTCCGCTACAGGTTTACCTGTTATTGCTGGCGATTCAGGTGGTGCCCCAGATGCCGTGATTGAAGGAATAACCGGGTTTGTTTTAAATGCTAAAAAGGAAACAGTCTTAGTAGAAAAAATAGTTGAACTATTACTTAATAAGGAATTAAGAAATCGCTTAGGCAAACAAGGAAGATCCTGGATTGAAAAGCAATGGCAATGGCCATCTCGTCATCTACAACTAAGAAAACTCTTAGAAATTAATTAAGAATTACTGCTTATCGTTTCTTTTCATTCTTTCTTCTGCTGAATTTAGTTTTCCTGAAACAGGTTGTAGATTCCCGACTTTGCCAAAACCAAAGGGTGGCATATTCACATAAACGTTTTCAGACTTACCAGGATCAATTTCATAGGTTTCATGCCAGATACCAACTGCTGATGATTTTGCAGCTCTATTAAAAGCTCTCCACGCTGGCAAATGTTCTGAGTCATTTGATTTGGCATAGGCATTTAACTTCTCAGTGCTTTCCCAATATTGAAGCAAAATAATGGTTCGAGCAAACCACATTTGATATGACTTAAAACCAAGTTCGTGATGGATGTGTAATTCTTTAAGCATCTTTGGCATCGCAATAAAAACCGGTAGCCATTTGTGAATGGCAAAAATATTATTTATCCGCATACCTATAAGGAAAACAACAAATGGTCCATCACTCAACGCGGTCATTCGTTGACGGTTGATCTTTGCCATTTTTGTCCCCTGATGATGGTCGACTTTAACTAATAATAGTCCTTATATTAGCCACTGACGTGTCTTAACGGTGGTACTAAGCCTGATTTAGCTAAGACTTGAAAAGCTTTAACTTCTTTCTTTTCAAGTATTTGTGGTTGTTCTAATAAAAAAGACACCACACAATCGTGACAAGAGATATCTTTCATCACGCAACTATTGCAATCGATTTTTATGTTTTTCATACCTTCAAGATTAGGTATGGTGTCTGACACTTTCTGAGTAATTTGCCCAAGAATTCAAAACATGCAAACTTGCCCCAGATTCCACACTTCCCTTGGCTCTAGCAAAGGCTAATTGCATTTGGGTGAAGAAATCTCCCCCTAAGTTTTCATAAGCCACAATTGATGCTGCTGCGTTAACACAAATTGCATCTTGAATTGGTCCTGATCCATTTGCAGATAATGCTTTTCTGATTAGTACGGCGTTGTGTGAAGCGTCTCCTCCAGCAAGTTTTTCAACACCGGCTTTTGGAATACCTAATTCTTGAGCATCAAATTCAAATTCCTTAACTTTGCCACTTCGAACATCCCAAATTTGTGTTGGTCCACCTATTGAAATTTCATCAAGTCCATCGTTTCCTCTCACAACAAATGCAGAAGTTTGTCTGTTAGCAAGTACTTGGGCAATTATTGGTGCCATCTTTAAATTTGCAACACCGACAACTTGGGCTTTTGGTTGAGCAGGGTTTGCTAAAGGTCCCAAGATATTAAAAACTGTGGCAACTCCTAATTCTTTTCGAACAGGTCCAACATGTTTCATTGCTGGGTGAAAGGTGGGAGCAAAACAAAAAGTAATGCCACATTTTTCAAAACTTTCTTTTACTTGCATTGGATTCATGCTGGTTAATACTCCCAGTGCCTCTAAAACATCTGCTGATCCAGATTTTGAAGAAGCTGCACGGTTTCCATGTTTTACAACAGGAATTCCACAACCTGCAACCACTAAAGCTGCAGCTGTTGAAATGTTTACTGTTCCTAAAGAATCTCCACCAGTACCGCAGGTGTCTACTGCGTCATGGGAAATATCAAGTTTGACGGAATGCTCCAACATAACTTCTACAAATGAAGTAATTTCGGATGGACTTTCACCCTTTTCTTTTAAACCAAGTAAAAGTTGTTTAATTTCATCATTTGTGGCTTTGCCATCCATGACAGTATTCATTGCCCAAAAAGATTGAGCTGAAGTTAAATCGGTTTTGTTAGTTAGTGAAGCAAAGATTTCCGACCAGGAAATCGAATTACTCATTTGACTGGGATAGCTGTTTTGTCAGTTCGGCGCAACAGCGTTGTTGCAACTTCAGTTAATACAACTGGATCAATTGGCATTGGCACAACACCTTCTGCTTTTGACCAAGTTGCAAGCCAGGCATCTTGAGATCTTTGAATCAAAACAATGATTGGAGGGCAATTAAAAACTTCATCTTTGGCGTTGCGAGCAATTCCCATGCCACCAGCAGGTGCTGCTTCACCATCAAGAATTGCTAAATCAATATTTCCTGCTTTTAGTTCTCTTTTCACAACTGGTTCAGTTGCTACCTGAATAAATTCAATTTTTGGTAAATCTTTGGCAGGTCTTCTACCCAATCCAGTCATGACTGCATCACGAATACGGCGATCATCGGAATAGACCAGCACTCGTAGTTCGTGCGCTTGTGAAGTTGTATCGGCCACGAATGTCACATTAGTCATATGTAGCGCGCCCAAGCACATTTCCCCCATCAATACAGTGACAGAATAGGAAACATGTCCACTGCCACTCTTTCAAACCAGAGAATTAACCGCCCCAACATGGTTGCCATCGGCACCATCGTTTGGCTCTCTAGTGAGTTGATGTTTTTCGCAGCCCTGTTCGCAATGTATTTCACTCTTCGCGCTGTTAACCCAGATATTTGGAAACTTGAAACAGAAATGTTGAACATTCCTTTTTCTGCAGCTAACACCACAATTTTGGTTTTAAGTTCTGTAACTGCTCAACTTGGAGTTTTTGCTGCTGAACGTGGCGACAAAGAACGTTTAAGACTTTGGTTCATTATTACTTTCTTGATGGGTGCAGTATTCGTCGGTGGACAAGCTTTTGAATACGCAGAATTAGTGCATGAAGGTTTAACTCTTTCCTCTTCCCCATTTGGTTCAGTCTTTTACATAACAACAGGTTTTCACGCCCTTCACGTAACAGGTGGTTTAGTCGCATTTCTATTTGTATTAGCCAGAAGTTATGTCAGACCAAAAATGACCCATGGCTTGGCAACTTCAGCTGTGGTTACTTCTTATTACTGGCATTTTGTGGACGTTGTATGGATCGGTCTTTTCGCGACTATTTATTTAGTGAAATAGGGATAACTTAAATTGGCTAACTTGGCAAAATTTAGAAGAAACAGATTTGCTTCTGTTCTAGTTTTGTTTTTTGCTCTTGCCATTATTTCAATTGGTTTTAGTGGTGTTAATAAATTAGTTACCCCTGCTGCTGCAAAAATTGGTACCGAAGAAACTTTGGTTGATAAAGGTTCAGCTCTTTTTGCTGAAGGTTGTTCTTCTTGTCATGGTCTAAATGGTCAAGGTACAAGTGATGGTCCAACTCTTGCTGGTGTTGGTGCAGCTTCTGTTCATTTTCAAGTTTCAACTGGTCGTATGCCAATGGCAGCACCAGGTGCACAAGTTATGCGCAAGAAACCAAGTTATAACGAAGAAGAAACTCTTGCTTTAGCTGCTTATGTTGCAACATTTGGTCCTGGTCCTGCAATTCCAAGTGAAGAGCAAATTAATGAATGGCAAAACGCAAGTGTTTCTGAAGGTGGAGAATTATTTAGAACAAATTGTGCACAATGCCATAACTTTGCTGGCTCTGGTGGTGCATTAACAAATGGAAAGTATGCGCCAAGTCTTGGTCAAGCAACTCCATTACAAATTTACGAAGCAATGATCACAGGTCCTCAATCAATGCCAATTTTTAGCGACAAAACTTTAACTCCAGAATCAAAAGCTGCGATTATTCGCTACATCCAAGAATTAAATAAATCATAAAATCCAGGTGGTATGGATCTTGGAAGATTAGGTCCAGTTACTGAAGGTTTAATTTTGTGGGTTGTTGGTTTAGGTGTTCTAATAATTTTCGCTATTTGGATTGGAGCACGAGTTAGATGACAAATAAATTTGATATCAACAACACTTTTGATCCTGATGATGAAAATCAAGCCCCTAAAGTTTCAAAAGAAATTGCTTCAAAACTTCCCACCCCTGCTAAAGGTGTTGATCACTACTTAAGAAGAACAGACACAGATCCAAAAGCAGCCAAAAGAGCAGAACGCCAAGTTGCTGCCTTGTTTGGTGCTTCTTCTTTGTTCACTTTAGTTTTCGTAGTTTCGTTTTTTGCAATCCCTAGAGAAACCAAAATTAATGTTTCTCTAATTGGAGTAACAAGTGCTCAAAATATTGTCTTAGGCACTTCATTTGGTTTAGCAATCTTGTTTATTGGAATTGGTGCAATTCACTGGGCTAAGAAACTAATGCCTGATGTGGAAATGGTGCAAGAACGAAAAGAAATGAAACCTTCTGATGAAGTCCAACAAGAAGCACTTGATGCTTTTAGAGTTGGTGCAACAGAATCTGGCATGGGTCAAAGAAAACTAATTAGAAGATCTCTTCTAGGCGCTCTTGCTTTATTTCCACTGCCTTTTGTTGTGATGTTAAGAGATTTAGGACCTGCTCCCAAAGGTGAATTAAGAAAAACAGCTTGGCAAGAAGATCTACACATTGTTACCGACATCACTTATGAAAAAATTAGACCTGAAGATATTCCAGTTGGAAACCTAATTTCTGCGATGCCAGAAAATATCCTGGAAATCCAAGAAGAAGAGAAGAACTTAAATGAACGTGGCAAATCTGCGATTTTGCTTGTTCGCATGCGCCCTGAGGACATAAAAAGCCAACAAGGACCAGATTGGGACTACCAAGGCATAGTTGCTTACTCAAAAATTTGTACTCATGTGGGCTGTCCGATTGCGCTTTATGAACAAAGGACCCATCATTTGTTATGTCCCTGTCATCAGTCGACTTTTGACCTAGCTGACTCCGGACAACCAATATTTGGACCTGCAGCAAGAAGATTGCCGCAGTTGGCAATAACGGTGGACGAAGAGGGTTACCTAGTCGCTCGCCAAGGATTTCAAGAACCAGTTGGACCTAGTTTCTGGGAGCGTGGTGCATGAGTAACACAACAGTAAATAAGAAAACTCCTGCTGCATATAACTATGTAGATAGCAGAGTTGGTTTTTCAGCTGCACTAAAGCGCAATATGCGCAAAGTGTTTCCTGATCACTGGTCATTCATGCTTGGTGAAATTGCACTGTATTCATTCCTCATTTTGTTATTAACTGGAACTTTCTTAACTCTTTGGTACAAACCGTCTATGACTGAAGTTATTTATAATGGTTCATACATTCCTCTAAAGGGAATTCCAATGAGTGAAGCTTATGCTTCAACTTTGGAAATTTCATTTGATGTTCGCGGTGGAATGCTTATTAGACAAATACATCACTGGGCCGCATTGTTTTTCATTGCTGCCATGGTTGTTCATTTATTAAGAGTTTTCTTCACCGGTGCTTACAGGAAACCACGTGAATTTAACTGGTTACTTGGTCTGGGATTGTTAACTCTTGGTCTTCTGGCAGGTTTTTCTGGTTATTCATTACCTGATGATTTGCTTTCAGGTGTTGGATTAAAGATTGCTTCTGGAATTATTCAAGCACTTCCAGTAATTGGAACTTGGGCTTTGTATTTCTTATTTGGCGGAGAATTCCCTGGAACCGAAGTTATTTCTCGTCTATATTCAATACATATTTTATTACTTCCAGGTGCAATTCTGGCTTTGGTAACAGCACACTTATTACTTGTGTGGACACAAAAGCACACTCAATATCCAGGTCCAGGAAGAACTGAAAAGAATGTTGTCGGTTATCCATTGCTTCCGGTTTACACCGCTAAAGCTGGTGGATTTTTCTTCATTGTATTTGGTGTGACAACTTTGTTGGGTGCTCTTGTCACAATTAACCCAATTTGGTTATACGGTCCATACACTCCAGATCAAGTAACAGCTGGATCTCAACCTGATTGGTATATCGGATTCTTAGAAGGATCTCTTCGAGTAATGCCAGCAATTGAATTTAATATTTTCAATACCTGGACATTTTCACCAAACGTACTAATTCCTGCATTAATTCTTCCAGGATTAATGTTCACACTGATGGGTGCTTATCCATTTATTGAAAGCTGGATTACTGGAGATAAAAGAGAACATAACTTGTTAGATCGTCCAAGAAATGCACCAACCAGAACTGCTCTTGGCACCATGTCTCTTTCTTTCTACATCTTGTTATGGATTGGTGGCGGAAACGACATCGTGGCCATGGCCTTTAACATGTCAATTAATGCCATAACTTGGTTTATGCGCATTGCCTTAATTGTTGTTCCACCGTTGGTATTTATTGCTACCAGAAGAATTTGTCTTGGATTGCAAAGAAAAGATCTAGATAAATTGCTCCATGGAAAAGAAACTGGTCGAATTCTTAGACTTCCAGAAGGTGGATTCGTAGAAGTTCACGAACCTGTCACTGAAGCAGAAATGCCAAAACTTCTTGCTCGTGAAACCTATCCTGTTTGGGAATTGCCTCAAAAAGTTGATGCTAATGGAATTAAAACTCCAAAGTATCGCCGTCAATTAATGAAAGCCAAATTAAGTGCTTGGTGGACTAAGGGTGATCTTCCAATTCCAACTATGAAAGAAATTCAATCAGGACAACATCATGCTCATGAAGCATTAGAACAAGCTCATGAATTTGGTGTTGAACCACACAAAGAAGAGATTGTTACTTCAACAAATCATTAAAATCTAAATGAAAAAAAGCCCCAACAATTAAGTTGGGGCTTTTTTGTTTACAACTATGAAACAGGTTTTACTGGCTTGGTTGGTTTAGCTCCAAGTTGGGCAATACCTGCATCTCTAGTTGCTTTAGCTTGATCCATTGCAGTTCTAAATGCAGCTTTTGCTGCACTTATTTGCGTTTGATCAGTTCCTGCCGCAGCAAGGGCTGCATCTCTAGTTGCAACTGCGTTTGCTTTTGTTGTAGCAAAAGTAGCTTTAATTGCTTCCTTTGATGCTTTCCAAGTTGTGATGCTGGATTTGAACGCAGTCACCTGAGTTCTGTATAGATCTTTTGCAGCTTGGTTTGATGCATCATCTGCCATTGCAGAAGTTGAAGAGGCACCTAAAACAAGTGCTGAGATCACAAGAGCAGACTTGACTCGGTTTGCGACCTTCATCAAATCAGTCCTTCCTGGGTAAGAAAGGGTTTCTTACCTGCTTCCAGCCAAGTAGGTGAACCTTAAAAAATGAACGGTTTTTTCTGAGAATTTACTGAGAATTGAGTGGAATTTTGAATTAAACTCTTATGTGAGAATCTCGGAATACAGCAGATTTTAAATCAGACCCGTCTTTTAATTTCCAAACAATCGGTCGAATAAACCTGTTCGACTTATTTCGGGATTGAGACATTGACAGCGATCTTCCTGGGAAACACCTTGAAGTGCGTATTCAATATGTTCGCCACACCCAGACCAAGTAGCTTTCCCGCATTTGCTGCATTGAACTTTGCTACACATTAAAAGTTTCACCGTTTCGGTAAGGTCTGTGCATCCAACCTTAATGCTGGTTTAAGGAACTAGGAGAACTTGGCCTGCATAAACTTCAGATCCGTTTATAACGTTCAAAGCTTTAATATCTTCAATAACTGCGCGCGGATCAATTTCCGGATTCACCCGCGCCGCAATGGTCCAAAGTGTCTCACCTGGTGCCACCACAATTTGTGTGGTTGAAGAATTTGATGCCTCGTTTGAAGCTTTGGCGCTTGCTGTTGCGATTCCAAAAAGGGAGATTAGTGAGATTGCGAGCATAATTCCAAAGCTCAGGGTGGAAAGCACTAAACGACCTCTACGGGTCAATTTAATAGGCGAAACGGCTACAGGTGCCAGGGTTGTCATAAAAGCCTCTCTTTCGAACACTTGTTCGATTATTGCATACCCCTACGACATTTGGCAAGTCGAATCGAACAGGTGTTTGAAACATTTGTTCGAATGGGCTACTCTAGGAATATGACAAAAAACAACGTGAGTGAATTGCCTGATTCAGGCCCAGATGGCGATGGTCTAACCACCCGCCAAAGACGCATTTTAGAAGTCATCGAAGAAGCCGTTCGAGATAGAGGCTTTCCCCCAACAGTTCGAGAAATCGCTGAATTAGTAGGACTTGCCTCCCCAGCATCTGTTGCTCATCAACTTTCAGCTTTAGAAAGAAAAGGTTTTATTAAAAGAGATCCAAACTCTCCTCGTGCCATTGATGTCATGATGCCATCTAAATCTGGTGTTGAAATTGATGGACTTGTTGGTGGAGTAAGTAATGAACAAACTCCTGATGCTGCTTTTGTGCCACTAGTTGGTCGAATTGCTGCTGGTGGACCAATCTTGGCTGAAGAATCAATTGAAACTGTTTATCCACTACCAAGAGAACTAGTTGGCAATGGTGAATTATTCATGCTCACAGTTGTTGGTGACTCAATGATTGATGCTGCAATTTGTCATGGTGACAAAGTTGTCATTAAGAAACAAGATGATGCCCAAAATGGTGACATTGTGGCTGCCCTTCTTGGAGATGAAGCAACAGTCAAAACTCTGAAGCGTAAAGATGGACATGTGTGGTTAATGCCCGCAAATCCAGATTATGAACCAATTAACGGTGATCACGCCAAAATTCTTGGTCGCGTAGTTACAGTTATGAGAAAGCTTTAAACACAACCCCATTGTTACACTTAGCAGGTGGTCACAAGAAAAGTACTAATTAATTGGCTGCAACTAGTCATTGCAATTGTCTTTATTTACTCACTCATCTTGGTATTAGCTGGAGCCACTGCAGGTGAACTTTTCTCATTGTTTGGATTTGGTCCTAACGATTCCATTAACACTGAGGCGTTCCAAGATTATTTATTACTTCCGTACATGGTCCTTGGCGCGGTGATGGCTGGCTGGTCGTTTTTGATGCTTCAAATTGTCAGAGGACCGCTAAGAGATGGAATTGCCTGGGCTAGAACATTCATGATTCGTTCACTTTTTGTGTGGTTTGTTTTAGACACAGGAATGTCGTTAGTTCTTGGTTATCCAACTCACGCAATTTTCAATATCCCTTTTGCTGTTGCACTTGGCTTACCGCTTTATTTTCTCGGCAAGGAGAAGTTGAAATAATTTAATTGCTTAAATAAGAATTAAAGAAGAATCGCCCTATAAGACACATTTACCTAACCTTAGGTAAATTCCAACCCTGTTTAATTGAAAGTGAGCGAAATAATACAATTACTAATCCTGCAATCAACGCTACTACTCCATTAGTCAGTTCGGTTGGTTCTAGGAATACATAAACGACTGCACCTATTGTGCAGGAGGTTCCGATAGTTTCGCGATGTAACAAAATTGGTTCAACCTGACAAAGCACATCGCGAAGCAATCCTCCAGCAACGGCTGTTAGAACTCCTAAAATCAAAGCGGCATAACTTGGAGCGCCATTATCAAGTGAATATTGAACACCAGAAACAGTTGCAACGGCTAACCCTAAAGAGTCTAAAGCCAATACAACTTTTCCAACAGGTTTTTTAATTTGAAGTGCAATAGTTATACCAACAGCAAGCAAAATTGATAAGAAGTACCAAGGTTCTTGTAACCAGATTGGACGCTCACCAAGAAAAACATTACGAAGTGATCCACCAGTTAAGGAAGCGACAGTGGCGATCAATAAAATTCCACCGTAATCCATCCGGCGATCAGCTGC
>JACCDL010797505.1_pt1 | contig 15664 bp, 11 predicted proteins | sample 7441931 | NCBI WGS metagenome assembly JACCDL01 (sample SAMN15323437, study PRJNA562643) | freshwater metagenome | isolation source: river surface water | place: USA:Blue River Watershed | collected 2017-08-16 | reverse complement strand
GTGGCAATAGCGCCGGAGCTAACCACTATTACCTGCTTGCCCGAGTTCTTCAGCCTCACTGCGAAGTCAACAATTCGATCGAGGTTTGCTTCATTGACTCCGGTGATTGAACTGGAACCAACCTTGATAACTACCCGCTCGGCTCGTGACAAAAGCTTCTGGTTACTCACTATCATCCGCCTTTAGATTCTTTTCTCGAATTGCCTGGCGCTCAGCTCTTCCACGTGCTCGCTGATCCATCATCTCGTAATACTCAGCCCGGCGTTCCTTGGTGGTGCGGCGATCGGTGCCATCCAAGCGCACGTCAGTCCCACGAGGAGATTCAATAGTTTCAACAACCGAAGAGATATAGGGATCCCAATCAAAAACAACACCGTTTTCTTTGCCAATAATCACGGTTGACCCCGCTTTAGCACCAGCTTTGGTTAGAGCATCTTCAATACCCAATTTGTTTAGTCGCTCTGACAAATAACCGATTGCCTCGGAGTTACCAAAGTTAGTCTGGGCAACCCATCGCTCCGGCTTACTGCCGGTAATGCGGTAAACGATTTCGCCATCTAGCTCCTCGGCCTGCACCAAGAACTTCGAGTCCTCCTTCTCTTCAAGCAGAGAGAATCGCTTAGTGGTTTCAGCCTTTGGTCGATGAGCGTTGGCTAGTGCAGCAAGAGCAAAGCTCAACTGCGACAGGCCTTCTCGAGAAGCGGTTGAAATCAAAAAGACCTGGAAGCCCATCGCCTCGAAATCAGCCTTCACAAACTCTGCCAACTCCTTAGCCTCTGGAACATCTATCTTGTTCAGGGCTATGACTTGCGGGCGCTCTAGCAGGGGTAATTGACCCTCTGGAACTTGATACTTGGCAAGTTCTTGCTTGATGACCAGGTAGTCCGACATCGGATCGCGGTTTGGTTCAAGGGTTGCGCAGTCAATCACGTGACACAAAGCACTGCAGCGTTCAACGTGACGAAGAAAATCAAGACCAAGCCCCTTGCCTTCTGATGCTCCTTCAATTAGGCCGGGAACATCGGCGATGGTGTAGCGATAGTCTCCTGCCGCAACAACCCCAAGGTTTGGGTGAAGCGTGGTAAACGGATACTCCGCGATCTTGGGTCTGGCCGAACTCAAAGCGGCAACCAAAGATGACTTACCCGCTGATGGGTAACCAACCAATGCAATGTCCGCGACCGTCTTCAGCTCAAGCTGAATATCTCCACGCCAACCCGGCACACCAAGCAAATGGAAACCGGGTGCAATGCGTTTGCGATTCGCAAGAGCGGCATTGCCAAGACCACCTGCACCACCGCGGGCAACCAAGAGTTCCATTCCCGAATACTCAAGGTCAGCGATGACATTGCCTTCTGCATCCTTGACTACCGTTCCGACGGGAACCGGCAGAACCAAGTCCTCGCCCATTTCACCATTGTTGTAGTCGCCCTTTCCGCTGCCACCAGATTTGGCAACGCGGTGAGGTCGATGATGATAATCAAGCAGAGTCGTTACGTTGTGGTCGCTAACCAAGGTGATTGATCCACCGTCACCACCATTGCCACCGTCTGGTCCAGCAAGTGGCTTAAATTTCTCGCGACGGATTGAGGTGCAGCCATCTCCGCCATCACCTGCACGCAAGTGAAGAGTCACATGATCGACAAAGCTGACCATAACTCTCCTCAACTAAAAAGAGGCGGACCCTTCGGGTCCGCCTCGGTTTTGAAAACCTTTACTGGGTGACTACGTTCACCACTTGTCGACCCGACTTGGAACCGAACTGAACTGCACCGGCGGCCAGTGCAAACAAGGTGTCGTCTTTTCCAATGCCGACGTTCTTACCCGGGTGGAAGTGTGTTCCACGCTGACGAACCAAAATTTCACCGGCATTAACTGCCTGACCGTCGTGGCGCTTTACTCCCAAACGCTGTGCGTTTGAATCGCGACCGTTGCGGGTGGAACTAACTCCCTTTTTGGATGCCATTTTTCTGTACCTACTTAATCTCGGTAACTTTTACGCGAGTCAGATCCTGACGGTGACCCTGGCGCTTCTTGTAACCAGTCTTGTTCTTGTATTTCTGAATAACAATCTTTGGTCCACGGGTTTGGTCAATAACTTCAGCTACAACCTTGACCTTGGCAAGTGCTTGTGGGTCAGAAGTGACCTTGTCGCCATCTACAACCAAAAGTGCAGGTAGCTCGACAGTGCCGGATGACTGCTCGATCCGGTTCATGGTGACGATAGTGCCAACCTCGACCTTTTCCTGGCGGCCGCCGGCACGAACAACTGCGTAAACCACTTCTAACCTAACTTTCTGGGATTTTCCGCTTCCTCAAAAGCGGGCAACAGCCTGAAATTCTAGCCAACAAACAGGGGTCGGTCAACCGACAGCCCTACTTCTTGCCCTTGACCTTCCGGATGATGCTGCTGGCTCTGCGGGGCTTTCTGGCGGGCTTTTGCTCAGGCTCGGGCAGAGCCTCCAGCACGGCATTGAGCATTTCAGTCTTGCTTTCCGGCTCTTTGGTTGGCTCGGAGGCGGTGGCGGAGGCGATCTGGCTGACTACCGACTTGAAAGCATCCGCTTGCTCGCCAGTAACAACCTTCTTCACTTCCTGCTTTTCCTGCTTCTCGTCCTTTTTCTTGCCCTTCTTGGGCTCTGGCTCAGCCGCCTTGAAGCGAGGCTCGTCATGGATGACTAACCCCCGTCCACCGCAGCATTCACAGGTTTCCGAATAGGTCTCAAGCAAGCCGACCCCGATCTTCTTGCGGGTCATCTGAACCAGTCCAAGTGAAGTAATCTCACTGACCTGATTCTTGGTTCGATCGCGGCTCAGGCACTCCAGCAGTCGCCGGCGGACCGCTTCCTGGTTGGCGCTTTGAATCATGTCAATGAAGTCAATGACGATGATTCCGCCGATGTCGCGAAGACGCAGCTGACGAACAATCTCCTCTGCCGCCTCCAAGTTGTTCTTGGTCACGGTTTCTTCCAGATTTCCACCCGAACCGATGAATTTTCCAGTGTTGACATCAACTACCGTCATGGCCTCGGTGCGGTCAATCACCAGTGAACCGCCGGATGGCAGATAAACCTTGCGATCCAGTGCTTTTACAATCTGATCGCCAATTCGGTAGTGATCAAAGATGTCTTCCTGGTTTGTGTGTTCAACCAGTCTCTCAAGAAGATCTGGGGCCACGGTGGCAAGGTAGTTGCGAATCACTTCGGTGGCATTTTTACCGCTGACAACCAATTGCTGGAAGTCCTCGTTGAAAACATCGCGAATAATCTTTACCAAGAGCTCAGGCTCGGAGTGCAGCTGCATCGGAGCCTTGCCCTTTTCAGCCTGCCGGGTGATTTCTTCCCATTGCATCTGAAGTCTTTCAATATCCAGTCGCAGCTGTTCTTCAGTTGCACCTTCGGCCGCGGTTCTAACAATCACACCAGCTTCCTCAGGCAAAGCGCCCTTCAGAATTTGCTTCAGTCGCGCACGTTCTCCCTCAGGCAACTTGCGAGAAATACCGGACATGTTGCCGGCAGGAACATAAACCAAGAATCTGCCGGGTAGTGAAATCTGTGATGTGAGTCGAGCACCCTTTTGACCTACGGGGTCTTTGGTGACCTGGACCAAGACCTGATCACCTGTTTTGAGTGCTAGTTCAATTCGACGAGGTTGATTGCCAGTTTCGGCGGCTTCCCAATCCACCTCACCGGAATACAAAACTGCGTTTCTTCCGCGTCCAATATCTACGAACGCCGCCTCCATGGAAGGCAGAACATTTTGAACTTTTCCAAGATAAACATTTCCAATGATGGAAACGCTCTGGGACTGGGTGACGTAGTGTTCAACCAACAGGCCATCTTCCAAAACGCCGATCTGGAATCGACCCTCATGTTCACGAACAATCATTTTTCGATCAACCGATTCGCGTCTAGCGAGGAATTCACTTTCGGTCACGGTCGATCGACGGCGTCCGGTGTCTCGGGAATCACGTCTTCTGATTCGCTTGGCCTCTACCCTGGTTGAGCCGTCGTCCTCTTTGGCGGCGGCCTTTTGAGGCTTGGCCTTTTCTTTGGGTGCTTCCTTTTTCTTTCGCTCTTTGCGCTCTGGGCGCTCAGGCTTTGGCTCAGCCTTCTTCTTAGTCGCGCGCTCAACCTTTGGGGTTGGTAGCGAGGGTGCTTGAAATATCAGTTGCGTAGCCGCCGGTTTGGCTGGCTCTTCTTTTTTCTTTGCCACGAGTGCCTATGCTGGGCCTCGGTTCACACCCCTTGGGCCCCGTTCAAGTGATTCAGGCCGCAACCTAAATCGAAACCTAATGCGTCAAAAACCCGTTGTTTTTGACGAAACCTTCGATGCGAGTGTGATCGCATCTAGTTAGAAGTATGCCACGGCTCTAAGGAAAATGGGATAATTCCTCAGTGTTCCCTTATTTCCTCATCCTTTTTGGTGCCACGGGCTGGATAGCCAGCTTTGGCTTGACCCTGGAGCGCATCAAAGTGGCTGGAGACCCAACCGCCACTACAGCCTGCGACATCTCCCCCTTCATCAGCTGTAAGTCAGTGATGCTGTCAGAGCAGGCGGCACTTTTTGGATTCCCAAACCCACTAATTGGACTCGCTGCGTTCTTTGCTCCGATTGTGGTCGGCTTTGCAATTTTGGCTGGAGCCAAATTCGCAAGTTGGTTCTGGCGAGCGTTTTTGGGCGGCCATGTCCTGGCTATGGTTTTTGTTTTCTGGCTATTTAGCCAAAGCGTTTATGTAATTGGGGCGCTCTGTCTTTACTGCATGGTGGCATGGACAGCAACAATCCCGCTCTTTTGGTCGATCCTTGGCTACTCCGCCAAAGAGGGTCACCTAGGCGAAAAAATGATTGGCGCTGGCACTGCTATTTATGAGTGGGCCTGGGTTGCGACAATCCTGACCTACGCAACATTAATTGGTCTAATCATTGTTCAGTTCTGGGAGTTTTGGCCAACTCTGTTTTAGAACCAGATTGCTAGCTCGCGCTGAGCGCTTTCTTCCGAATCTGATCCGTGTACAAGATTCTGAATCACCTTTGTCCCCCAGTCACGTCCGAGGTCACCTCGAATAGTTCCAGGAGCTGCGGTGGTGGGATCAGTCGCTCCCGCTAGTGATCTAAATCCTTCGATTACTCGGTCACCCTCTAGCCGAATTGCAACCGTGGGTCCCGAGAGCATGAACTCGAGCAGTGGCTCGTAAAACGCTTTGCCCTCGTGCTCTGCATAATGTTGCGCAAGAAGTTCCCGATTAGGCGCAACCATCTTCAGGTCTGTGACTTTGTAGCCCTTGGCTTCGCAGCGGAAAATAATCTCTCCAACCAGGTTGCGCTTTACGCCGTCAGGTTTAATTAGAACTAGGGTCGCTTGCAATTTGCTCTCCCATCAGCTTGTTGTAATTCTCTCTTGCTTTATCGATTGTCGCGCCTGCGACGAGCCCCCAAATCCAAAGTCCAACCAGAATTGTCCCAATCACGAACATTCCCCATAACCAAAAACCACTGACCAGCAGCGCAGCCTGCACCAACCAGCCGAGCCAGTAACCGGAAGGATGTCTCAGGAATGCAGGGGTGAGGATAGCCAGTAGCGCGAAGCTCAGACCAATTCCCCAGATTAGTTCTATGGCTGGAAGGTTAGAAGTCGGCTCTGCCATCTTCAGGCCAAACGCAGTAAGAGTTGCGAAGAAAATAACAATCGACTGGAAGCTCAAAACAATCGAGGCTAAGAGGCGCTTGGTTGATTTATTCTTCATCGTCATCTACCTGCAATTCTTCCAGAACTGCACCGATTAGGTAAAGCGAACCAGTTACAAATAGAGCGATTTCTTCAGAATTAGCGGTTTCGCTGGCAAATTGCAGGGCTTTTGAGACTTCAGGAATGGTGGCAATAACGGATCCGCCGTGCGTGATGATCTTGCTGGATAGATCCTCGGCCGGCAGTGCTCTTTCACTTTCCAGTTGGGTCACAATAACTCTCGGGAGCATCTCGGCAAACTGCTTGGCGGCCGAGTCAATATCTTTGTCTGCAACCATCGCAACCAGACCTATGCGGTCAGGATTGGCAAAGTGTTCTGAAATTGCCTTGCCTAGGCTCGCAATCCCGGCTGGGTTATGCGCGCCATCGAGAACTATCAGTGGCTGCTTACTGATTACCTGAAGTCGACCCGGACTAACGGCGTCTGCAATGGCAACTCTCAAATACTCATCGGCAATTGCGCGACCGCCAAGAAATTGCTCCACGGCAGCAATTGCTGTTGCCGCATTCTCAGCTTGGTGAGCGCCGATAATTGGCATCCACAAACTCGGATAATTTCCGGCAGTGCCGTTGACTGAAAACCGCGTGCCGTATCCCTCGGCTGCATAATCCGCCAAACCAAAGTCTTGGCCGGCAAGCAAAAAATCACCCTGGGCTCTATTTCTAAGAACTTCCGCGACTGAAGGCTTTTGGGGGCTGGAAACAACTACCGACTTTTCTTTGATGATGCCGGCCTTGGTTGATGCAATTTCTTCAACCGTGTTGCCTAGTTGTTTGGTGTGATCCAAATCAATCGCTGTAAAGACTGCAACATCTGCATTGGCGACATTTGTTGAATCCCACTCCCCACCAATTCCCACCTCCAGCACCAAGACGTCGACCGGAGCGTCTGAGAAAATCTGAAAGGCAATGGCGGTCATTGCTTCAAAAAATGTGAGCGGTTGCTCGCCCATTGCGAGAAGTTTCTGATCTACCAGCTCAAGAATTGGTTTAGTCTCCGCGTAGGTCTCAAGAAATCTCTCATCGCTTATTGGCTCTCCGTCAAGTGAAATCCGCTCGTTGAAGCGAACGAGGTGCGGTGAAGTCAAGCGACCAGTTTTGAGTCCGAGTTCTCTAAGGATTCTCTCAATGATTCTGGCGGTAGAAGTTTTGCCGTTTGTTCCGGTGATGTGAATGACTGGGTAATTGAACTGTGGATTGCCCAACACCTCACAGGCAATTCGTGTTGGTTCCAATCTGGGCCGCATTTGGTGCTCAGGTTTTCTCGAATACAGCTCATCCAGCGCCTGCTGCATTGAAATTGAAGTCACTGTTTTGCTAACTCGATCTGAATTAATCCCGCCTCGCCTATAGCGAGTGCGCCTTCACCCTCACTGATTTCAAGCTTGGTGGCAAGCGTCTCTTCGGCAATCAGCTCGGCATGCTTCTCGAGGGCACTCTTCGATTGTGAATCGGCTTTCAGCGATAAGTGAATCCGGTCTGAAACATCCAATCCAGCATCTTTTCTAGCCTGCTGGATGTGACGAATGGCATCTCTGGCCGCACCCTCTTGCTCTAATTCCTCAGTTACTGTCGTGTTTAGAAGTACAAAGCCTGTTGATGTCACGCCAGCAGCATTTGCCTCCGAAGAGCTCGCCTGCAGCGTGATTTCAAACTCCCCTTCATAAAGAACAGTGTCGCCAACCATGACATTGCCATCGACTAGCTTCCAGTTGCCAGCCTTAGCTTTTTGAATAACTTCCTGAACCGCTTTGCCTAGTCTTGGCCCAAGTGCTCTGGCATTAACGCTGAGGTTCTTGGATAGGCCAAACTGCTTTGCAACCTCTTCACTGGCCTTGACCACAGAAATCTTCTTTACATTTAGTTCATCTGCAATGAGATCCGAATACCTAGCCAGTGATTGCGCCTGCTCAACCGCAATTGTCAGTTCACTGAGCGGCAATCTAACGCGCAAGCCGGCGGCCTTTCGAAGGGAGAGGGCAACCGAAGCCGCCTCTCGAATAGCGTCCATATCTCTTACCAGCTCCGCATCGAGTGGGAACTCTTCAGCCTCTGGCCATGACTCCAGGTGAACAGAGCGATCGCCGGTAAGTCCACGCCACATCTCCTCGCTGATGATTGGAAGAAGTGGTGCAACCACTCGCAGGGTCGCTTCTAGAACCGTGTAGAGAGTGTCAAAGGCATCTTTATCGCCTGCCCAGAATCGATCTCTAGATCGCCTGATGTACCAATTAGTGAGAACTTCCGCAAACTCGCGAACCTTGGCGGATGCCTGATAGCTATCGAACTGATCAAGGTCAGCCTGAACGGCGACAATTAGTTCGTGAGTCTTAGCCAGAATGTATCTGTCCAGCAAATCTTGCGAGCCATAACTTGGGCTTGCCTGGTAGTTGGATGCATTGGCATACAGCGAGAAGAAGTAGTAGCTGTTCCAAAGTGGTAGTAGCGCCTGTCGAACCCCTTCACGAATTCCCTGTTCGGTAACGGAAAGGTTTCCCCCACGCAAGATTGTCGAGGACATTAGGAACCAGCGCATGGCGTCTGAGCCATCTCGATCAAACACCTCATTGACGTCTGGGTAATTTCTTAGTGACTTTGACATCTTTTGTCCGTCATTACCGAGAACGATGCCGTGGCTAATTGCATTCTTGAACGCAGGGCGGTCAAACAAAGCGGTCGATAGCACGTGCAGGGTGTAGAACCAACCTCTGGTCTGTCCTCCATACCCAACGCTCAAGTCGCCTGGGAAGTGCGTATCAAACCATTCCTGATTTTCAAAGGGGTAGTGAACCTGCGCGAATGGCATGGAACCGGACTCAAACCAGCAGTCCAGCACCTCAGGAACTCGTCGCATCATCGACTTACCGGTTGGGTCATCTGGATTGGGTCTAACTAGCTCGTCAATGACTGGACGGTGAAAATCACTTGGAACAACTCCGAAGTCCTTTTCGATTTCAGCTAACGAGCCATAAACATCGATGCGGGGATAATTTGGGTCGTCTGATTTCCAGACCGGAATGGGCGCTCCCCAGAAGCGATTGCGAGAAATCGCCCAGTCTCGAACATTTTCAAGCCACTTGCCAAAACTGCCGTTTTTGGTGTGCTCAGGAACCCAGTTGATTTGCTGATTCAGCTCCAGCATTCGATCGCGCAACTTGGTGGTTTCAACAAACCAGGAGGAGACCGCCTTGTAAATAAGCGGATTCTTGCAGCGGTAGCAATGCGGGTAGGAGTGGTCATAAGAAGCCTGACGGAAGAGGCGACCAGCTGACTTGAGATCTTGAGTGATTGGCTTGTTTGCCTCGAAGACGTGTTGGCCTTCGTAAGGGGCAATCACAGAGTTGAATTGACCACGCTCGTTTATAGAAACATAGGTTGGAATTCCGGCAGCGCTGCACAGCAGTTGGTCATCTTCACCATATGCAGGTGCTTGGTGGACAATGCCAGTGCCCTCGTCTGCAGTTACATACTCGCCGACTAAAACCTGCCAGGCATTCTCAGTGTCAAACTTCTCAGAATCGGCATAGAAGTCAAAAATCCTGCCATAGCGAATTCCTGCTAATTCCTTACCAAGCATTTTCTTGGTAATGGCTGCTTGGGCGTCTTCTAGTTTTTCAAAACCTAACTCGCGCAAATAATTGGCAACTGCTGAAGAAGCCAGAAAATAACGCTGCTTTCCTAAAGCGCTGTTTGGAGCGTCAATGATGACGTATTCAATTTCAGGTCCAACTGCCAAGGCAAAGTTGGTGGGGAGAGTCCATGGAGTGGTTGTCCAGGCCAAGATGTTTACGCCGGCAAACTCTCCATTCTCAATCGGAAAAGTAACCGTGACAGATTGATCCTGACGCGGGCGATAAACCTCGTCATCCATCCTGAGCTCGTGATTTGAAAGTGGTGTCTCACAGCGCCAGCAGTAAGCAAGCACTTTGAACCCTTCATAAATCAAACCCTTTTTGTGAAGTTCCTTGAAAGCCCAAATAACGCTTTCGGTGTAGTTCTGATCAAGGGTCTTGTAGTCGTTGTCAAAATCAACCCAGCGAGCTTGTCGTGTTACGTAGCTGCGCCAATCTTGTGTGTATTTCAAAACCGAGGTTTTGCAAAACTCGTTGAACTTGGCAACGCCATACTTTTCGATTTCTGGTCTGCCTGAGATTCCAAGCAGGCGCTCTGCTTCTACTTCTGCCGGCAGTCCGTGTGTGTCCCATCCGAATCGGCGCTCAACACGCTTGCCCCGCATGGTCTGATAGCGAGGTACTAGGTCCTTGGTGTAGCCGGTAAGTAGGTGCCCGTAGTGGGGTAGGCCGTTGGCAAAAGGAGGGCCGTCATAGAAAACAAACTCTTCGGCCTGGGTTTCGGCACGTTGGTCAATTGAACGCTGGAAAGTGCCGTCTTTTTCCCAATAAGCCAACACTTCCTTCTCAATAGCTGGAAAGCTAGGCGATGGATTGGCGGCGCTATCGGGGCCTTTGTGTTTGGGGTACATCACGACTTTCGAACCTGGGCAGACTAACAATGTTAATCTAGTCACCATTACTATGCCGAGGTCTGCATGAGAAGAACCAAACCTGAGCCAATCAGGGCCGCCCAGGTGCCTGAAAAAGCGTCCGTTGACGGACTCGAGGCTAAGTGGGTGCCACGCTGGGAAGAATCCGGGGTCTACCGGTTCGATGAAACCGCCAGCCGCGAGCAGATCTACTCAATCGATACTCCTCCGCCAACGGCATCTGGTTCTTTGCATGTCGGGCACGTTTTTAGTTACACCCACACCGATGTAATTGCACGCTTCCAGCGCATGATTGGCAAAGAGGTGTTTTATCCGATGGGTTGGGATGACAACGGACTTCCAACCGAAAGACGGGTGCAGAACTACTACGGGGTTCGCTGCGATCCAACTCTCCCCTACCAAAAAGACTTCACTCCTCCGCAAACCGGTGGTGACAACAAGAGCAGCAAGGCCAGTGACCAGCTTCCTATTTCAAGACAAAACTTCATTGAGCTGTGCGAAAAGCTGACAGAAGAAGATGAGAAGGCCTTTGAAAATCTTTGGCGAAATCTTGGGTTGAGCGTTGACTGGGCACAGACCTACCGAACCATTTCAAAAAACGCTCAGTTTGTTTCGCAAAAAGCATTTCTAAATAATCTGCGTCGTGGCGAGGCATATCTATCTCTGGCACCAACGCTGTGGGACGTCACCTTCAGAACAGCCGTAGCGCAGGCAGAACTGGAAGACCGCGAAATGCCAGGTGCCTATCACCGAGTCGGTTTCGATGGACCAGACGGAAAGATTTATATCGAGACAACCAGACCTGAACTGATTCCGGCTTGCGTTGCCCTAGTTGCCCACCCAGATGATGAGAGATATCAAAAGTACTTCGGTAAAACAGCCAAGACTCCGCTGTTTGGAGTCGAGGTGCCAATTGTTTCGCATCGCCTTGCTCAGATTGACAAGGGAAGCGGTATCGCCATGATCTGTACGTTCGGTGACGTAACGGACGTGGTGTGGTGGCGCGAACTAAAACTTCCAACCAGACCAATCATTGGTTTTGATGGGCGAATCTTGAGTGATGGACCGGCTGAAGTTTTGGCTGGCCCCGGCAAGGAGCTCTACCAAGAGCTAGTTGGCAAGACCGTATTCAGCGCAAAAGAACTGATTGTGAAGGCGCTGGTTGAATCCGGCGATATGGTTGGCGAGCCCAAGCCAATCTCGCATCCCGTCAAATTCTTTGAGAAGGGTGACAAGCCCCTCGAAATAGTTTCCACCCGACAGTGGTACATCAAAAATGGTGGAAGCGATGAGGCTTTATCCAAGAAGCTAATTGACCTTGGAAGGCAAATGGAATTCCATCCTTCATTCATGCGGGTTCGCTTGGAAGACTGGATTAATGGTCTAAATGGTGACTGGCTCATCTCGCGTCAAAGATTCTTCGGTGTTCCTATTCCAATTTGGTATCCGCTGGATTCCGATGGCAATCCTGACTACGCCAATCCAATTCTTCCCTCCGACGAGGCGCTGCCGATTGATCCTTCCTCTGATGTCCCTGCTGGTTTTACGGAGGAACAGCGTGGCAAGCCAGGAGGGTTTATTGGGGAGCTTGACATCATGGACACCTGGGCGACCTCTTCCCTAACTCCGCAACTTGCTGGCGGTTGGTCAACGGATGAGAAGAGATTCAAGAATGTTTTTCCTTATGACCTAAGACCGCAGGGGCAAGACATTATTCGTACCTGGCTGTTTTCCACCCTCCTACGAAGCCAACTTGAACACGGTGTCCTGCCCTGGAAGAACGCAGCCATTTCCGGTTGGATTTTGGATCCAGATCGCAAGAAGATGTCAAAGTCCAAGGGGAACGTAGTCGTTCCAAACGAACTGCTCGAAAACCACGGATCAGATGCTGTGCGCTATTGGGCAGCCAGTGCACGTCTTGGCACCGACGCAGCTTTTGACGAAGGCCAGATGAAGATTGGTCGCCGTCTTGCCATCAAGCTGCTGAATGCCGCAAGGTTTGCGCTCAGTTTTGAACTACCAGTCGGAGCTAAAGACATCACCGAAGAGATTGATCGATCCATGCTGGCTCAGCTTTCTGAGGTTGTGAAAACAGCTACGACCGCTTTTGAAAATTACGACCACACCAAAGCCCTTGAAGTAACTGAGAGCTTCTTCTGGACTTTCACCGACGACTATCTCGAGCTAGTAAAAGACCGTGCCTACGGCCAACAAGACCACTCCCCTGAGCAAATTGGTTCAGCGGTGCTGGCATTGAGATCAGCACTTTCAGTATTGGTGAGACTGTTTGCGCCATTTTTGCCTTTTGCGGCGGAAGAGGTTTGGTCGTGGTGGCAAGAGGGCTCGGTGCACCAGTCAGCTTGGCCAACTCAATCTGAACTGGCTGGATCAACTCCGGAGCTGATGAACCTAACTAGCGCTGCCTTGATTCTGGTTCGAAAGAGCAAGTCAGATTTGAAGCTATCGATGAAGGCAGAGATTGAATTGCTCAAAATGACTGGGCCAGCCCAGTTGAGCAGTGTAGCCAGAGACCTGCAGGCTGTTGGGAACATAGCTCAACTAGAACTCAGCGATGCCAGCGAGATTGCCATTACGGAAATCAGGTTCGCAAAGTCCGAATAACATTGCAGAATGACCCATCCTCTTCTGCAGTTAGCCAACGGCCCTTACAACCTGGTTGATTTTGCCAGCCTGAAAAACGAGCATTACCTGCCCGCTTTCGAAAAGGCTGTTGCTGAACACAATCTAGAAATCAAGGCAATTGCCTCCCAATCGGAGGTTACTTTTGAAAACACCCTGGTTGCACTTGAGAAATCCGGTCAACTGCTGAGCCAAATGATGATGGTCTTTTATAACAAGTCATCGGCTGACACAAATGAAGAAATTCAAAAGCTGGAAGCTGAGATTCTCCCTAAGTTCTCTGCCCATATGGACTCAATCCAACTCAATCCAGAACTGTTTAAGCGACTAATTCAGCTAGAGAAGGACTTAGAAGACTCAAAACTTTCTCTCGATGAAGAATCGGCTTGGCTAGTGAAGAAGTATTTGCAGGACTTTAGGGAAGCGGGCGCTGAACTATCAGAAGCATCGCGAGAACGGGTAGCTCAAATCAACGAGAGAATCGCTGGATTGCAGGCGGAATTTGATAAGCGCCTACTAGCCGATAGCAATGATTTAGCTATAAACCTGCCCGATGCTTCTCGGTTGCAAGGTCTTTCTGAGACTGAAATCGAAAGTGCGCGACAGGCAGCCGAAACGAGAGGCCAGTCGGGATACACCATCCCCCTATTGAACTATTCAGGCCATCCGCTACTAGAGAAACTTGAAGATCGACAATTACGCCAGGAGCTGCTTGAGCGCACATTCGCCAGAGGTGGTCGAGGCAACTCAAATGACACTTCAGAGCTAATTCAGGAAATGCTTAGTCTGCGGGCTGAGAAAGCAAAGCTGTTTGGTTTTTCCTCGTTTGCTCAGTACACAACACACACTCAGACCGCCAAGAATCCCGAGCGTATTCACCAGATGCTGCGCAGGATTGCGCCAATCGCCCGAGCCAACGCTGGCAAGGAAGCGCAGGAGCGACAGGAGTTTATGCAGCGCGAAACCCAAGGAGAGCTCAAGGCCTGGGACTGGCCGAGATACACCGAGCAAATTCGCGCTGAGAAATACTCGGTAGACACTTCCGTACTCAAGCCTTACTTCGAACTGAGAAAAGTAATGGAGGACGGCGTCTTCTTCGCAGCCAATCGTCTCTATGGTATCTCCTTCAAAGAGCGCACCGACATAGTTGGCTATCACCCCGATAACTGGATTTATGAGGTGAGCTACGAAGATGGTTCGCCATGTGGGCTTTACATCTTCGACCCATACGCCAGACCTTCCAAGGTGGGTGGAGCATGGATGAATAATCTGGTCGATCAGTCACATCTGTTGGGAAAGTTGCCGGTTGTTGTAAACAACATGAACATTCCGAAGCCTGCTCCGGGGTCACCTGCTCTTATGACCTTCGATGAGGTCAGCACTCTATTTCACGAATTTGGGCATACACTGCATGGAATTTTGTCTAATGTCACCTACCCTCGCTTTAGCGGAACGAATGTCGAGCGAGACTTTGTCGAGTTCCCATCCCAGGTAAACGAAATGTGGATGCTTTGGCCTGAGGTCTTGGCAAATTATGCGGTTCACTACGAAACCAAAGAAAAGCTAGATCCAACCTGGATTGACAAGATTCTTGCCACTGAAGCCTTCAACCAAGGTTTTGAGACGACGCACTATCTCCAGGCCGCCATCTTGGATCTGGCCTTCCACGAATCCCAGACTCCCCCGGTTGATCTGGATGCCTTTGAAAAGGAAGCAATTTCAAATTACGGTCTTGATTTTGAACCGGTGCCGACGCGCTACAAGACAAACTACTTTGCTCATATCTTTGCTGGTGGTTATGCCGCCGGTTACTACGGCTACATCTGGAGCGAGGTGCTTGATGCCGAAAGCGTCAACTGGTTCAAGGCCAATGGTGGATTGACCAGAGAAAACGGCAGAAAATTTGCCGAAGCACTGATCTCGCGAGGTGGCTCTAGAGATTCAATGACGATGGTGCGGGAGTTTCTTGGTCACGAGCCATCGGTGGAGCCGCTAATGAAAAGACGAGGGCTGGCCTAGGCCGACTTTTCCTTCAGTCTTGCTTTCATTGGCTGAATTTTCGGCATTGCTCTGGTCTGGACGATTTCTGCCGTGATGACAACTCGTCCCTGGGTTGCTGAACCAGGCAACTCAAACATGATGGGGTTTAGTAGCTCTTCGAGAATTGCGCGAAGACCTCTCGCACCTGTTTCTCGCTCAACTGCTTGATCTGCAATTAGCTCCACTGCTGCTGGCTCAAACTCCAACTCAAAACCATCTAGCTCAAACATTCTTTGATACTGCTTGATCAGCGCATTTTTGGGTTCTGTCAAAATCGAAATCAGGGCTGCTTTGTCGAGCTGATCGACGGTTGCGACCACCGGTAGTCGACCGATGAACTCTGGAATGAGTCCAAATTTTCTAAGATCTTCCGGTTGAACCTGTTTGAAAACATTGGCGTCATCGCTTTTTTCCTTCAGTGGAGAGCCAAAGCCAATGCCCTTCTTACCTGTTCTTTCACCGACTATTGTTTCTAGACCAGCGAATGCTCCAGCCACAATAAACAAGACATTGGTTGTGTCTATCTGAATGAACTCTTGCTGTGGGTGCTTTCTTCCGCCCTGTGGAGGAACTGATGCAACTGTGCCCTCCAAAATCTTTAGAAGAGCTTGCTGTACACCTTCACCAGAGACATCTCGAGTAATAGATGGGTTTTCCGCTTTTCTTGAAATCTTGTCTATTTCGTCGATGTAAACAATGCCTGTTTCAGCTCGACGAGGATCGTAATCGGC
>JACCDL010159254.1_pt1 | contig 15669 bp, 11 predicted proteins | sample 7441931 | NCBI WGS metagenome assembly JACCDL01 (sample SAMN15323437, study PRJNA562643) | freshwater metagenome | isolation source: river surface water | place: USA:Blue River Watershed | collected 2017-08-16 | reverse complement strand
GGTCACCTGGTAGCCCCACGAAGGCGCGTAGGGGTGCTCGGCGAGCGGCATGAATTCGTCGTGCGTGAAACCCAGCTCCAAGACGTATGGGATCAGCTCATCGGCGAGAGTGCGGTAATTCAGCCCTGGCTTCCAGGATCCCGCGTGGAGTTCGTAGATGCTCATTGGCGCGGTGTACGGGTCGGTTTTGACGCGCTTTTTCAACCAGGCCGAGTCGCCCCAACGGTAGGTCGAGTCGGTGACAATCGAAGCGGTGTTCGGCGGAACCTCGGTTGCGCGGGCGAGCGGGTCGATTTTCGAAATCCACGCACCAGCCTTGGTTAGGATTTCAAACTTGTACTTGGTGCCGACCGAAATCTCTGGGACGAACAGCTCCCAAACCCCCGAAGAGCCCATGACCCTCATCGAGTGCCCGATTCCATCCCAGTGGTTGAAGTCACCGATCACACGCACCGCTCGAGCGTTTGGCGCCCAAACCCTGAAGGCCACTCCGTGACTGATGCCGATTTCGTCTTTGACGCTGTGCAGGTGTGCTCCCAGAGCACGCCAGAGCTCCTCGTGGCGACCTTCGGCAATCAGGTGGAGGTCCAGCTCGCCAATCGTCGGCAGGTGGCGGTACGGGTCGTCCGCAGTCCAGGTTGACCCATCTTGATAAGTCGTCTCGACACGGTACGCGGGGGCCTTTTTGCCGCTTAGGGCGCCCTGCCAAATGCTGCCCTCGAGGTGTTCGAGCTGAAGTCTCTTGCCCTTGGCCAGAGTGATGGAAACCTGCTTTGCGAGCGGTCTCAGAACTCGGACGACCCATCCATCAGCGTTCGGGTGAATGCCCAGGAACGAGTGCGGGTCGTGGTGCGAACCCTTTGAGATCAGCCCGATGTCTGTCATGTCAGCTCTTTCGCTTGACCCGGAGAATGTGTACCGGCTCGACCGCTGGGTCTAGGCGAACGTAGTTTCTTGTTCCCCATGTCCAGGTTTCGTCGGTTATCAGATCGGTAACCTCGAAAACAGCGTTGTCTGGAAGTCCCAGTTTCCATAGATCTAATACGACACTGGTCTCGCGAACCGAGTGCGGGTCGGTATTTACAACGACGATGATCGTGTCGTCAAGACCCGTCGCGCTGTGCTCCGCGCTCAGGTGCTTCGAGAAGACTAGGAAAGCACCATCTTCGCTTCGGTGGAACTCAATGTTTCGCAGTTGGGCTAGAGCCGGGTGTTTCGCGCGGATCTCGTTTAGCTTTGCAATGTACGGGGCAATCGAAAGTCCCGCCTTTTCGGCCTTGTCGAAGTCGCGGGGTTTGTATTCGTACTTTTCTGAGTCCACGTGCTCTTCAACGCCGGTGCGGGCGACTGATTCGATCAGCTCGTAACCCGCGTACATTCCCCAGGTGGGGCTCGCAGTCGCCGCAATAGCAGCGCGTAACTTGTGAGCCGGCTTGCCGCCGTACTGCAGATACTCGGGCAAAATGTCGGGCGTGGTCGGCCAGAAGTTCGGCCTGAAGAAGTCGCTGGTCTCGTGCGAAACCTCGTTCAGGTATGCCCTGAGTTCTTCGGTTGAGTTGCGCCAGGTGAAGTAGGTGTAGGACTGCTGAAAACCTGCTTTGCCGAGACCGTGCATCATGGCAGGTTTGGTGAATGCTTCGGCTAGAAAAATGATTTCCGGGTGCTTCGCATTGACCTCGCCAATTAGCCACTGCCAGAAGTTCAAAGGTTTGGTGTGGGGGTTATCGACGCGGAACACCGTCACTCCTCTGGAAATCCAGAGTTCGACCACACGCAAAACCTCGGCATAGATTCCTTGCGGGTCGTTGTCGAAGTTGATCGGGTAAATGTCTTGATACTTTTTCGGTGGGTTCTCTGCGTAGGCGATCGAACCGTCGGCGCGAGTAGTGAACCACTCCGGGTGTTCCTTAACCCAGGGGTGATCGGGGGAGGCCTGGAGGGCCAGATCCATTGCAATTTCGAGCCCGAGCTCCTTCGCCTTTTTCACAAAGGCGGCAAAGTCTTTCTCTGTTCCTAGATCAGGGTGGATTGCGTCATGGCCACCGTCCGACGAGCCAATCGCCCACGGTGAGCCAGGGTCACCGGCACTCGCATTCAGCGTGTTGTTTGGCCCTTTTCTGAATGCCTCACCAATCGGGTGGATGGGTGGCATGTAAAGGATGTCGAAACCCATGGCCTTAACTGCAGGAAGACGCTTGATTGCCGTCTTGAAACTGCCCGATGTCCAAGTTTTGGTTTTGGCATCAAACTTTGCGCCTTCGCTGCGCGGGAAGAACTCGTACCAGGCGCCAAACCCGGAACGCAGTCGCTCGCATCGGATGCTGAACTCCTCGCTGAGGGTCTCGAGTGAACGAATCGGCTCGGCGGCGATCAACTTTGCAATCTCGGGAGTCTCCGCTTCGGCGAGGCGAGCCTTGGGGGAGCGCTTGCGGTCCGACAGTTTCTCGGCCAGCTGCACGAGGGCCTTGGCGTTTGCCTTCGAACGGCTCGGCTCGGAGGCAGCTCGGGTGAGCAACGAGATTCCCTCGAGCATCATCAGATCTTCGTCGATTCCGGAGGCGATTTTTACGGATGCGCTGTGGTGCCAGGTGTCGAAGTCATCGCCAAACGCCCGAATTTGGAAACGGTAGGTGCCAACTTCTTTCAGTTGGACCTTGGTGTGCCAAGTGTCGCTCCCAGGCGCACCCTCGTGCATTCGGTGAATAGAGGTTGCGCCATTTGGGGAGGTGAGCAGAACCTCGGCTCCGAGACTGTCGTGACCTTCGCGATAAACAGTAGCGCTGAAGGGAACAACCTCACCTTCGAAAGCCTTGGCGGCGAATGCGCCGCCGTCAACTGCGGGCGTGACACGCTCGATTGGGATGCGTCCGAAGGTTTTGGTGCTCATCCCTCAAAGATAGCGAGGTTTAGTTCGCTAGACCGCACCAAAAACCAAAAATGAAGTGTCGGCAAGAATGATTTTGTCGAGCGGCTTAAACGACTTCTTTTCTTTGCTCGGAACCGATTCGCGACTGTCCCAGAGCAGTTCGTACGAACTTAGGTGCTCCGACTGTGGCAAGGTGATTTCGAGTTCGCGCTCGGAGCCGTGAATGAGTGTCAAAGTGGCGTTCTTTTGACCCCGGTCGCCAATGTGAACCGTGAGGCGCTGTAGCGTGCGGTTTTCGGTGTCATCCCATTGCTCCGGGGCCATGATTTCACCGGTCGAATTGAACCACTTGACCATGTCGCTACCCGGCAGAGGTTCGTCGAAGTTGCCGAAATTGGGGCTTCGAAGCGAAGGGTTCTCTTGTCGGAGCTTGGTGAGATAACTAAATGTTTCTTCCAACTGCTCGTCTGACTCGCGCAGCTCCCAGTTGACCCAGGAAAGCACGTTGTCTTGGCAGTAGGCGTTGTTGTTGCCCTTTTGTGTTTTACCTCGCTCGTCGCCGGCGGTAACCATGGGCACCCCTGCCGAGAACAGCAGCGTTGCCAAAAGGTTTCGCACAGCTTTTGCCCGGGTTGCCAAAACCTCCGGGTCGCTCGAGACACCCTCGACGCCGTGATTAAACGAGAAGTTGTTGTTGTTGCCGTCGCGGTTTGATTCACCGTTGGCTTGGTTGTGCTTGACGTTGTAAGAAACCAGGTCGTGCAGATTGAACCCGTCGTGCGCGGTAACGAAGTTGATGCTGCCGAGTGTGCCGAGCGGGCCGTGAACGATGTCCTTGGACCCCGCCATGCGCGTTGCCAATTCGGCCACGCCGTTTCGGTGGTGACCAGTTTCACGCGCGGCTGCGATGTCAGACAGCCAGAAACGTCGAATCGAATCGCGGTAGCGGTCGTTCCATTCGCTGAACGGATCCGGGAAGTTGCCGGTCTGCCAACCACCCAGTCCGACGTCCCAAGGCTCAACGATCAGCTTCGACTGTGCCAAAACCGGATCGTTTGCAATCTGGTTCAGGAGCGGATGATTCGGGTCGTACTGGTTCGACTCATTTCGAGCCAAAGTTGTTGCCAAGTCGAATCGGAAACCGTCGATTTGGTACTCGGTCGTCCAGTAGCGAAGCGAGTCCATGGTCATCTTGACCACCCAGGGATTCGAGAAATCAAACGAGTTACCGCAACCGGTGGTGTCGTGATAGTTGCCCGCATCGTCCATTCGGTAGTAGCTCGAGTTGTCTAGGCCTCGATAAGAGTGGGTGAGTCCTAGGTAGCCGCCTTCAGCACTGTGGTTATAAACCACGTCGAGGATTACTTCGATGCCGGCTCGGTGAAGTTCGCGAATAGCGGTCTTCAGTTCGCGGGCGATAGCGTTTGGCCCTGCCGCGATCGCGCTGGTTGTTGCGTACCTGTGGTGCGGGGTGAAGAAGTTGATTGTGTTGTAACCCCAGTAGTTAATTAGACCCATGTTCATCAGGCGGGGTTCAGAGATGATCGCCTGGATCGGGAGAAGCTCAACCGCCGTGACGCCAATCTTCTTGAGGTGTGCGATCGTGCTCTCGTGGCCGAGGGCCGCATAGGTGCCGCGAAGTTCATCGGGCAGAGTCATGTTCGCGCGGGTCAGACCTCGAGCGTGCGCCTCGTAAATCACAGTTTCACTCATCGGGGTGTTCGGTTTGGCTACCGATTCCCAATCGAAGGAGCGGTCGATGGCAACGCAGTGGAAGTCTCTTGGGCCCTCGCGGACAACACCAGTTGCGTAAGGGTCAATCAGATCGATTGTCGGGTTGAATCCGTTACGCGGGCTCTCGGGCCCATCGGCTCGAAGGCTGTAGTGAACCCCTTCGACGATTCTCGGGTCGCTCGCGCGCCAAACATCACCGTCGCGGGTTAGGGGGATGCGGCCGAGTTCTTGCGAGGGCTCAGCTGGGTTGATGAGAACAAAGTCGATGGTTTCTGCGTTCGCTGAATAGACGCTGAAACTGTTGGTGCTCGGGTCGACGCCCAGACCGAGTGGCACAAAGGGGTCTGCTGAGGTCATTCGGCAATTCTAGCCAGCAGAGCCTGATTAGGCTTGGAGGGATGACTGTTTACCTCGACCACGCCGCCACGTCGCCGATTCGCGACGAGGTTTTGGCCGCCTACACAGAGGCAATGAAAATCGTTGGCAACCCATCATCGATTCACTCGGCTGGGCAGGCGGCCAGAGCAATAGTCGAATCCGCTCGAGAGCGCATCGCCAAGATTGCCGGAGCTGATCGCAACGAAGTCGTCTTCACCTCGGGTGGCACCGAGGCAAACAACCTCGCGGTAAAGGGTCTCTTTGCAGCAACTTCAAAAAACCTCATCGTCACCGCCGCGAGCGAGCACCATGCCGTGCTCGACGCGGTAGAGGCTCTGGAGGCAGCCGGCGCAGAAGTCCACTGGCTCAAACTTTCGCCCGAGGGACTCATCGACGTTGCAGAACTTGAAACCTTGTTAGAGCATCGCGGAGCAGAGGTCGCTCTCATCGCGCTCATGTGGGCAAACAACGAAACGGGTACAGTCAACGACATCGCAAGAGTGGTCGGACTTGCCAAGCCGCACGGGATACCGGTTCACACCGATGCCGTCGCCGCCTTCGGACACATGCCGACCGACTTTGCTGAGGTCGGAGTGTCCACCATGGCTATCACCGCACATAAATTGGGCGGCCCGGTCGGGGTCGGCGCGCTTCTAGTTTCACGTTCCACAACCCTCAAACCGCTGTTCCACGGTGGTGAGCAGGAGCGAGGAATGCGCGCGGGAACCCTAGATGCGGCCGGTGCGGACGCCTTCGCCAAGGCGGCAGAACTGGGTCAGCCCGACTACGCACGCCTGCAAGACCTGGCAATAGAGCTGTTCTCGCCCCTCGGTGAACTTACTCGCGGCAATGCACCCGGCCTGCCAAATATCATTAGCTTCACCTTCGAGGGCTGCTCGGGTGAATCCATGCTGTTCCTGCTAGACCAAGAGGACATCGCGGTTTCCAACGGATCCGCCTGCACGGCGGGAGTTGCTCGAGCGTCGCACGTGCTTCTCGCGATGGGTAGAACTCAAGAAGAGGCATCAAGCGCGCTTAGGCTCTCGTTCGGACCAAGCACAACCGAGCAGGACCTCCACAGGCTCGCCGAAGTCCTGCCCAAGGTTGTCGCAACCGCGCGTAAAATTTGACCATGAAGGTCTTAGCGGCAATGTCTGGTGGCGTTGATTCCGCCGTAGCCGCCGCCAGAGCCGTGGATGCCGGCCACGAGGTTGTTGGCGTTCACCTGGCGCTCTCCAGAAACGCTGGCACCCTTAGAACCGGCTCGAGAGGCTGCTGCACAATCGAAGATTCGATGGACGCCCAGCGAGTTTCCAACATCCTCGGCATCAAATACTTCGTCTGGGACTTTAGCGAACGATTCAAAGAGGACGTCGTCGATGACTTTATCGCCGAATACCAAGCCGGAAGAACCCCAAACCCATGCATGCGCTGCAACGAGCGCATCAAATTCGCTTCCCTCCTCGAAAAAGCTCTGTCTCTGGGCTTCGACGCAATTGTGACCGGCCACTACGCAACTGTGATCACCGGTGAATCCGGCGAACTAGAACTTCACCGCAGCCCCGCAACAGCCAAAGACCAAAGCTATGTGCTCGGTGTTCTCACCGCAGAAGAACTAAAACACGTGATGTTCCCGATCGGAGCGAGCGCGTCCAAGGCAGATATTCGGGCAGAAGCAGCGGCCAGAGGATTGGCTGTTGCTCAAAAACCGGATTCATACGACATCTGCTTTATCCCAGACGGCGACACCCAGGGCTGGCTAGAAGACAAAGTTGGCGCTAAGCCCGGCCTAATCAAAGACCGCGCGGGCAATGTTGTCGGCGAGCACGAGGGTACCCACGGCTTCACCGTCGGGCAGCGAAAAGGGCTCCGCCTCGGACGCCCCGCACCAGACGGACGCCCACGCTACGTCCTCGAGGTCCACCCAAAGGAAAACACGGTCATCGTGGGTTCGCAGAGCGCGCTTGCCGTTAAGGAGCTTGCCGGCTCGAGTTTTACCTGGTGCGGTGCACCGAAGCAAAATGCCGAGGAGTGGTTCGAGGCAGAAGTTCAGGTTCGAGCTCATGCCGAGCCGGTGCGCTGCGAGGCTGCTGTAATCGACGGAGAGTTTGTCACCAAGGTAAGCGAGCCAATCATGGGTGTTGCTCCAGGTCAACCCGCCGTCGTTTACCTCGGCACGAGAGTGCTCGGTCAGTTCACGATTGATCGCACTGTCTCCGCCGTCTCGGTCGAAGAAGAGTTTGAGGTTGCCAAGTGAGCGAACACGAGCTGGCCGCCGCGAGAGTCAACGAACTAGTTGACCAGATCAACACCCACCGCCGCGCCTACTACGAGGGCAACACGGTCCTGATTTCCGATGCAGAGTACGACGAACTACTAAAAGAGCTCGAAGCACTCGAGGCTAAGTACCCAGAGCTGGTAACCGGCGACAGCCCGACCCAAACCGTCGGAGGCTCCGCCAACGTTGCTTTCTCGCCCGTCACACATCTCGAACGCATGATGAGCCTCGACAACGCTTTCTCAGAAGAAGATCTGCGTGCCTGGGCTGCCAAAATGGGCGACGCTCGCTTCCTTTGCGAACTAAAAATCGACGGACTCGCAATCAACCTCCGCTACGAAAACGGCAATCTGGTTTCTGCCGCCACGCGAGGCGACGGAGTCGTAGGCGAAGACGTTACCGCGAACGTCCTGACCATCAAGAGCATCCCGCGCAAACTATCGGGTGATGGCATTCCGCCCGTTGTAGAAATTCGTGGCGAGATTTTCTTCGGGGTAGAAGACTTTGCAAAACTCAACGAGGCTTTGGTGGCAGAAGAGAAAGCTCCGTTCGCTAATCCCAGAAACTCGGCATCTGGCTCGCTTAGGCAGAAGGATCCAAAAGTCACCGCGTCGAGACCCCTTCGAATGCTCGTTCACGGTATCGGCGCTTGGAAGGATGTCCCTACTGCCACGCAGTCCGAGGTTTACGCATTACTCGCGTCATGGGGGCTGCCGGTTTCAGACAGATTCAAGGTCGTGGCCTCTGTCAATGAAGTAGTCGATTTTATTAATCAGCTACAGGCCCAACGCCACAGTCTCGAGCACGAGATCGACGGTGTCGTTGTCAAAGTTGACTCGCTCGCCGATCAGCGCGAACTAGGTTTCACTTCTAGGGCACCCCGTTGGGCAATCGCCTATAAGTACCCACCAGAGCAGGTGAACACCAAACTCCTTGACATCCGTGTGAGCGTAGGTCGCACGGGTCGAGCCACCCCATACGCTGTGGTCGCTCCAGTCAAGGTGGCCGGCTCAGTTATCGAGTTCGCCACCCTGCATAACCAAGACGTAGTCAAAGCCAAGGGTGTATTGATTGGCGACACAATCGTCATTCGTAAAGCGGGTGACGTAATCCCGGAGATCCTGGGCCCGGTAATCGAGTTGCGTGACGGTAGCGAGCGCGAATTCGTGATGCCAACGAACTGCCCAGATTGTGGCTCGCCACTTCGTTCGATGTCCGAGGGAGACATCGATCTTCGCTGTTCGAATGCGGAATCCTGCCCTGCCCAGCTTCGCGAACGTGTCGCTCACATCGGTAGCAGGGGAGTCCTAGACATCGAAGCGCTCGGCGAGGTTACTGCTATCGAACTTTGTCGTTCACTCTTGAAGTCTGAAGCCGGGCTATTTTCTCTCACTCTCGAGCAGCTGCTAGAGGTGGACTACTTCAAAAAGAAGGATGGAACACCGGCCGAGGTTTCGCTCAAACTTCTCAAGAACCTTGAGGACGCCAAAACCCGTCCATTGTGGAGAATTCTGGTCGCATTAAACATTCGCCATGTTGGTCCCGTCGCGGCCAGAGCATTGGCCAACCGATTCGGTTCGATCGATGCGATTTTCGGCGCCTCGGAACAAGAACTTTCTGAAGTCGACGGCGTTGGCGCAATTATTGCGCAGAGCCTCAGGGAATGGATTTCTGTTGACTGGCACCAGCGCATCGTTGAGGCGTGGCGCGTGGCTGGCGTGCAGCTATCAACACCGGGATTCACCGGGGGAGTTGTGGCTGAGGGGCCGTTCAGCGGCAAAACCATCGTCGTAACCGGAACATTAGTTCAGATGACTCGTGAGGAAGCCGAAGAAGCGATTATTTCGCGTGGCGGTAAGGCCTCTGGCTCGGTTTCAAAGAACACGTCGTTCGTCGTAGCCGGGCCGGGTGCGGGTTCGAAGTTAGCCAAGGCCGAAGCGCTCGGTATCGAGGTTATCGACGAGGCGAGGTTCCTAGAACTTCTCTAGGAGTTACTTTTCGCTCGCCGAGTTTTCGTCGGCGGCAACCATGCTCTCGGTAGACATCAGCGACTTGAGTGAGTTTAGGAACTCGTCGATCTCGAGGCGCTCAGACTTCATGCGGTTTAGGCGCTCTTCGCTTTCGCGGATTGCGTTGTTGGCGAAGGACTCTGCCTTGCGGCTGAGCATCTCGGCGCGGCGACGCGACTGGTTGATGAGGTTCGTAGCGGTGCGCTGCGAGTCTTCGAGAAGAGCGGCAGCCTGAGCCTGAGTTTCGCGTGAAATGCGGTCTGCCTCGCTGAGCAGCTCCGATGCACGGTTTGAGGCATCGGTGAAGTTCTCGTTGGCTTCGTCGGTGATCTGCTGTGCCTGAGCCACTGCGGCCTGGTACATGCGAAGGCCTTCTTGTTCGGCTTCGTCGCGCTTGGTCTTGAGTTCGGCTTCGAGTTCGACGCGAGCCTGGGCGGTGCGCTGGCTGAGCTCGGTTGCAAGAGCGCGGGCTTCCTCGGTCTCGCGGTGAACCTGAGCGCGAAGTTCGGCGGCGTAGCGCTCACCCTCCGACTTGATGGCTGCGGCTTCGCGCTGTGCGGTGCCGATCTTCTCTAGAGCCTCTGCCTCGCGGTTCTTGGCGGTGTTAAGGATCTCGGTGCTTAGACGCTCTGCCTCTAGCTTTGCCTCGGCAAGCTTGGCCTCGGCCTCCTTGACGAGCTGGTCGGCCTTCTGCTGGGCCTTACGGGTTACCTGCTCAGATTCTGCCTTGGCGGTTTCGCGAATGCGGATTGCGTCCTGGCCGGCGTCGGAGACGAGCTTCTTGGCCTGCTCTTCAGCAAGGCGAAGGGTTTGTTCGAACTGAGCGCCAAGTTCGGCATAGCCGGGGGTGGCGGTCTTCTTGCGCCTGAGGGTTTCTAGCTCGTTTTTTACCTGCTCAAGCTCGGCAGAAGCGGTGTAGTTGTAGTCGCGGACGTGCTCGAGTTCGGCGCGAAGTTCGGCCAGTACGCGGTCAACTTCGTCGCGCTTGTAGCCACGCATTTCGAGTGAAAAGTTCTCGTCTTCCAACGCTGCTCCTAGTTGGTTTGGGTCGGGGTTTTCTCAAACTGCCCGAAGCCTTAATCTTAGTGGTTTTCCCTTGGAATTCTTAGGGACAGGTAATTCGTTAGACTTATCAGGTTGCCTCTGTAAAGCCTCAGAAAGCCTGTTTATGTCTGAATTGACCCCCGATTTGGTTCGCCACTTAGCGAGTCTCGCACGCATCCAAGTGAGCGATGCCGAAGTTGATCGTTTCGCCGAACAATTGAGCCTGATAGTCGAGTCGGTGGCTACTGTAAACAGCGCTGTGTCTGGTGATGTGCCGGCCACGAGTCACCCGATTCCGATGGCGAACGTCTTCCGTGAAGACGTTGTTGAGCCTTCGTTGACCCAGGAGCAGGCACTTTCGGGCGCGCCAGACAGCGACCAGGGCCGTTTCCGTGTCGCAGCAATCTTGGACGAGGAGTAAACCATGAGCGAACTAGTCAAAAAGAACGCCAGCGAGCTCGTCAAGCTGCTGCAGAGCGGTGAAATCACCTCGGTTGAGCTTACTCAGGCGTTTCTTGATCGCATCGAAGCGCTAAACCCCGTGCTCAACTCGTACCTTCACGTGAACAGCAAAGAGGCACTTGCTACGGCCGCTGAGGTGGACCGCAGGCGCGCTGCCGGTGAAAGCCTGCCGAAACTTGCCGGTTTGCCAATTGCCGTGAAAGACAACCTGACCACAACCGACGCACCGACCACCGCTGGTTCAAAGATCCTCGATGGTTGGGTGCCGCAGTACGACGCAACCGTTGTGACCCTTCTTCGCAACGAAATGATGCCGATTCTGGGCAAGACCAACCTCGATGAGTTCGCAATGGGTTCGTCAACCGAGTTCTCCGCCTTCGGGCCAAGCCGTAATCCTTGGGACACCGGGCGCATCCCCGGTGGCTCTGGTGGTGGCTCATCTTCGGCTGTTGCCGGCTTCCTAGCTCCGGTGGCGATCGGCTCCGACACCGGTGGTTCGATTCGCTTCCCAGCCGCTGTGACCGGCACGGTTGGCACCAAGCCAACTTACGGCGCGGTTTCGCGTTACGGTCTCATCGCTCTGGCCTCTTCGCTCGACCAGATCGGTCCGGTAAGCCGCAACGTTCTAGACGCGGCACTGCTCAGCGACGTAATCAGCGGCTACGACAAGCACGACTCCACTTCGTTGCCTGAGTCGCTCGGTTCGATGGTTGAAGCCGCCGAAAACGGCTCGCTCAAGGGAGTGCGTGTCGGCGTTATCAAGGAACTAAACGGCGAAGGTTTCCAGCCGGGTGTAAAGGCTCGCTTCAACGAGAGCTTGGAGCTAATGGTCAAGGCCGGTGCCGAAATCGTCGAGGTTTCCTGCCCGTCCTTCGAGTACGCGATCGCTGCCTACTACCTGATTCTGCCTGCCGAAGCATCGAGCAACTTGGCTAAGTTCGACAGCGTTCGCTTCGGAATGCGCGTAACTCCAGAAGGCAACCCGACCATCGAGCGCGTCATGGCTGCGACTCGTGAGGCTGGCTTCGGTCCGGAGGTTAAGCGTCGAATCATCCTCGGCACCTACGCACTCTCCAGCGGTTACTACGACGCCTACTACGGCAGCGCTCAAAAAGTTCGCACGCTCATTCAGCGCGACTTCGACGCAGCCTTCGAGAAGGCCGACGTGCTGGTTTCGCCAACCGCTCCAACCACCGCATTCAAGTTCGGTGAAAAGTTGGAAGATCCGCTGGCTATGTACCTGAACGACATTGCCACCATCCCTGCTAACCTCGCCGGAACCCCCGGAATCTCGGTTCCGAACGGTCTTGCCGACGAAGATGGACTGCCTTCTGGCATCCAGTTGCTGGCTCCGGCTCGCGAAGACAAGCGTCTATACGCAATCGGTGCGGCTCTTGAGGCCCTGCACGAGGGCGTCTGGGGCAAGCGAATGATTGACTTCGCTCCCGAGGTAAAGGCTGGTGCGTAATCATGGCTAAAGCCGAACTAATGAACTACGAGCAGGCGCTGGAGAAGTTCGAGGTCGTAATCGGCCTCGAGGTTCACGTCGAGCTCAACACAAACACCAAGATGTTCTGCGGTTGCCGAAACGACTTTGGTGACGAACCGAACACCAATGTTTGCCCGATCTGCATTGGCTTGCCAGGCTCGCTACCAGCAGTCAATAAGAAGGCCGTCGAGTCGAGCATCGCAATCGGTTTGGCGCTTGGCTGCCAGATTGCCCCAACCGGCCGCTTCGCTCGCAAGAACTACTTCTACCCAGACCTTGCCAAGAACTTCCAGACCTCGCAGTACGACGAACCGATCGCCTTCGAGGGAACCATCGACATCGAGGTTCCGAGCGGCAACGTTTACACCGTTGGCATCGAGCGCGCTCACATGGAGGAAGACGCCGGCAAGCTGACTCACGTTGGAGGTAACACGGGCCGAATTCACGGTGCCGAGTACTCGCTAGTTGACTACAACCGTGCCGGTGTGCCGCTGGTAGAAATCGTCACCAAGCCAATTCTCGGTGTTGGTGCCGAAGGTCCTGAGCTCGCCGCCGCCTATGTTCGCAGCATCCGCGAAATCGTGAAGGCTCTAGGCGTCTCGGACGCACGTATGGAGCGCGGAAACGTGCGTTGCGATGCCAACGTTTCGATTCGCCCTCACGGCCAAGAGAAACTCGGCACCCGCACCGAGACTAAGAACGTGAACTCGCTTCGTTCGATTGAGCGCGCGGTTCGCTACGAGATTCAGCGTCAGGCACACGTCCTTGCCAACGGTGGATCAATCACCCAGGAGACTCGTCACTGGCACGAGGACCGTGGTGTAACCTCCGCTGGTCGCCCCAAGTCGGATGCCGACGACTACCGGTACTTCCCAGAGCCTGACCTTGTGCCAGTTCAGCCTTCGCGCGAACTAATCGAGCAGATTCGCGCCAGCCTTCCAGAGAAGCCTGCCGACCGCCGCAAGCGCCTGCAGGGGGAGTGGGCATTCAGCGACCTCGAGTTCCGCGATGTCGTCAACTCGGGCCTGCTGGACGAACTCGAAGAGACTGTTGCCTCTGGTGCAAAGCCACAGGCGGCGCGTAAGTGGTGGACTGGCGAGATTGCCCGATTGGCAAACTCCGAAGGCAAGGACGTTTCTGACCTAGCCATCACTCCAGCCGACGTTGCCGAACTGGCAACCTTGGTGGAGTCGGGCAAGATCAACGACCGCATCGGTCGCGAGGTCCTGCAGGCAGTTCTCGAAGGCGCCGGTAACCCTGCCAAGATCGTTGCCGATCGCGGACTCGAGGTTGTCTCTGATGACGGTGCGCTGATGGCTGCCATCGACGAAGCCCTAGCCAAACAGCCTGACGTACTCGACAAGATTCGTGAGGGCAAGTTACAGGCTGCCGGTGCCGTGATTGGCGCTGTAATGCAGGCCATGAAGGGTCAGGCAGACGCGGGTCGTGTTCGCGAGCTAATCATCGAGAGAGCAAACTCCTAAATTGTTTGCCGCCCAGTTCATTTTCAAACCGGGTAACTACGATGAAGAGTTTCATCGACTCGACGCATCGATTGATGAATACGCACTTACGCTGCCTGGTTTCTTGGGTGTCGAACGCTGGGTGAGTGCCGATGGCGAAACAAAAAACTCGATTTACTATTTCGAAGACATGGCGACAATCACAAAGTTCGCTCGCTTCGAGGACCACCGAGAAGCCAAGGCGAAGGTTCAGAACTGGTACAACGGCTACCAGGTGGTCATCAGCGAGATAACGGCAACCTACGGCGACGGCAAAATACCGACTATCGCGAAATGAGAAAAGCCCGATCGAAAGATCGGGCTTTATTCTTTGGGGTGAGTAACGGGACTTGAACCCGCGACATCCTGGACCACAACCAGGCGCTCTACCAGCTGAGCTATACCCACCATGTGTTGCACAAGCAACTAAGAAAGTTTAGCAGAAACCTTCTCGGCTGCTATAAGTGCTTCGGCACTCGATGGCCCGGGCAACGCAACAAAAACTGTTTCACGGTAGTAACGGAGCTCTTGAATCGACTCTTTGATGTCGGCAAGCGCTCGGTGACCGCCGTCTTTCTTCGGTAGTTGGAAGTAAACGCGGGGGTACCAGCGGCGGGTTAGCTCCTTGATAGATGAAACATCAACGTTTCGGTAGTGCAGGTGCTGGTCGAGGTTTGGCATGTAGCGGTTGATGAACATGCGGTCGGTGCCAATCGAGTTGCCGGCCAAAGGTGCTTGGCGAGCCTCTGGTACAAATTTCTTTACGTACTCGAGAACCTGAGCTTCGGCTTCCTCTAGCGACAAGCCGGTTTCGAACTCGTTGATTAGCCCGCTGGTGGTGTGCATCTCGCGAACAAAGTCACCCATGTTGGCTAACGAGTCCTCGCGAGGTTTGATGACTAGGTCGATGCCCTCATCGACTAACTCGAGGTCGGAGTTCGTGATCACAACGGCGATCTCTACGAGGCAGTCTTTCTCTGGGTCGAGCCCAGTCATCTCGCAGTCAATCCAGACCAAGTGTTCAGAAATAGTAATCACGTTCCAAAAAGTAAGGTGGGCCCCCGACATTTAATCGGGAACCCACCTATTCTAAGTTGCGCTCTAGCTCTTCAGCGCTAGACGAGCAGCCTTACGCTCTTTACCGCCCTCGACGATCCAGTACAGGGTCGGGACGATGATCAAGGTGAGAGCTGTCGATGAGAACAGGCCACCGATAACCACGATCGCTAGCGGCTGCGAAATAAATCCGCCTCCACCTGTGACACCTAGAGCCATCGGGGTTAGCGCGAAGATGGTTGCCAGTGCGGTCATCAAGATCGGGCGTAGACGCTGTCTAGCGCCGTCCATGATGGCCTCCTGCATTGGCCTGCCTTCCTTGCGGTACTGGTTGATCAGGTCAATCAGAACAATCGCGTTAGTTACCACGATTCCCACCAGCAAGAGCATTCCGATAATTGCCGAAATGTCCAGAGAGGTGTTTGTGATCAGCAGTAGCGCCAGGGCGCCGGTTGCCGCAAACGGAATCGAAACCAGCAGGATCAGCGGTTGGCGAATCGAGGAGAACGTAGCCACCATAACGATGAACACGATAGCGATCGCCGCGAGCAGGGCAACGCCTAACTGAGCGAACGACTCCTGCTGCGACTGGCTGATTCCGCCGAGTGACCCGGTGACACCCGCTGGGAGTTCAACATCGGCAAGGCGAGTGGTTACATCAGCGGTGATCGCGCCCAGATTGTCGCCCTGAGGGGTCAGCGAAACCTTTGCGGTTCGGTCACCTTTTTCGCTGGTGATGCTCACCGGCACGTTGGTTAGCTCAACATCGGCAACGCTCGAAAGCGAGACGAAGCCCTGTGCGGTTGGAATCGAGATCGCCTTTACTTCCGCGATAGTGAGCGGCTTGTCGT
>JACCDL010036353.1_pt1 | contig 15674 bp, 11 predicted proteins | sample 7441931 | NCBI WGS metagenome assembly JACCDL01 (sample SAMN15323437, study PRJNA562643) | freshwater metagenome | isolation source: river surface water | place: USA:Blue River Watershed | collected 2017-08-16 | reverse complement strand
TGCAGCATCCTGACGGCAGCGGTAAAGTTTTTTTATTGTTTGAACATGATGATGAGATGAGTAAAAAGAAGTTGGCTGATTTAGAAAAATCAGTTGCGAATCTTCCATCGCAAGCTCAAGGTCGATCAACGAAATTATTGATACGTCAGTATCGAGAAAAACTATCTAAACCGATTGACGAACGATTGTCATTAATTAGAATTCGCTGGCTTCCAGAGACTCCAGTGCGTGTCAGTGAACTCATCACATCGTATGGCAAGCCTGACGAAAAACGCGAAGGGAATGCCGTTTATGGCCCCGTGTTTATCTGGTCTAAGGGTTTGAATGCTCACCTTAGTGATGATAAAAAACAGGCGCTAATGATTGAATATTGGTTCACCGAAGATGATCTTGCTGTGTATTTTCTACGACGAGATAGCGCTGCTCGTTAATTAACTATGGGCGGCCGCATTCGTAGAAAATTGCTGGATGAACGTTGGACTGATTTATCAGTCAGCGAAGTCTTGATTTGCCCTTTATGCGAACGTGCCATACCTGATTCGATGAAAGATGCGCATCACCTCGTGCCCAAATCCAAAGGAGGGCGGCAAACTCAGTTCTTACATCGAATTTGTCATCGTCAGATTCATGCCTTGTTTACCGAAACAGAATTAGCGCGGAAGTACAGCACCGTTGAAGCCCTACTAGCTCATCCCGAGATTGAGTTATTCGTGAAATGGGTCAAGACCAAGCCGGATGATTTTTTTGAGGTTTCGCGTAAGAGCCGGCGACTGAAAAACAATTAGGGAGATGCTGATTTATTGCCTAATTTATGGCGAGTCAGCGTAGCTGTGCGACGCGGGTCCAAGCAAATCAAGCGCTTAGCTTTGGCCCAATATCCGAGAAATATCTGGTTTTTACTCAATCAGTGCTTCCTTAGGGAAGTAAGGGGCTCTTCCTTATTAAAAATTCATAAAGTTATTTAAAGCGGTCAAATTCAATAATTAATGAATGATATGACCGATTAAAAGGACATATTGATAATTTATAAAAATCATTCAAAATGTATGCTAAATTGGACATTATTAGCGTAATAGGTGAAATATGACCGGTATAGGTGACTTTTTGACTGATTCGGAGAATATGGTTGAATTCGGCTCCAGATTGCGCTCAAGAAGGCTGGAGCGCAATGTCACGACGGCGATGCTGGCAGAAAAAACGGGGCTTAACCGCAAGACGATTATGGATCTTGAGGCCGGGCGTGATGTGCGCCTAAGTACAGTCATTAAAGTATTTAGAGCTATGCATCTGCTGGGGGTTTTGAATACAACGTTGCCTGATACTTTGCCGGGTAACGAAGCACTTTCCACGCGCGGGCAACCCCGAATTCGCGCGTATCGATCCGGCTCCACTAAGGTCTAAAAAGAGACCAATTTCACTTGAGTGAGGGCCAACGCATGATCGATGCTGACAAATCAAAAAATAATTCTTCAACGCCCCGCAAACGAAAAGCCGGTCCTAAAATTTTTGCGAAAGCGACTATTCGTCTTTGGGGCGAGCTGATTGGTACGGTGATGGAGTATGAAAACGGACGTATTGGGTTTTCCTACGACAGCGACTACCTCCGTAATGGTGGATTAGCGATCTCGCCCAAATTTTTGCCCCTTGAGGCTCGAACATTTGAGTTTTCTGACTTGCAGCGTCAAGCGGCTTTCATGGGGCTACCTGGAGTGCTAGCTGATTCTTTGCCAGATACCTTCGGTAACTTGATCATTAAAAAATACTTCGAAGAGCGTGGAGAGCTCGATAAGTCGATGAGTCCGGTACAGCGTTTACTGTATGTCGGAAATAGAGCGATGGGTGCCTTGGAATATGCACCGCAATTACAACGTAAAAGTGCTGAGGAAGAGCGGGCTCTTGAAATAAAGAGCTTGGTGGAATCTGCGCGTCGATTAATCGAGGGAGACGCTGGTGAAGCCATTCACGAAATTATGCGTGTCGGAGGATCGGCGGGTGGCGCACGACCTAAAGCGTTGATTTTGTGGAATAGAGAAAAAAATAAAGTTCGTTCTGGATTTGCAAATCATCGCGTTGGAGAAGAGCATTGGCTGATTAAGTTTGATGGTATCAATTCTGCTAGTGAACGCGACAACAAAGCTAAACCATTTAACCGAATTGAATATACCTATGCGCTGTTAGCAAAGCAATTAGGTATCGAGATGGAGGAAGTGAGCTATGCGGAAGATGGTCCGCTATTTCACTTCATGACCAGACGATTCGATCGCACACAAACAGCTAAGCACCATATGCATAGTCTGGCAGGTATGACACATGTTGATTACAACTTACCGGGCGCATACAGCTACGAGTCATGGTTACGACTGATTCAAGAGTTACATCTAGGTTATCCGGCGATGGATCAAGCTTATCGGCGAATGATATTTAATGTAGTTGGTCGTAATCAGGACGATCATGTAAAAAATATTTCATTTTTGATGAAAGAAAAATTATCTGATTGGGTGCTTGCACCTGCCTATGATTTAACCTACTCAGCGGGTCTTGGCTATACAAGGCAACATCAAATGACAGTGGCTGGTCACGGTGATGAATTCACCCGAGATGAACTGATAGATTTTGGTAAGAAATTCGATATTCACCATCCGGAAATGATTCTGAATGCCACAGTAGATGCTTTCTCACAATGGTCAATTTTGGCTAAGCAATGGGGGGTAGAAGCAGAGGATAGAAAACGTGTCACTGCAGGACACCGACTTTACCTGGCAAAGTAATCTCACAGCTAGCCCCTGATACATTTGCACACATAGACAGTTACTCAAAGAAGTTTGGGGCTCAGAATTTGTGGAGCACACCCATTACCTGCGTATTTACGTGGCGCAGATAGGCGAAAAAATCGAACACAACCCAGCAGATCCACAAATCCTGTTAACAGAGACAGGCATAGGCTATCGGTTAGCGGAGGCTTGATGAATCACAGGATTTTTTACAGGTCAATAATTAACTAGTAATAGAAGGATTTAATTAACATGGGTTAGATCGAAATCCTTCGTTAACCAGCGTTCCATTTCAGACAGCCCTTTGGGTAGATCAAGAGTTACGCCTTCGTGTTGTACGCTAGTACCTAATGCGTGCAGCGTACGAAATAAATTATGGGCGCGACACTGCTCTCCCATTTGACCAACACGTACAATGTGTAATCCGAACGAGCCTGAAATTTCTACCTGATGTACAGCGGACATATGCGCGCGTACCCGGTCCGGAGAAATATCCTCGGGTATTTGAATGCCAATAACTGAATTTAGCCTGACGGACTCAGGGACCATGAGTGTTAGCCCCATGGCTTGAATTCCTTTTTGAAGAGCTTTTGAGCAAACATCATGACGTGCAAAACGTTGCGGTAATGTTTCGTCACAAACTAGATACAAAGCCTCATGCAGGGCCAAAATCCCAGATACGGGTGCTGTGTAATGGTATGAGCCTTTATTCCAAAACTGATCAGCCAGTAAAGCATCTAAACACCAATGTGATTTGGGTGCTGTACGCTGCGTAATGCGATGCCAGGCGAACTCTGAAAAAGCAATCAACGATACACCGGGGATAGAAGACAAGCCTTTTTGACCGCCAGTAATGACTGCGTCAATCTGCCAGTTATCCATTTCAAGTGGCATCGTACTTAACGTGCAGACGGCATCAACAATCACTGCGCAACCAAGCGAGTGCGCTAGTTTAGAAATTTGAGGTAAGTGTAGATTGTGTACGGTATTCGACGTTTCTCCTTGAACGATAGTTAATGTTTTATAGCGACCACTCCGAAGATGTTTATCCACCATATCGAGCTCAGCAGTCTGATTGTTAGGTACCTCAATGATTGTTACTCGACCTCCTACACGACCTGCCATTTCAGCCATACGACGACTGAAATAACCATTGCAAACGGCAAGCACCTCATCGCCTGGTTCTACGAGATTAACGAAAGCCATTTCCATTGCTGCGGAGCCAGGCCCTGCTACGCCTAGTAAAAATTCAGATCGAGTTTGAAAAACATAACGGGCCATTTTTTTTAATTGATCAACAACCTTAGCCATCGTGTCGCCAAGGTGATTAATAACTATGGAGTTGGCTTGCGCAACCCGAGATGGAAGTGGAACCGGGCCGGCACCCATCATCAGCAGTGGTTCGCTAGGTAGTAAATTATCGAGGCGGAGTATTGATGGTGGGGTAATCATTTACTGTATTTGATAGAGTTAACTCAAATTTTAAAAACTTATTCTTAAACCAAAATTACATTTGGTGAGGAATAATTTGATGATCGTCGTGAAAACATGACGTTCTTCTGTAATTTAAAGTGTGGCAGCAAATGAAAGGCTTTCAAGCTGATCAATATCACCGATCAAAATTAATTAATTAATGAATGTTGTTTGTAGAGTCACATAGTGATTTCTGTATGTGGTTGTGTGCACACTTAACTTTTTTTATGAATAACTTTTTTTGTTTGTCCACGAATTACCAAACTTCAAAATTGCTCTAATACCGAACGCGATTACACATAATCGAACGTAGTCTTGTGTTGAATAGATTTTTTCTTGGTGAATCTGATTTAGAGGTGTTAGTCGATGAATGAAATTTGACTAACCATTACGGCGATTTGCGCCTAACGTGCAAAGACGATCTGGCACTCGCATGGCGATCTGCTTACGTTCGATTGACCTTGGTTATGCCTTGTAACGTCAAAACCTGTTACGGGTACTGATTCGTAGTCGGACAGTTAAAAAGTATCGCTAGATCAAGTATCGATATCTTTAGTAGGAATCATGCGCTAGGGAAGTGCTGACTTGATGGTAATAACTACGACGGCGCAGGTCCTAACACTAGTAACAATACTAGTTTGATGTTATTTGCCTGGACGTTGTTTAAATCCCTAAAAATGTAGACGACGTTTATTTTTGTAAAACATACGTGCCGGGTGCGGCACACAGTCCCTGATTTAAAACAGGGGGATCTGTTTTTTTCTTATCAGATCGATGGCTTAGCCAATCATGCCAAGCTAGCCACCACGACCCTTCTTGTTTTTGTGCGCTATCTAGCCAACCTTCGGGGGAGCGGTACGGCTGTCCGTGCGTCGTTGTATGGATATGGTATGAGCGCCCTGGGTGTCCCGGCTCACTCACAATCCCCGCGTTATGCCCGCCAGAAGTCAGAACAAACGTAATATCTTCGCAGGGTGTTATCAAGTGAATTTTATGCACTGAGCGCCACGGGGCGACATGATCTTCTTCGGTACTCACTGCAAAGATGGGAAGCTTAATGTCATCTGGTGCAATTTGTTTGCCTTCGACGGTAAATCTACCTTGTACAAAATCATTATGTAAAAAAAGTTTTTCTAAGTATTCGCTGTGCATTTTGTAAGGCATACGAGTAGCATCTGCATTCCATGCCAATAAATCGATAGCGCCTCGTCGTGTATCCATCATGTAGTCGTGAATCATGCGCGACCAAATCAATTCATTTGAATGCAGCATTTGGAAAGTTCCGGCCATTTGTTTGCCGTCTAAATAGCCTTTGTCCCACATCATATTTTTAAGGTAAGCGATTTCGCTTTCTGTGATGAACAGCATGAGCTCGCCGGCTTCAGTAAAGTCTGATTGCGAGGCTAGTAAGGTCAAGCTTTGCAAACGATGATCGCCTTTGTTTGCCATGGCGGCGGCGGTAATAGTCGCCAGCGTGCCGCCTAAGCAGTAACCCATTAAATGAATTTTTACCTTGGGTAGTTGATCAGAAATAAAATCGATGGCGGCCATCGCCCCAAGCCGATAGTAATCATCCATTCCCAGATTGCGGTCTGCGGCATCTGGGTTACGCCATGAGGCTATGAATACGGTATGACCTTGTTTTACCAACCAATTAACCATTGAGTTATTCGGTGATAAATCAAGTATGTAATATTTCATGATCCATGCAGGTAGCATCAGGATCGGTTGTTTGTATACGGATTCAGTTTGCGGGGCATACTGAATCAGTTCAATCAAATGATTACGAAATACTACGCGACCTGGTGTGATGGCGAGATTTTTACCGACGATAAAATTTTCTATTCCGGGTGCTGACAATCCGCTGATGGTGCGCTGCGCATCGGTAATGGCGCTTTGTGCTCCATGCAGAATATTTTTTCCGCCAGTACGTATCGTTTCGTGAAATAACTCTGGATTGGTAGCGATAAAATTCGAAGGCGATAGTGCATCAAGCATTTGCCGAGCTATGAATGAAATGGTGCGCTCGACATGTTCGGGTAAACCGGGGACTTCGGTGGTGGCACGTCGCCACCAGTTCTCTGCGAGACAAAAATTTTCAGCCCATGTATGCCATGGAAAGTGTTGCCAACTCTCGGCTTGAAAACGAGGATCGGCTTCATCACCAGGTCGGTTGTTGCCGTACATTTTATCGGTGCAATGCTGAAAATGCGCTGCAGGATACATGGCTAGTTCTAGTAAACGGCCGGGTGATTGTGCGAGTTGACTCAACCACGAAAAGGTTGAAGTCGTTAATGCGGCGGGGCTGACGCCGGAGGTCCATTGACCTAGACAGGCCTGAAATAATTTATCGAAAAGATCAAAATTATTTTCGGGTATAGGTTTTTGTTGTGATGTGATTATGTGAGTACTCCAGCGTTAAACTATTTTTCGCTATGTCACAGCATCACGGAGGTTTTTCAGGTTTATCAGTTTGTAATTTGTCACTGACAATGCCGACGGGATCACTGGCAGGAAAGCTTTCTTTCAATGCTTCGTCTAATGCCTGTTCAACCTGGCGATCTTTGGTTCCAATCACAACTTTTTTCTTGCTGCGCGGTTTACTGAGGTTAGGGCTAGCCGGTGTCGGATTAATTTTTTTCTCCTTGCCCTACGTATGTTTAACCGCTGCGACTGAGTGACATCAGACTCCCATAAATATAGAGATTGCCATTGATATTAGTCATGCGGCACACCGATGACATCATCATCGTTGACTCTCTCCCGCACATTGCATCGTCTTGTGCCAAAACATGGCTCCCGAGCCACCGTACTCTTCAGGCAAAATCAGCATGCTCAGATGAATTGCTTCTAATTCTTTCATTCGGTGATAATTCATCAGGCCGCGTCGTTGTAACTCTTTATAGGATGCGCAGTTGGCTTCAATCTCGGTCAGGCTAGGCTGTTGTGCATGTGCGCATTCATGAAAATAAACGAAGTCCCAGATGGCGGGTGTTCCTTTGGCTGTTCGTTTGTGTGCTTCGGCGTCAATGATGATGGTTGGCCAGCCTTCCGAGTTGAGTCGCATGACAGCGACGGCTCTTCCTAGTTCAGGATTTCGGTCATCGGTAGTGCCGTAGGTATTCCATATTTCAGTCGCGTTGCCGGATAGGCCGTCACGCGAAAAATGACAGGTAACGTCATCTCCGTTGGACAATACAAATGCAAACGTTAGTGTGCTTGAAAAAAGTAATGCTCCAACGAGGACTAGTTTTTTCAAGGTATGAATGGCGATAGTCATTGGTGACCCCCATCTTTATGAGTCGATCGAAAAAGTGTGGCTGATGAATACGTTATATCACTTGTCATTATCCAGAGAAATGCATAAAAAAACCCGCCATACCGGCGGGTTTTTAGAGGTTTGACTAACAGCCTTCAACTTATTTTTCTAGCTTGAACACCATAATGGTGCCACCTTGCGGAACGGTAGTTACGTTGCCATTCAGCGCATCGATACCCGATTGCATACGCTGCGCATCGATACCCCAGCCTGCTTGAACTGCAATGTACTGTTCGCCGTTGACTTCATAGGACGATGGAACAGCAGTTACGCCTGAGGGCATGTTGTATTCCCAGAGTACTTTGCCATTCGAAGCATCAAAGGCACGGAAAATCTTGTCGTTGGTGCCGCCTGTGAACAAGAGGTTACCGCCTGTGGTCAACAATGGTGCCCAGATTGCACGGTCAAACTTGTGCACCCATGCCATTTTGCCGGTGTTCAGATCCCACGCTTGCAGTTCGCCGATGGTGCTTGGCTTACCGTTTTGATAGCGCAGGCTGCCGAGAACGCCGTCAATCGGATAACCGATGTACAGGTCACCTTTTTTGTAGGTGATCTCATCCGCTTTTGGAAGCTCTGAGCAAAGGTGGTTGTTAGCTGGAATGTAGAACAGCTTAGTTTTAGGATTCCAAGCCTCTGGTGGCCAGTCTTTACCACCCCACAGCGATGGACAGAAAGTCACTGCTTTGCCCATGCCAGGTTTTTTGCTCTCGTCGTAGCTAGGACGGCCAGTTTTTTTATCGATACCTGTGAAGACATCGTTATGAACATAAGGCACGCCATTGACAAAGTCGATCTTGCCGTTGGTCTGACGATCTAACATCCAGAGATAGCCATTACGACCTGCGTGAACTGCGCCGCGGACTTTTTTGCCGTTGATTTGAGTGTCCATCAGAATAGGTGCGCTGACCTCATCCCAATCCCATGCATCATTGTGATGGTATTGATGGAAACCTTTGATCTTGCCGGAATCGACATCCAACGCAACCACGGAGGTACTGTAAAGGTTGTCACCTACGCGACCTTCGGTTGGCCATGGCGCAGGGTTACCCGTTCCCCAGTAAGCGATGTTGGTTGATGAATCGTAGGTACCTGTAATCCAAACGCTCGCACCACCTTGCTTGTGCGAGTTGCCTGGCCATGTGTCACCGCCTGGCTCACCAGGAGCAGCCGTGGTGTAAGTACGCCAAGCTTCTTTACCTGAGGAGGCATCAAATGCAGCGACGAAACCACGAACACCGGTCTCACCACCCGAAGAACCTACTAGGATTTTACCTTTAGCCGCTAAAGGGGCCAGAGTGATGTAAGACAGTGCTTTAACATCGCCAACGGTGGCGTCCCACACGACTTTACCGGTCACTGCATCGAGTGCGATCAGGTGCGAGTCGACTGTCGCCACATACACTTTATCGCCATACAGAGCGACACCACGGTTCGTGTTGTGCAGCATCAGTAGATCGGCCGGGATTTCTTTCTTGTAGCGCCAGATTTCCTGACCTGTTGCGGCATTCAATGCAATCACTTGCGCATTAGGCGTTGTGACATACATGTAGCCATTGTTGACGATAGGAGGAGCCTGGTGACCCTCAGTCACGCCAGTCGCCGAGGACCAAGCCAGTGAGAGTTTCTTAACGTTCTTGCTGTTGATTTTTTCCAGTGGGCTGTAGCCCCAGCCACTGTAGTTACCACGGTACATCAGCCAGTTGCCTGGCTCGGGATTTTGCAGCCTGGCATCGGTCACTGGAGAGTATGTTCCCAGTTTATCGCCTGCATGAGCCATCAGTGCAGTTGCGCTGATGAGCGCTAGCGTCAATTTTTTTAATTTGTGACTCATTTTTGATGTCTCCTTTATGAGGGGTTTCATGTGAAGCTGACGTTACTCCCCTGGCTTCACAGGGGGTGCTGCTATAGCTAGAAACTCTCCCGCTAAAGTCAGGGGAATTGCTGGCAAGGGGCTAGGAGCTGGGCCGCTAACGACTTTCGCTCCATCGAATAAATTGAATTTAGACGCGTGGCAGTAACACGCAAGCACGCTCTCTTTTGACATCCAGGTTTTTACATCGCAACCCTGGTGTGTACAGACGCTTGAGTACGCAACTACTCCCGATGCGGATCGCGCACGAGTCTCGGGTGTCATTTGATCTTCGGGTAAACGAACGACCACTATCTTGTTCAACCGAGATTCATTTTTTGGTGTGCTGGTTTTGGGATCGAATGGAAAAACCAGCAAGGGTTTTGCAACGGCCAAATCGGAAGGGCGCAATGGTTTGAAATCGGCCTCAGCGTCCGCTTCCACTAACAGGGTGGTGGCTTGTTGAGCAAATGCCTCGGTAGCTGCAAAGGGAAAGGGCGCGACCAAGCTGGTGGCAACGATATTCATGACTCGGCGGCGCTGAGTATCGACATCGCCCATGGTTTTTTCGCATCCGCAATAGCTAGCGTTGGCGCAATCTAGGTTTTTCATGTGTCTCGTTGTTTTAATAATTTGGCAAAACACCCATTTGGGCCCCTGCCTTTGTTTGCAGTATTCCGAAGGCTTATATAGCATTCGGAATTCAGAATTCAGCAAAGTATAACGGTACTTTTGAGCGTTGGTAAATAGCTAGACAAGGAGAAACGGGGATTCAAAGACAAGAAAGTGAATGATTAATTTTCATCAATGAACAGATCGGTTCAGTCCTCTCCGAAAATTGCTAAAAAAACTACAAACACACTTGCACAATTCTTACTCAAACGTTGTTCGCCTTACGCCGTCTGCAAACTGACGACTTCTTCTGAAAATTGATTTTTGAGTGTGCGATGCAAAATCTTTCCAGTGGCTGTTCTGGGCATGTCTTGATCGGCGATAAACGTCACTCGGCTTGGGCATTTGAAGCCGGCTAGGCGATCGCGACACCATTGGCGTATTTCAGCATCGGTAGCATCTTCGCCATCGTGAAGCACCACAACCGCAAACACGCTTTCACCCCATTTTTCATGCGGCATACCAATCACAGCCACATCTTTGACGGCGGAATGAGCGCCGATAACACCCTCGACTTCCGAGGGATAGACGTTCTCGCCACCGCTAATAATCATGTTGCTCTTGCGATCGACCAACCAGATGTATCCATCCTCGTCACGGCGCGCCATGTCGCCCACCGAGCACCATTGCCCGTCCAAAGCTTCGGCAGTTTTTTCAGGGTTCTTCCAGTAGCCATCAAACACGTAGGGTGTACGTGAAAAGAGCTCACCCACTTCACCATCAGCGACCTCTTCGCGTTTTTCATTCAGCAAACGGATGTGGCCACTGCCTGCCCATTCACGGCCCACGGAACCGAGTTTGGTGAGTTGTTCATCAGGTCTGAGCAGGGTTACCCAGCCAGCTTCGGTTGATCCGTACAGTTCGTAGAGACGGCCATTTGTAAAGTAGTCGAGTATGGCGAGCTTGGTATCTCTGCGAGCAGGTGCTGAGGACACCAGTAACCGGCCCACGGAACTCACATCGTATTTTTTCTTGGTCTCTTCAGGCAGCGATAGCAGCATGATGTAGTGCGTGGGTACCAGTGATGTGAAGGTGACTTTCTCTTGTGAGAGCGTGGCAAGCAACGCTTCAGGGTCGTAGCTACGACGGTCATCAACGATGCAGGCTGCGCCTAAATGAATGAAGGTCGTTGCAAAGTACAGTGAATTTGCGTGACACATAGGCATCACTAGCAAACCCGTGTATTTTTTACTGAACTACATTTCTATCGCAGTGGCCAGCGCAATCAGATAGCTGCCCTGATGGTTGCGGATCGCGCCTTTGGGTTTGCCTGTAGTGCCCGAGGTATACATCAGGGCGCACATACTTTGCGGGTCGACCTTGCTAAAGTGTCGGCCAGCATTACCTTGGCTTATTAGCGTTTCGTAGGACGTCCATCCAGCGTGTGGCGCATCGCCCAGCACGAAGTGCCTGCCAGCAGGAATAGGTAATTCGGTTTTTTGCGAATCCAGTGTTGCGCAGAAATCGCTGCCAGCGATCACGGCGCTGACTTCAGCATTGTTAAGGATATAAGTAATTTCAGGTCCAGTGAGCCGGAAATTAACGGGCACGGCTACCAGTCCTGCTCTGGCCAGCGCGACATAAATTTCCATCCATTCGAGGCAGTTATAAGCGAGAAGCCCAACCCGGTCGCCGGTTTTTAGGCCAGAGTTCAATAAAGCATCGGCGAGGCGGCTGGCGCGCTCATTCCATGCGGTATAGGTTAGCGATCTGCGCGAATCACGGGCGCCGATCTTTTTTGGCATCAGTCGCGCATGGGTGGCGATGGCATCGGAGAGAGTAAGAAATTGGCTCATGTTGTCTGATTGAAACGGTTTCTTAGATAACTCTGAATACTGAATTCAGAGTGCAATTCTAGTATACTTTAATCATTACAAATAAAACTTTTCAGCAATGGCCTTTATCGGTCATGGAAAGCGGGGTTGCGGTGAGGTCTACTAGACTCTCGTTACTTAGTTTTTCCCGCTAATTATCTTGGAGTCAGCGTTATGTCCGCACCAGAAATACACGAGCAATCCGTCGCTGCATTGATCGCTCGCTATCTTAAAAGTCAGGGCGTACAACGAGTCTATGGCTTGTGCGGCGGTCACATTATGCCGATCTGGATGAGGCTAGATGCTGAAGGTATTCGTATCATCGATGTGCGTGACGAGCGCGCGGCGGTTTACATGGCGCATGCAGAGGCAGACCTTACCGGCGGGTTAGGCGTAGCTTTGGTAACAGCTGGACCGGGCGTGACGAATGCAATGACGGGTATCGCGAATGCGCATGTCTCTCGTGCGCCGGTGTTGGTTCTCTCTGGTTTACCACCCATGCCGCAAGAAAATCGCGGCGCGCTGCAAGATATTGTGCATACCGATTTGGTGCGAAGTATTACTCGCTATGCGCGCACAGTTCATCATGCTGATCTTGCTTTGCAAGAGATCGATGAAGCTGTTTCGCGTGCACTCGGGCAAGGTGGTGAGCCGGGTCCGGTGTATTTGGATTTTCCAGTGGATATTGTTCGCACGCGAGTGAGCAAAGCAATGCAGATGCCGGAGCGGTTTACGCCACGCGTTGCACTTGAGATGCCTCCTGATGAACTATCTATTCGCAAAGCAGTTGAGCTCTTGTGGTCAGCAAAACGACCTTTGGTAATTTCTGGTCGTGGCGCTAAAGGCGCAAGTAAAGAATTGTGCGAACTACTATCACGCCTTGGTGCTGCGTATCTTGATACGGGCGAGAGCAAAGGATTAGTTCCTGAGAGCCACTCTAGTGTAGTGGCGGCCATGCGCGGCACGGTGATGCAACAAGCTGATGTAGTGTTAACAGTGGGTCGTCGATTAGATTTTCAACTCGCTTACGGATCACCCTCGGTATTTGGCGAAGCTAAGTTCATACGCATCGCCGATTGTGCAGCAGAGCTAAGAGACAACCGCCGCGGTGAGGTTGAGATTTTGTCTACCGGCAGACTGGCTTTGCAAGCGATGCTTGAGGTAGCGGGTAACCGACCTTCTGCAGTTGATACGTCGTGGACTGCAGGTTTACGTGAGAAACATCTTGAACGCTCGAAAAAATTAGTTACTAGTATGCGCGAAGCAGCACCGGGTAGTGATGGCCTGATGCATCCCAATCGTGTATTGGCCGCCTTGCGTGACGCTTTACCTGACGATGCAGTGGTGGTTGCTGATGGTGGTGATTTTCTTAGCTTTGCGCGCGTAGGTTTACCTGCATCGACGTACCTTGATCCAGGTTCATTGGGCTGTATAGGTGTTGGCACACCCTTCGGTGTGGCAGCGAGTTTGATTTGTCCTGACAAAACTGTGGTGGTTGCGACCGGTGATGGCGCTTTTGGTTTCAATGCAATGGAGTTAGATACGGCAGCAAGGCATAAGGCACCTGTGTTGGTGGTGGTCGCTAATAACGGCTCGTGGGCCATCGAAGTGCGTGACCAGCAAGAATCTCACGGCAAAGTCGTTGGTACCCGATTACAGTTTTCGGACCATGCGGCGATGGCACGCGCATTTGGTTTGTATGCTGAGCGAGTTGAACGCGCAGAAGACCTTGAAGGTGCGATTGCGCGCGCGATGGCGAATCGCCCTGCATTGCTTGATGTGGTGGTGACACCTGAGGCTGTTTCTTCCGATGCTAAATCGGGACTAGCGTGGGTGCCTGACTTGCAGCCTTTGTCTGCCTGGGAGGATGCCGAGCAGCGATGGCGTTTAGGTCAGTGATTCGCGTATCATTGGTTTGTAAGTACTTGCATAACGGGTAAGTCCAAACTACAAAAATACCTGAACTGATGAAAATTCTTGAATCCCAACCCAAATTAGTCGAACAAGTTCACAAAGCTATTCTTACCGAGATTGCAGAGGGTAAGTTACGTCCTGGTGAGCGCATTATTCAAGAGCAGATCGCGCAAGAACTGGGCGTTTCACGACAACCCGTTCAGCAAGCGTTAGTTTTGTTAAAAAATCAGGGCGTGCTTCACGACGCACCGGGACGTGGATTGCTCGTGGCTTCGTTGAATCCGCAATTCGTGCGCCAGATGTATGAAGTGCGTGCCGTTATTGAAGGCTTAGCCTTTCGCAAAGCTGCCGAAAATTTCACTTCGAAAGCAAAGAATCGGGGTGAAAAATTGCTAAGCGTTGGCCACGATGCGGTTGAAAGAGGTTCGGTCAGTGACATGATTGCTGCTGATATGGCCTTTCATACGTTTATTTACGAACTTGCGGGTAATCCCCTGATCGGCCCTGCAATGGAAACTCAGTGGGTGAATACCCAGCGAGTGATGGGCTCAGTACTACTGTCAGCAGACAAGCCACGCGACATCTGGGATGAACATGAAGCGTTGTTCAACCTCGTCGCCAGTGGCGATGGTGCAGGTGCTGAACTAGCGGCAAGAAGGCATATCGATCAGGCCGCTAATTTTATGATTGAGCGCTTGAGTGACCAGTTGAGCTCAGAAAGTCATGCTTAAAGCGTCATTGATTCGCGCCAATCAATAAAAAAATCTCCCCCCACTTAGTAAAGTAAACGACATGGATTTTTCCCTTCCTCCGAGAGCAATAGAGCTGCGCGAGCGCACTCAACAATTTATCGCTGAACAAGTGATCCCGCTAGAAAATGATCCGCGCCAGGATAGCCATGGTCCGCATCCTGAGTTGCGTGCTGAGTTGATTGCTCGTGCTCGTAAGGCGGGTTTGCTCACGCCGCATGCCTCGCGCGAATTGGGCGGACTAGGTTTGACCCATGTCGAGAAAGCCGTGGTTTTTGAAGAGGCCGGTTATTCATGGTTAGGGCCGACCGCCATGAATATTCATGCGCCTGATGAAGGCAATATTCATTTGATGGAAGAGGTCGCAACACCGGCTCAGAAATCACGCTGGTTGAGTCCGCAAGTACAAGGTCATACACGCTCTTGTTTTTGTATGACTGAGCCTTCACCCGGTGCCGGTGCCGATCCGAGCATGATGAAAACCATCGCTGTGCGCGATGGCGATCACTATGTAATCAATGGCCGCAAATGGCTGATCACTGGAGCAGAGGGTTCGACTTACGCCATCATCATGGCGCGTATGGAAGATGGCACAGCAACCATGTTCCTGTCTGATATGGACCGCCCTGAAATTAAGCTGGTGCGTAATCTCGATGCGATGGATCGTTGTTTTTCAGGTGGGCATGGAGTGGTTGAATTTCATGATCTTCGTGTGCCAGCGACCGATGTATTGGGTGAGATTGGTAAAGGTTTTCGTTATGCGCAGGTGCGTCTTGCTCCAGCACGGTTGACGCATTGCATGCGCTGGCTCGGACAAGCTCGACGCGCCCATGAAGTCGCACTGGATTATGTGCGCAAGCGTGAAGCATTCGGCAAACCATTGGTTGAGCACGAAGGCGTGGGCTTTATGATTGCCGATAACGATATGGATCTGATGACGGCGCGACTGCACATCTTGCACACTGCATGGCTATTGGATAGTGGCGAGAGGGGTGCGTTTGAATCGAGTCGCGCAAAAGTAGTGTGTTCAGAAGCTGAATGGCGCGTAGTCGATCGATGCGTGCAGATCATGGGTGGCTTGGGTGTGACGGGTGAAACACCTGTCATGCG
>JACCDL010328376.1_pt1 | contig 15703 bp, 15 predicted proteins | sample 7441931 | NCBI WGS metagenome assembly JACCDL01 (sample SAMN15323437, study PRJNA562643) | freshwater metagenome | isolation source: river surface water | place: USA:Blue River Watershed | collected 2017-08-16 | reverse complement strand
CAAAACCGCCAATGTCTCGCAAGTTACCGCCTCCGGCGATGAAATCGTCTACACCGTAACGGTAGAAAACCGCGGCAATGTGACCCTGACCAATGTGGTGGTGACTGACCCGCTGTCGGGCCTAACGCAGACCATCGCCTCGCTGGCCCCAGGCGGCTCTGAGTCCTTTGAAGCCAGCTACATGGCCACCCAGGAGGACTTTGATACACGTGGAGGTGGAGACGATGACATCGATAACACAGCCCAGGCCGATAGCGATCAGACCGATGCGGTGACAGCCAGCTATGCGGTTGGAATTGTTTATGACCCAGAGCTCAGTGTTCTGAAGCAGGCCAATATCGAAAGTGTCGACGAAGTAGGCGACAAGATCCTTTACACGATTAGCGTATCAAACACAGGAAACATTACGCTAACCGATGTAACACTCGAGGATACCCTCATCGAAGATACTCTCGGCAATGACGCCGATAAAGATGGTGTCATTGATGGAGATGATGGCGATGGGCTACTCGAAGTCGGTGAGACTTGGATCTGGACTGGCGAATATACGGTCACACAGGCCGATTACGATGCCGCCCTGGCAACCCCGGGAACTTACTACATTCGAAATACAGCGACGGCTGATAGTGATCAGACCGATCCTGTGACGTCCTCGGAAGAGGTGAGCCTGGTTGAGGTTGCCTTTGAGGGGCTCTCACCGGGCTACTGGAAGAATCACCCCGGAGATTGGGACGGGATCTCCACCACCGCAAGCTTTGAAAACTTTTTCTTCGGCAGTCAGCAATCGGGCCTGAAATGGATGGTTAAGGCCCCCGGAAAAGGTAAGGAAAAATTTGTGAGTCAGCAGGATATTTCGATGCAGCAGGCCCTGGAGCTAACGGGAGGTGCCGAGGCTGCCTTGGCGCGACAGGCCGTAGCGGCGGTGCTCAATACCCGAGACGAGGACGTGACCTACCGGTTTACCGAGGCCCAGATTAAGGAATGGGTTACCGAGGCGCTCTCTGGAATGCCAGTTGATCTGGAGAACGACGGCATGATCGAGTTCCAAGCAGGCAGTCAGGCGATCGAGGGTGTCAAGAACCTTCTTGACTACAACAATAATCTCGAGCTGATCTAGGATGGTCTCATCGGACCACATCGCCGCCCCGCAAGGGGCGGCGGTTCCTTTGCTTCGGGAACTTCCTTCAGGAGCGGTTTTTTCGGCGCTGTTGCGCCACCGTCGTGCTATCGCCTCAGCATTATTCTTTTCCGGGGTGATTAATCTTCTTTATCTGAGCCCCGCGATCTACATGCTTCAGATCTACGACCGGGTCTTAACGAGCCAAAACATCACGACATTAATTGCCTTAAGTGGGCTACTGCTGGGGCTGTTTATTTTTGTGAGCCTCTTAGAGGCAACCCGTGCTTCCACAATGGCACGAATCGGTGATGCAGTTGAGGCTGAGCTGACGCCTCGCGTTTATGAGTCCACATTCCAGCGACAACTCCGCGCACCACAGGCTCAGGCCAATCAGCCCCTCTGGGATTTAAATCAAATTCGACAGTTTTTCTCCGGGACCGGCCTGTCTGCCTTGATGGATTTACCGTGGTTTCCAATTTTTATTGTTGCAGTTTTCCTCTTGCACCCTACTGTTGGCTGGTTTGTAACACTCGGTTCAATCCTGCTTCTTGTCACATCTGTGATTTCAGAGCGAATCGCGCGTCCAGGGCTGTCACAGGCTTCGGAGATGGGCCTCGCAGCCCAGGGGCTGGCAGCAAGCCAGTTACGAAACGCCGAGGTCATAACGGCTTTAGGCATGTTGCCAGCCCTGGCCAATCGATGGAAAGCGCTGCAGATACGGGCCCGAACGCTGCAGCGTCAAGTCAGCGATCAGGTCTCAGCGATGGGGGGGATAAGTCGACTAATGCGGCTGACGATTCAGTCTGGAACACTGGGGATTGGCGCCTATCTTGCGATCTTGGGAGAGATGACCCCCGGGGCCATGATCGCTGCGACGATTCTTTCCACCCGAGCGCTGGCGCCATTAGAGGCCTTGATCGTGAATTGGAAGTCGATGCTTGCGAGCCTATCGAGCCAGCAGCGACTCGATCGACTTCTGAAAGAGCATCCAGAACCACTAAAAGGCATGTCGATTCCGCGGCCCCGCGGAATCATTAGCGCTGAAAATATTTTTGTCTCTGCACCCTCTAATCGAGCATTCATTCTGAAGGGCTTAAGTTTTGAATTTGAGCCCGGTGAGGCGATTGGCATTATTGGCCCTTCAGCCTCAGGAAAATCGACCCTGCTGCGTGCGATCTTGGGTGTTTGGCCTACTGCATTAGGAAAAATGAGAATCGATGGCTCCGAGATTCGGGGCTGGCCGCGCGAGGAGATTGGTCCGGCAATCGGCTATCTGCCGCAGGATATCGAGTTATTCGGGGGCACAGTTGGTGAAAACATCGCAAGATTTGGTGAGCTGAATTCTGAGCGCATTATCGAAGCGACCAATGCCTGCGGCATGCACGGCATGATCCTGCGCCTCCCGAGCGGCTATGACACTGAGATTGGTGAGGGTGGCATAACGCTCTCAGCGGGCCAGCGGCAGTTGATTGGTCTCGCACGCGCAGTCTATGGCCAACCAGTGGTGATTGCTCTGGATGAGCCAAGTTCCAATCTTGATGAGGTTGGTGACCGGGTTTTAGCTCAGACAATCAAGGCCGCTAAGTCTTGGGGAAGTACTGTGATTGTAGTGTCACACGACCCGAAGTTACTCAAATTAATGGATCGCCTGATGATGATCTTCGATGGTCAGATTCGTGAGTTTGGTCCATCAAGCGAAGTGATCTCGGCGATCAAACGGCGCTCAACAAAACCCGTCCGCGAAGAGAGGGTTCAATAATGGACATCATGGTCAGACGGGGCTTCTGGATCATTCTGATGATTCTGGTGGGTGCCGCTTTATGGGCCGCATTCATTCCGCTGGATGCGGCGGTGCCTTCCACTGGCACCGTCATAGTCGACGGCCGAAGAAAAGTCGTGCAGCACCCGCGAGGCGGTGTGATTCAGGAGGTGCTGATTCGAGAGGGTGAGCCCGTTGCTGAGGGCGATATCCTAATTCGACTGGATTCAAGTGCAGAGCTGGCGAATCGATCACAGGCCCAGTCCCAGCTTGCAGCTGCGCGATTTCAGTCAGAGGCCCTAGGCGAGCAGCTAGAGGGTTTGCGGGATTTAACAGACGAGGGTTTTTATCCTCGCAATCAGTTAATTGAATTGGAGCGACAGTACAAAGAGTCCTTGGTCCAGCAGCGCGCATTGCAATATCAGATTCTCGCATTGAATAAAGATCTGGAACGCACAGCAATTCGTGCGCCGATCTCCGGGCGTGTTATGGGAGTGGGAGTGAATACTCCGGGGGCGGTCGTGATTGCTGGAGCTAAGCTAATGGAAGTAGTCCCAAACGGTGATCAGATCTCTATCGAGGCACAGGTAAGGCCGTATCTCGCCGACAAGGTCATGCCCGGAGCCTCAGCTCAGGTCCGGTTTAGTGCATTGCAGGCGGTGCGCACGCCTGTGATTCAAGGGACGGTCGAATGGATTTCTGCTGATCGTTTTCTTAATCCGGACGATAAATCCAATCCCGAGGGTTACTTTCTTGCAAAAGTGGTGGTTCCCCCGTCGGAGCTCAGAAAGGTAGACGGTTTTCGGGTGATGCCTGGCATGCCTGCAGAGGTCATGATTAAAACGGGAGAGAGAACTTTCATGCAGTACTTAATCAAGCCCTTTATCGACCGACTCGCTGTTTCGGCCCGAGAGCATTGATGCGACCCGATCAAATGCGGGCGCTGCGCGCCCCGTTGCTGTTTTCGGTGCTGGTGATGGTGCTCCATTCTCCACTGTTAGCGCAGCCGCTACAGCAGGATCCCATTACAAAAATGTCCTTATTAATCGCGGAGCACCTGACGCAAGCACGGCGATCAGATGGCACTTATTTGGCGAGCCTCGCTTCGAAAGAGGCCTCTTGGCATGCGTTCCAGATGAGCTCAGCTGCTAAAGGCATAAAGGTATCGGCTTCAGCTGGAAGTTTTTATGCAGATCGCACCGAGGAAAATCGCAGCGCCCTCGGAACCACTGAATCGCAGCGTCGATTTAGCTCCTCTATCGTTGCCCTCACGGCTCGTCAGCCGATTTACCGCAAGAAGGATCTCATCGCAATTGAGCAATCTGCGGCCGCCTATAAAAGCGCCGAGGCAGCGCTCAAGGCCTCTGAGCATACGCTGTTCGGCCGAGTCTTTATGTCTTGGATTGAGGTCTTGACTGCTCGAGATCTTTTGCAGCTGTCTCAGTACGCATTTGAGCAGGCTGGCGTCATTCGGGAGGAGATGGAGCGACGCGTGCAGGCAGGCGAGGTCTCGATTGATCAGCTGGGCATGGAAATCTCGAGATTTCAGCAGCGTCAAGCCGAGGTGTTGGATGCCTCCGCTAGGCTTCAACTGAGCGAGCGAGCATTGGTCGAGTTGGCGGGCCCAGAGGCGGCGGTTCCGGTCGGTCTATCGCTGGAGGCGGTTGCACCCAACCCATTGCCCACCCTGACCGTTCAGCAGGTTGCTAGCCTTGTAGAGCAACAGAATCCTGAATTACTCTCGGCGCGCTACTCTGAGGATCAAGCGCGTTTGGAGCGCGATCGCATGATGGCTGAGCGGCACCCTACAGTTGATTTGTATGCCTCGGTTTCTCGCGGTGAGAACGATACGGTCTCCTTTATTCGTGATGAGAGTCGTATCGGACTTCAATTGAATGTACCGCTTTACACATCGGGGGGAATAGAGGCATCAGTCGCCCAGGCAGAGGCGCAATTCCGGCGGGCTCAGGCTAATGCCCAGGCCCTGTTGGTGAAGCTTCGCAGTCAGGCGATCGGCGCGATGACCAAAGTCAGCGTGAGCCTTGTCAAAATTGATGCGACTCGCATTCATGTGGAGGCCACCAGCCTGCGGGCCGAGGCGGCCCGCAAGGGGTTTTTGGCGGGCTTGAAGACGCGGGGGGATATTGCCCGCGCCGAGTCGGAGTACATACAAGCCCGACAGCGTCGCGCGAGCGAAATGTTGGAATACGCCTCCGCCTGGGCGGGGCTCGTGGTCACCACGGCCCAAATTGATCCCATCTTTCTTGAAGGTACACCGCCGGCGGTCAAGCTACCCGTGCGCATGGTGGCTTCCCCGTGAGATGAGGGAGTTTTCCACGCGATGGTTGGGTCTGGGCTAGCTAGCCCAACTCAAACTTGCCGCATTGCGAGTGTAAGTGAGGGGGTTGTTATGCGTCAGGTCCTTGCAGTTGTTGGAACACGATCCGAAATGGTTCGACTGGCACCAGTTATACGTCGACTGCGCAATGAAGGCGGCCGTGCGGTTACAGTCCGCTGGATTCAGGTTGGCGATGATGCTGAACAAATTTGGCAGACCGGTGCGATTTTTGGTCTATCCCCAGATCATGAGATCGCGCTTAACTACGGACCCGGCCCCGCTAATTTGCTGGAGCATAGTTGGGCTCTGACCAATGCAATCTCAAAAGAGATCGAGTGCTGCCCTCCCGATCTGCTTGTCGTGCAGGGGGAGTCGCTTCCAGCGATGCTGGCTGCTCAGCAGGCTTTTATGCGGCGCGTTCCCGTGATTTACTTGGCGACACCGTCTTATTGTGGCCTACGACAGACCAATGGAAAGAAAAACTCTTATCGAAAGCTGCTAAATGCGATATCAACATTTCAGTGTGTTGCTAACGAGGAAGACCTGATGCAGCTACGGGAACGCGGGGTTCCCGCTTTTGAGATTGGCATTACGGGCGATACAGTGGTGGATGCGATTGATACCGTCACGCGACATGGTGTACTTAATGGTGGAAAAGCTGTACATGACTCAGTAGATGGCCTGGTTAGCACGCGAATTCTGGTCCTGCTGGGCGCAGAGTCCCGCTGGGTGGGTAGCCTGACTGATTTAGCACTGGCGATTGCCGATCTGGCGCACTCACTATCAGATGTCGAATTTACTGTGGTACTTGAGCCCGGTGCGGTCTATCGAGATTTACTTACTGCGATTCTTGGATCCACTCTCAATGTAGCAATTCGTGAATCCATGCCGTATCCAGAGTTTCTCCGGCTACTGCAGCAACATGATTTTGTATTGGCTGATTCCCTTGACTATTACGACGAGGCAGTGGCCCTTTCTAAGCCAACACTTTTGGCCGAGGATCCCATCCCTGGTCAGGATTTTGTTCAACCCCCTGGTCTGATATTCGCCGGTCAGCGGCGGGATCAGATCGTGCGAGCGGTTATGGCTTTACGACAGGGACGCCGGCAGGCTATCGATCCCATTACCGACCCACTTTCAGCGATCAATTCGCTTGGTGACGGGCATGCGGCATCTCGGATCACCCGCCTCATTCTAAATTGGTCGCGTAATCAGATACTGACACCGCGTGCCTTTGAACCATTTCGTTCACGACAAGCTTTTCAGGGCCGCGCTATTACTGAAGTAGCGTGATTTTCGCGCTCTGATAAAGGTTGTTACAAGGATTGGCGGAAATATTTGGGTACATATTGCCGTTTAATGTAATCGAGTTAGCGACTAAAGTACCGTTGAGACTAAACGATGAGCTGGAGCCGCTCATTGTGATGTTATTGGCGCTTAAATTCACTATGCCAGTAAGCCGCAGCGTTACTCTAGATCCGTTGAGATCCAGTGATCGCGGGGCGCTCGCCAGAGGATGGCTGATCACTACACCGCTGCCGATTGCGCATCCGGACGGTGTCGGAGCAGACAGCGTGATATTGCCAGTAAGCGATAGGGGCTGCGTCCCCGGAATGTAAAACGATACCCCGCCCACACTGTTTGTTACGGTCTTGCTGTTGGTATCCAAGCCACCGTTAAAGACATAATTCCCTGAGGCAAAGTTTGTATTGCCGTCAAGTTTAACATTTGAGCTATAGATCCCGGGTTGGCAGGTGCCTGATGTGCATGTGGATCCAGAGCGAACTACCAAAGCGCTTCCATCAAGATTCGTGGTGGGGATAGTTGGGGATGGCAGGCTAGGTAGAGAAGAGGCAAGCCCAACCGGTTGGGGCGAGCAGTTACCGCATTGGTCAGGGCTATTACCGTTGTAAACCGAGATGTTGCCAGTGGCCCCCGACGCCACCTGTATCCCTGATTTATTTGTTGACGTCAATGATCCACCAATGTCAGCAGAACAGTTATTAAGAGTCATCATATTTGTACCGTTAGCACTGAAACCACTCAGTGTGGTGATACATGATGGCGCCCGTGCGTTGCGCCCTGCGATAGCCGTTGCCTGCGCACTAGAGGTTGGGCTACCAAAAAGTCCCATAAAAAATGTTTTCCATTCGGCATGCGCTGTTGCCTGCGCGCACCCCTGTTGAACATTTGTATTCGGGCAAGCTACGGGGTTGATTACCGTGACTTCGGCGTTATTGGGATTGGTCTCTGGAAAGAGGTTCGTACCGCCGCTGCCACAGCGACTTGGACTAATTACACAGGCTAAGGCCTGAGCATCGGCGATTGCCTGTAAGCGGGTCTTTTGCACGTGAGCATATCCGATATCAACCGCGAGACCAATAAAGCCGAATAAGACTAGCAACAGAATTGCAACAATCACAGCGATTGCGCCAGAGGGCTTTTGTATCTGATTATTCATGAATCATTACCGACTTTTGGCTGTAAGTGGTCAGGCTTTGTTCACCGAAGAACCAGCCGATCCCCTTATAGGAATAGGTCACCGTGACGGCCTGGGGCGCCCCGGTTGCAAATCCGCTGGGAGCCAGAAAACTCACCTGTGGCGAACGCACGCCATTAAAAGAGATTAGGCGATTATGAGCATAGCTATAAGCGACTTGGCAGGGATCTGCCGGCGTTGCTGAAAAGCTATTCGTGCACCCCGAGCCCGATGTGACGGAAGCGTTTACCGCAGCCCATCGTGCGCCCTCTCGGGCAGCGTTGGTAATCACGGATTGGTCATACATCAAGGCTCCGTAATTGATAATTCCAAAGACCAGCAGCAGTAACAAAGGAAGTATCAGAGCGAATTCGACTGCTGCAGCGCCTCGAGGCGTGGAATACGGCTGTGAAGTGGGCTGAAAGATGGCGAGGGCGCGCATGACAGGCTCAATTGACTGAGGCATTTAGCGATTACCTTCGATGGAATGCCCGAGTTGCTGCTGGATAGTGATGCCTGCTGGGCCAAGCAAGACAAGCATCAAGGCGGGAAAGATACAAAAAATCAAAGGAAACAGCAGTTTGGTCGAAAGGGTCGCAGCACGCTGCTCGGCATTGAGCCGGCGCCCGAGTCGCAATTGATCGGAATGAATTTTTACGGCTTCGGCAATTCCTGTACCGAATTTTTCCGACTGAATGATCATCGTGACCCAGGAGCGCATTTCGGAAAGCCCAGTCCGCCGCGCTAAATTCTGCAATGCTTGGGCCCGGCCAGCTCCTGCGCGCAATTCGAGACTCAGCACATGAAATTCGTCAAACAAAGCGGGCGCAACTTGTCGGAATTCCTGCCCAACGCGCTGAATTGCTGCGTCCAGCCCCAGTCCCGCTTCAAGACAGATACGAATCAGGTCGAGCGCGTCAGGAAAGTGCTCTAAGAGCTGCCGCTGCCGCCTCTGAGTCAATATTTCAAGACCAAGCAGAGGAACCATGGCCCCAACCACCAAACCCAGTCCTGCAGCGACCACAATCCGAACCAGTTGAATGCTGTCGCCCCAGCTTAGTGCGACAATTATTCCGCTCATGAGGCCCATACCGACCGATATCACGATCGTACCCAGCAGCAGTGATGTTGCTGCGTAACTGCGATAGCCCGCCTGGGAAAATTTATGCTGCAGTCGGGAATCTTGCCATTGATCCTCTCTGAGTACAGAGGGTAAATATTTTCCAAATCGTTTCTGGAATCGATCGCCCAGCTCTGTAAACCGGGATGAGGCGTTGATTCTCAGTTTTGGACCGATATCTACAAGTTTGGATTGAGCAGAGGCCGAGCCGTTAGGAATCCGAGGCGGTATTAAGGTCACGGCCATCAGGATCCCTACAACTACAGCAATAAAGAGCAACGCCAGCACGAGCAATAACAGCGAATCCATAGCAAGCCCTAAATTCTGAATTGAATGATTTTTCGCATCCACAAGACTCCAATAATCATCAGACCAAGCGTGATTTGAATCAGCAGGTAGCCTGTGGGATGGGTCCACAATACGGAGACAAACTCCGGGTTAACCGTATACATCAGCAACGCGGTTCCAAAGGGAAGGATGGTCAGAATCCACGCCGATAGGCGCCCCTCAGCCGAGAGCACCCTACCAAGTCTCCTGAGCCGCTGGCGATCTCGAATCAGACTAGATAGCCCCAGCAGTAGCGATGTCAGGCTTCCGCCAGTTTGAAGATGAACCAAGACAGCAATTACAAAATAACGAATGTCCTCGCTTGTGTTGCGCATGGATAACGACTGCAACCCCTCTTTTACCGAGCTCCCAAAATTAATCTCCTCAAATACGCGTCGAAACTCCGAACCAATCGGCTCGACAGCCTCTTTACTGACTACAGACAGTGCACTAGAAAACGAATTCCCCGCCTGCATTGCGCGTGCGACCGAATCGAGAAAATCCGGAAGTTGCTGATCCAGTAACCGGATTCGGCTTTGCTTTTTCCGCAGAGCAACTAAGACCGGCAGTGCCGCAGCACCAAGAGCACCAATCCCCGAGAGCCATACAGATAAGCCGAGAAGCGTTAAGGTTGTGGTTGCAAGGACCCAAACTAAGATAATCAGCAGTAAAAACTGATCGGCCATCCAATGAATGCCCGCCTGCGTTAATAAAAATTGCAGATGACCCGCCATGGGAAGCCGTTGTAGCCAAGCATCCACTTGTGGCCGCTCACTTAATCGTAGATCTCGCAACAGCCGCGAATGACTTTTTGATCTCTTCTCTTTTTCTATCGCATCAAATAAAGATGCCTGCTGTGCTGCTGAGTGGTACCCCCACCAGACCTGAGCGGTGGTAAGTACCGTAATTGATACCGATACAAAAAGAATCAGAAGCGTGATGCTGAGCATAGGTAAGGCTTCGCGAAGTTAGGCAGCGAGTCGCTGCGGATCGAAGAATGCCTCGGGGAGATGAAAGCCCCGCACCATGAGTCGCTCGGCAAATTTTGGGCGTATTCCGGTGGCGATAAAGCTGCCGACTGGCCGGCGATCTGCAGTGACCCCTGACTGATGGAACTGAAAAATCTCCTGCATTTCAATGACATCACCCTCCATACCCGTGATCTCTTGAATACTCGTAATTTTCCTTGATCCATCGATGAGACGACTGATCTGGATCACGGCAGTAAGCGCAGAAACGATTTGTTGGCGAATCGCGCGCAAACCGATTGAGACCCCTGCAAGCCCAACCATGTTCTCGAGACGGATCATTGCATCCCTTGGCGAGTTGGAGTGAATCGTAGTCATCGATCCCTCATGGCCAGTATTCATTGCCTGCAACATATCGAGAACTTCACCGCCGCGTACCTCGCCGATCACGATACGATCTGGCCGCATCCGCAAGCTATTTTTAACGAGTAGACGCTGGGTAATTTCGCCACGGGCCTCTACGTTAGGGGGACGTGTCTCCAGCCTGACGACATGCGGCTGCTGCAGCCGAAGTTCAGCCGCGTCCTCTATCGTAATGATGCGCTCGGTATCGTTGATAAAGCCGGACATCATGTTCAGCAGTGTTGTCTTGCCGCTGCCTGTACCGCCGGAGATCAGAATATTCATCCTGCAGGCGACCAGCCCCTCGAGTACCGTCGCCATATCGGGAGTCATTGTTCCGAGACGTATTAAATCAGCTACCTTCAGGGGCTTAGCGCTAAATCGACGAATTGAAAGCATGGGGCCATCAAGCGCCAAAGGAGGGATGATGGCGTTAACTCGGGAGCCGTCAGGGAGTCGTGCATCGACCATGGGGCTCGATTCATCGATACGTCGACCAATCCGAGAGACAATCTTTTCGATAATTCGAAACACGTGGTCATGACTAGAGAATCGAACCGAAGTTCGCTCAAGTTTGCCAAATCGTTCGACATACACCGCAGCGCTCCCGTTAACCAAAATGTCAGATACGGTAGGGTCTGCCATCAGTGGTTCAATCGGCCCAAGTCCCATCACTTCATTTTGAATTGCCTGTACTAGCGCCGACAGATCATCGGCACTCAGCATAATTTGCTCATCGTTGACAATCATCTTGACCAGATCGCCGAGTTCGGCGCGCAACTCATCGATCTCAAGCCGCTCCATCACCGTAAGATCTAGGCGCTTGAGCAATTGTCCATGCACGTGACTTTTAAGTGCAGTCAGATCTGCAAAGGAGCTCATATGCGTTATCGCCCGCCGACTCCGATCGGGCTTGCAGTTACAGGCATGCCTGGGGCGCCAGTTGCGGGCGGTGTGCCGGTGCCAACCCCAATAGTCAACACATTTCCAAGATTTTGAGGAAATTCATAGCTTCGGTTGTAGCGATCAATCGTCGCTTTGGCTGGTGCACCCTCGAGCCCGATGACTACACCGTCGTAGCCGATGCCATTGGGGCGTATCGACTGTTCCTTTACGGCGGCGCCTACCGAAGTACCGAATGAACGCTCAACGTTGTAGTCGTAGGCGCAGCCCGTGAAGACGACGACACACAGTGTAGAAGCTACCAAGCTCTTCAGGGGGGTACGAATCATGGCCGATCTCCATCGATGTTTTCTGAACTTAAAGCGGACTCCGCCACGGGCATGACAACCACATCCGCAGCCGGTGTTTCGGGCGATACGGCCCGTGGTGTAGCGGGAAGGGGCGGTGGTGACGATCCCTCTAGCTGACCATTGAGCATGAACTCTGAACGACTAGGTGGAACGAATCGATCGGTCGGCAAGCTGGTGGCCCTTGCCAGAGGCTTAACCAATCTCGGAGTGACCAAAAACATTAATTCACTGCGATCAGAGATGAATTCGCTGCTGCGAAATAAGGCACCGATTACAGGAATCTCGCTTAGAAACGGGAATCCAGAGATGGTCTCCGTGACATTATTTTTGATTAAGCCACCGATTGCAAAGCTTTGACCATCCATTAGCTGTACGGTTGTAGAAGCACGACGCGTAGAGATAGTCGGAAGCACGGTCGTGTTATTTCCGGAGGTCACGCGAGTGCCTTCAATTGCGAGTTCAGAAACTTCGGGAGTTACCCTGAGGTTGATTTTTCCGCCCTCAAGCACTGTCGGCAGAAATCTCAGCCCTACGCCATATTCCCGCTCTTCGAGAGTAATGGTTGTGCCACCCCCGCTGGTTTGCGGAACCGGAATAAAAATCTTTCCACCGGCCAGAAACGCACCTTCTTGACCGCTAACTGCGATGATGTTGGGCTCAGCAAGAATCTTGATTAGGCCATTTTTGATTTCTGCCTCTAGCTTTATCGAGTCATTCCCCCGGGCGGCACTGATGCCACCGCCGGAGCCAGCCGGCGTGCTTAGAATCCCGCCGGTGAGTAGGTTGCCAAGAATTGCATACGAAAAACTGCCGTTTGCGCTGTTAAAGCCCCATGCAACGCCAATCTTATCGGTAAGTTTTTTAGAGACTTCCGCTACTTTTACCTCTAATAACACCTGCGGCACTTCGCCAATACCTAAAAGATTGATCACCCGCTTCCCGGTAAACTGCTCTGCAATCAATACAGCGCGTTGAACTTTCACTGCATCTGCTACCTGACCCAAAAGCACGAGTGTTTCGCCTGCAGAACTCACTCGAATGTTGTCCTCTGTGGGCATGAGCTCGCGTAACTTAGCGATTAGCCCGGCTGTATCTGCGCTCACGATTACATCCATTACAACGAGTTCACCGCTTTTTTTCCAAAGGAAAATATTGGTGCTGCCTGAGCGCTTCCCGACCGCATAAAGCTCGCTTGAACGAATTAACGTGATATCAGCGATCTCCGGATTGGCGATCGATACACGTGCGATCGCGCCGTCGATTGGCAAGACGATCGACTTTCCGATGCTCAGTGAAAGAGGCACCTCATTTTTTTGAAGTGCGGTGGCCTCCGCAGGAGCGTTCTTGCGTACTTTTTCTGTCGAAGTATTTTTCTCTACTGCGGGGGGCTGTACCAGAGTTTGCGTAAAACCTTGTAAATGTAGGAGCGCTAGTAATGTGGCTGCCGCAGCTCGAATTAAATTGGTTTTCATAGCGAAGTTGTCCATCCAAAGATCAGCTTTGGTTCAAAGAGGAGCGCTGTATGCCGCGAATAATTTCGATTCGGCCGGAAGAGGTCTCGGATCGTGGTGCCGATAAGTGTTGATTTACACTGCCTGAGGGAGCTCGAAAAATATCTGAAATTAATGCACCCCGCGATACGACTGGATCTTTATCGATCTGATTTCGAAGCACCATGGATAATGCGCCAATGCTCCGCGCAAGATCCAGGCGCTCTGCCTGCTCGGGAGTTACCTCGAGCGTCACCGCACTGACAACTTTCGGTTTGCTCTCGTCTTTCACTGTATGTTCTTGGGCGACTGCAAGAACTGGAATGCGCTCAAGAACAATGCGCGAAATCGGCGGTTGACTCGTTTGATTGAGTGTGACTAGGATATCGACATAGTTTCCTGGAAGAGCGAAACCCGCCACGCCGATGACCTCGTTTACCTTTACAGTCATTGCGCGCCGGCCGGGTGCAATGATGGCGCTGAGTCCGGGTCGCACGCCGTTGGCAGCGAGCCTCTGTTCAAGAATGGGCTCACCAGCGGTGATAGCTTGCGCCGCCACTCGGCCATCGAGCGGCTCAACAGAAGCAGCTGAGCCTCGGACCAGCGAGGAGCGCGGCCACGACATCACTTGCATATTGTCACGGCTAAGTTTCTCCCCCGCATCAATATCTTTACTTGCAACCGCGATCTGAGTGACACTTTGGGAAATTTTTTGATTCGTCCACTGCACAGCAAGCGCAACAGCAATCAGTCCGGTCACTATGGCCCCGACAAGAACAAGTAATGATCGACGATTCTTCAGCATCCGCCCCTCCGTTTGTCTGAAATGTTTTTTAAGACTATGAAAGCACGGACAGGTAAGCCGCCACGCCACCTAAGACCGCCACTGCGTAAGGCACATCCGAGTTCGCTGCATTAGCCTTGGAGCGCCAGAGATAAAAAGCGGATACCAGTCCGCCAGCTAAAAAAATACACAGTAATGCGAAGAGGAAATGATGAAGCCCCAGAAATCCGCCGACAACAGAGATCAGCTTGACATCACCGGCGCCTATCATTCCACTCGCATAAGCCGGAACTAAAACCACAAGCGCAGCGACACTTCCCAGTGCCATGCGCCCCAACCCTGACCAACCCGAAAATGCTGCAAGAGAACATGCGACGACCAGCCCTCCAATGATTAAGGCATTGGGAACCCTGCGCTGAGCAATATCAAAGCCAGCAGCCAATACAAGCAGAACCAGAAGAGCTAGTGTTGATACCGCAGCAGGATTCAATGGCGAGCGTTCCAGAAGCATTTCGAGTTCCATCAGGATTGGTTTCTGTGCAGGATTAATTTGCTGCAGGAGGAATCAGCGTATTTCCGATGTTTGTGAATAAGGTGCTGAGCTTCCCGCCGAGGGCGGTTGCGCCGGCAATAATTCCAAGGGCGATGAGGGCTGCAATTAGCCCATACTCAATCGCAGTTACGCCACTCTCGTCCTTCCAGAATTTTTTTGATGCTTGCACTAGTTTTTTCATATAAATCTCCTGATGATTAAAAAGAACACACAAAAGAACTTGTGTGTTGCTGAAACACAATGATGTGTTCAGCGAGGATTGTGATTTAACGCAATGAGGAATGTGCTCTTAGCCTGTGCGAACGAATTTATTTACAGTTGTCATTCCGACATCATCGCGTGATGCCCGGTCATCGGTTAGTGTTGATTTAGGTGGCGGAGCGCCGCGAGCGCCCGAGGTGTCGAAAGAAAAATCGGAACAGGGGTACAGCGATAAGTAGCAGTGAAATCAGCGTATTCGCGCCTTGCGTAGCATTTTTCCATCGGTTTTTTTGGTCGATGAATAGCCTTGACGCTATAACAAGATGAATTGCAAAACACACCAATGCAAAGACGGCAAGCGGCCGGGGGTCGAGGGCAGCATCCGCGCCAACAGCCGCGCAGGCTGCCCAGACCATTCCGGTGAGGATCAGGGTGGCAAGCCCGCAGCCGAGCGCCAGCAGATAAAAGACCAACACGGTTGGCAACTGCCTAGCGCCGCGCGATAAGCATCCCAAGTAGCGCGCCAATTCCGGCGGAGACGGCAACGGCCGCCCAGGGTTTCTGGTGAACGTATTGATCAGTCGATACTGCAAGACGTTTTCCACGCATCACGGCGGATTGTTGAAAAGTGGTTAGGTTTGCAATTGCCTGTTGTAGCAGGGATGCACCCTGTGCCTGTAGTTCAGCAGCTCGATCGCCACCGGCGTTCGAGGCATCTTGAAATAGCCGTTGCGCATCGGTCATCAGCGTCTGAATATCTTTTTTTAATAATTCCATATTGTTAGTTGCCATTTTGTTTTGCCCTTTAAGGAAGAATTTTGATTCGTCAATCTATCGGATCAACTTCTCTGGGCTGCACTATTTAAGTGGAAGTCACTACGCCAATTCAACCCAGGGGGTTAAGCGATT
>JACCDL010349563.1_pt1 | contig 15713 bp, 15 predicted proteins | sample 7441931 | NCBI WGS metagenome assembly JACCDL01 (sample SAMN15323437, study PRJNA562643) | freshwater metagenome | isolation source: river surface water | place: USA:Blue River Watershed | collected 2017-08-16 | reverse complement strand
GGACGTCTTTGCCCGGATAGACGTAGGTCGTCTTCGTGCCGTCGATCTTCTCTGACGGACGGAACTGCGCACCGGCGTGCTCGGGGTCGCCGTCGATCTTGGCTTCGCCGTGGTCGGGCTTGAGCGTGCTCTTCATCTCGATGCCGACGTAGAAGGGCGCGGCGGCCTTCGTGAACGTGAAGGCGCGCTCCTCGGTGAGAATCGGCTTGTCCTGGGCCGTGGCGCCCTGCCAGTCGACGGCGGCGACGAAGCCGTCGGTCGTCGGCTGGACGGCGGTGACGACCTGGTCGCCCTTGACCATGTGCCAGCGGTCGTAGGTCTTGCCGTCGACCGTGATCTTCATGAACCCGAGCATGATGCCACGGTGGTGGGTGAAGTTGAAGCCGGGGCCCTTGGTCAGGCGCAGGGCGCCGCTGGGGTCGAAGACGTGGAGGTAGGGCTTGTAGTTATCTAGGCGCTTGGCCGGGGTGCTGACGTCGTGGGACATCATGAAGCGGGCAACGACCTTGCCGTCGTGGGCGACGTCGACGGCTTCGTTCGGGGTGACCTTGATGTCGGCGGCCATCGCGGTGGCGCAGGCGAGCAGGGCGAGGAGGCAGAGCGGGGCTTTCATGGGGTGAGGCCATCGAAAGCGGACTTAGGGCCGATGACAGCAAAAACCTTTCCTCCGTGCTTTTCGTCCGTAGTTTGGCCGCACCCCATGAAAGCCGTGTTCCGCTATTTCATCTGCCTTTTCCTCGGCTTAAGCGCCGTCTTCGCGGCGGAGGAAGTCCTTACGGACAAGTCCTCGTCCGCGAAGGTCATGGCCTTGTATCAGAAGGTCCTGGCCGGCGCGCAGAAGGCTCCGCCGGCACCCGGGGGCATCATCTGCATCGGCAGCTCGCACATGCAGTTCTGGAAGAGCGTGAAGACCGACCTGGCGCCTCTGACCGTCCATAACTACGGCATCGGTGGCAGCCGGATGAATCAGGCCGCTGAGCATTTCGTCGAAAACCTCGCCATCCCGTTCAAGCCTCGCGCGGTGATCCTTTACGAAGGCAGCAACGATATCAATGCCGGCGCCAAGCCCGAGACTGTCCTGGAGAACTTCCGGAAGCTTTACGGTAAGCTTCACGCCGCCTTGCCGCAGACTCGTCTTTACGTGCTCGGCGTCGTGCCCAGCCCCGGCAAGCGCTTCCTCAAGATCGCCGAACTTCGGAAGACGAACGAACTGCTCGCCAAGGAGTGCGCCACGCAGCCCTGGATGAAGTTCATCGACATCACCGAGCCGCTCATCGGCGCCGATGGCCAGCCCAAGGCCGAATGCTTCATCCCCGGTGATATCCATATGCTCCCCGCTGGCTATGCCGTGTGGAAGTCCGTCATCGCCCCCGTCATCGTGCCCGCCGAGAAGCCCTTCGAGCATGCCCAATAGCCATCAGTCGGACTTTAAGCGGAATATCCGCCGCGAAGTCGCTGGATATTTCATCGTCATCCTGTGCGCCTTGCCGATTCGCTTCTGGCTTTATTGGACCCTCAAGGAGCAGGACGGATGGTTGGCTAAATTGGCGAGCAGTGGGTTCGGCTATATCAACGTCGGTCTGATCGGCGCCGTGTTCGTGTCCAAGCTCAGCCTCCGGACCAAGCTCATCCTGACCTTCATCCTCGTCGCGGTCTGAGGGGGCTTCAGGATTCCCTGCGGCCGACATAGCCGATCAGCGCCGAGTTTCCGCGGTGGGCGCTGCCTTCTGCGAGCATCTCGTCGTAGCGCTCGATTTCCAGCGTGCCAAGCGTCGGGAAGGCCGACTTCAGAAGATCGTGGCTATAAAGCCTGTCGACTTCCTTAGGGCCGCCCGTCCCCAGGGCCAGTTGCTCTTCAGCATAGCCCAGAAGGTGGAGACGTCCGTCGGGTCGCAGCGCTTCGGCCATGCGTTCGAACATACGGGAGCGTTCGGCGGGCGCGGCGAATTGGACGAAAATCGCGACCACGTGGTCGTAGTCTTGCCACTGCCGCCAGTCTTCCCAGCCGCAGACCTCGCGTCGGATCGACACCCCGCGGCGGGCGTCCAGCGCCTCGGCCTGACGATGGGCTTCGGGCGAGACGTCGAACGCATCGACCACCAGGCCGAGGCTCGCAAGCCAGGCGCCATGGCGGCCGGACCCGTCCGCGACCACCAGGGCGCGTTGGCCGGGATGGAAGCGGTCGCGTCGGCGGACCAGGAAGGCGTTGGGTTCCTCGCCGAACAGGGAAGGGGAGCCGACGTAGCGGGCATCCCAGTCGTGGGCAGCCTGGCTCATCGGACGAACGGACGCTTGGTGCGGAGCATGTAGTAAAGCACCGGGACCGCGATGCGGCTGACGAGCAGCGAAGCGATCTCGCCGAACATCAGGCTGATGGCCAGGCCTTGGAAGATCGGGTCGGCGAGGATGACCGCCGCGCCGACGATGACCGCCAGCGCCGTCAGGAGCATCGGGCGGAAGCGGACCGCGCCGGCCTCGACGACCGCCGCGCGCAGGTCGCTGCCGGCGGCGAGGCGCAGCTCGATGAAGTCCACGAGGATGATCGAATTCCGCACGACGATGCCGGCCCCGGCCATGAAGCCGATCATCGAGGTCGCGGTGAAGAACGAGCCCATGCCCCAGTGCGCCGGCAGGATGCCGATGAGCGAGAAGGGGATCGCGGTCATCACGACGAACGGCGTGACGTAGTCGCGGAACCAGCCGACCATCAGCATGTAGATCAGCACCAGCACCGCGGCGAAGGCGATGCCGAGGTCGCGGAAGACCTCGAGGGTGATATGCCATTCCCCGTCCCATTTGATCGCCGGCGCGAGTTCCTGGTCAGGCATGCCCAGATGATGGACGCGCAGGGTCGGCTCCAGCGCGAGGAGGCGCTTCTGCATGCCGAAGAGGGCGTAAGCGGGGCTTTCCACCGCTCCGGCCACGTCGGCGACGACATAGGTCACGGGCTGCAGGTTCTTGCGGTAGAGACTTGGCTCCGAACGGCTGGTCCGAACGTCGACCAGTTCCCGCAGGGCGACCAGCCGGTCGTCGTCGGTCACGGCGACCGGCAACGCCAGGGGAGCCGAGGCGTCCGCATGCCAGCGGGCGCCGAGTTCGACCGTCACCGCGACTTCCTCGCGCTCGTGAGGGAGGCGAGCGCGGGCGACGGGCAGGCCCTGGGTGGCCAAGGTCAGCATCTGGCCGGCGTGCTCGACGCTCACACCGAGGCGGGCGGCCTTGGCCTGGTCGATGACGTAGGTGGTCCGGGGCTGCGCCGCCTCGACATACCAGTCCACATCGACGACGCCGGGCGTGGTCCGGAAGATCTCCCGGACCTGGCCGGCCAGCCTGAGGCGGGCCGCTTCGTCGGGTCCGTAGACTTCGGCGACGATCGTCTGCAGGACCGGCGGGCCCGGAGGCACTTCCGAGACGGCCAGCGTCGCCCCATGGCGCAAGGCGATCGGCTGGAGCCGCTCGCGGACGCGCTTGGCGATGGCATGGCTCTGGGCGGAGCGCTCCGACTTGTCGACGAGGTTGACCTGCACGTCGGCGACATGGGCGCCCCGGCGGAGGTAGGAGTGGCGGACGAGCCCGTTGAAGTTGAACGGCGCGGCGGCCCCGACGTAGAGCTGGGCGTCCTTGACCTCCGGTTCGCGCGCGGCGGCCCGGGCGATCTCCTGGGCGACCTGCGCGGTACGTTCGAGGGTCGTGCCTTCAGGCATCTTCACCGAGACCTGGAACTCCGACTTGTTGTCGAAAGGCAGCATCTTCACCTCGACGCCGCCGAAGGGCACCAGGGACATCGCGGCCAGCAGCAGCAACGCGATGCCGCCAAGGAAGCCCCGGCGGACCGCCGGACGGTCCAGCAACGGGCCCATGACCTTATAATAAAGGCGGGTGAGGAAGTCGTCGGGGATGTCATGGCCGTCGGCCGAGACCTTGCTCGGCGCGGCCCCGCCGGCGTGGCGCTTCAGCAGGCGGATGGCCGCCCACGGCGTGACGGTGAAGGCCACCAGCAGGGAGAAGACCATCGCCGCGGTGGCGCCCACGGGGATCGGGCGCATGTACGGCCCCATCAGTCCGCCCACGAAGGCCATCGGCAGGATGGCCGCGATCACGGCCCAGGTGGCGAGGATCGTGGGGTTGCCGACTTCTTCCACGGCCTCGATGGCGACCTCGGCCAGGGGGCGTCGTTCCTGTGCCGGCAGCCGCAGGTGGCGGACGATGTTCTCGATGACCACGATCGCGTCATCGACCAGGATGCCGATCGAGAAGATGAGCGCGAAGAGCGTGATGCGGTTGAGCGTGTAGCCGTAGAGGTAGAAGACCAGCAGCGTCAGCGCCAGCGTCGCGGGGATCGCGAGGAGCACCACGGCCGCTTCGCGCCAGCCGAGGAACAGCAGGATGAGGAGCGTCACGCCGAACACGGCGATGCCCATGTGCAGGAGGAGCTCATTGCTCTTCTCGGCGGACGAATGTCCGTAATCACGCGAGATCGTCACGCCGACGTCGGCAGGGATGACGCGTCCGCGGAGCGCCTCGATACGGGCGCGGGCCTGGCTGACCACTTCGATCGCGTTGGCGCCGGGGCGCTTCGCGAGCGTCAGGGTGACGGCCGCCTCGAGCGGCCCCTGTTTGTCCGCGTGGAAGACGTAGTCGGTCGGATCGTCGGCGGCCGTGCTGACCTGCGCCACGGCGCCGAGGCGGACGGGTTGGCCGCCTTTCAGGCCGACCACGAGCTCGCGGAAATCCTTCTCCTGGGCCAGGGCGCCGCCGACCTGCAGGTCGACCTGTTCGCCGCCGAAGGCGCGGCTCCCCAGGTGGCGCGGCTGATTGGCCTGCTGGATCGCGGCGATGACCTGGGCCGGGGCGAGTCCGTAGGCCGTGAGTTGCTCCGGGTCGAGGCGGAGCCGGACCGAGAGCCGGCGCCCTCCGATGAGGGCGGTCTCCGCGGCGGCGGGGAGCGACTTCAAGGATTCCTCGGCCTGCGCGGCGATGCGGCGTAGCTCGAGGTGGTCGAGCTTCGCGCTGTGGAACGTCACGGCGAAAACCGGGACGTCATCGATGGTGCGGGCCCGGACGGAGAGGGCGGGGGCGCCGGCCGGCAGGGCGTCGGCCCGGGCGGCGAGCTTGGCGTGGACCCGGCTCACAGCCACGTCGGGCGAAGTGCCGACCTCGAAGCGCGCGATCAGCAGGACTTGGCCGGGCCCGGAGGTCACGTAAAGGTATTCGAGCCCGGGTATCTCCCACAGGACCTTTTCCAACGGACGTCCCAGACGGCTCTCCGCCTCGGCGGGCGAAGCACCCGGGAGCATGGCCTGGATGTCGACCATCGGCACCAGGATCTGCGGTTCTTCCTCGCGCGGCAGCATGACCACCGCGAAGAGGCCGGCCAGCAGCGACGCGAGGATGGCGAGGACGGTCAGCTTCGATTGCGCGAACAGGCCGGCGAGTCGGCCGGCCATGCCTTGGGGATTTTTTTCCATGGTCGATCAGCGGGTGCGGACGGACGCGCCTTCTTTCAGGTCGGCGGCGGGCCGGTCGACGACCTCTTCATCACCGGTCAGTCCGGAAACGATGAGGGTCAGTCCGCCTTCGCTGCCGACGGAGCGGACGAGCCGCATTTCGAGCCGGCCTTCGGCTCCGATGACCCAGACGCGTTCCAGCTGGCCGTGACGGCTCAGCGCGGAAGAAGCGACGGCGATGCGGCGACCTGGTTGGCCCGGCCAGGCGAGCGTGACGGCGACGCCGGCGGCGGGCGCCGGGTCGGCGATCGCGAGGATGACACGGCGGGTATGCGTCTGCGCGTCGGTGCGGGCGGAGAGTTCTTTCACCGTGGCGTTGCCTGTCATCGGGCCGGCGCTCCACCGGACGGCCGTGCCGACGGCGAGGGCAGGGGAGGCCTCAGGGATGCCGGCTTCGATCTCGAGTCCGCCTTCGGACTGGAGCTCGACGAGCGGGCGTCCTGGTGCGGCCAGATCGCCGGCCTGCACGAATTTCCGGCTGACCGTGCCGGCGAACGGAGCCTTCACCGTCAGGTGGTCGACCTGGGCCTGGACGGCCGCGAGGTTCGCTTCGGCGCCGTCCAGACGGTCGCGCAAGGTGGCGACGCCTTCGCGCGTGGACGCTCCCTTCGCCAGCAGACGGACCTCGGTGGCATGTTCCCTCCGCAGTTCGGCCACGCCGGCCTGCGCCTGGGCGAGGCGGGCGGCGAGTTCCGGGGAAGCAAGGCGCACCAGCACGTCGCCGGCCTTGACCTTGGCGCCGAGCGTCGCCGGGACGGCGGTGACCGTGCCCATCGTCTGCGCAGAGACGGTGCCTTGGTCCCGTGATTTGACGACGCCGGCGACCGGCGTGGGCGCGGCGGTGGTCAGCACGCGGGCCGGCGTGATCGTGACCGTGAGCGGAGACGCGGGCTGGGCGGGCATGGCCTGGTCGGCCGGACGGCAGCCGCCGACGAGGAGCGACGCGGCGGCGGTCAGCGCAAGGAGGGAGAGTTTCATGATGGGATCAGCGAGGGATGAGGGGGAGGCCGGCGGCGCGCCGGAAGGCGAGGTCGGAGGAGATGAGGTCGGCCTCGGCGGCGGCGAGCTGGAGGCGCGCGTCAGCCAGCCGGGCTTCGACCGTGATGAGTTCGGCGGAGAGCGCCTTGCCGGCCTGGAAGCGGGCGCGGGTCAGCTCGGCGCTTTCCGCGGCCTGGCTGACCGCGAGGAGTCCGACCTGGCGGCGTTTCGCGGCGTGTTCGCGACCGAGGCGGGCCCGTTCATGATCGAACGCAAGGTCAGCCTCCAGACGGCGCAACGCGAGTTCGGCCGCGCGTAGTTCGGCGCGGGCGGTGCGTTGGCGTCCGGCCGTTTCCTGACCGTCGAAAAGATTCAGTCGTCCGACGAGACCCGTCGACCAGCTCGTGCCGGAGCCTGCGCGGGCCCAGCCTTGGTCGTGTTGGTAGGTGGCTTGGAAGTCGAGGGTCGGGCGGTGGCCCGCGCCGGCGGCTTCGACGGCGGCCGCCGCCGCGGCGACACGGGCGCGCATCGCGGCGAGTTCGGGGCGGTCGGCCGGAGCGGCGGTCAGGGTCGCCACAGCCGCCTCGGTCGAGAGCGGTGCCAACGTGACGGCGTCCGTCTGCGGATGTCCGAGCAGGATCAGGAACCGGCGTTCCGCAAGCCGGACGAGCGCTTCGGCGACGGCGAGCTGCTGTTCGACCTGCGCGAACTGGACGGCCAGGTTGAGCCGTTCGGCCCGGAGCAGGCGGCCTTCCTGCTCGATCGCTTCGGCGACCTTGAGCGAAGCCGCCACGGCGGAGCGCGAGGCTTCCAGCGTCACCTTCGTCGCAAGGGCCTGACGGAGGTCGAGGAAAGCCTTGGCGACGACGAGCGAGAGCTCGTTCAGGTCGGCTTCGAGCTGCTTCTCCGCGCCCAGGCGTCCGGCCTCGCGGGCCCTGATGGCGGCCGAGTCGGCGCCGCCCGCATAGAGACGGTAGGAGAAATCGACGGCCGCCGTCGCGCCGTCGAGGCGACCGGGGTTATTGAAGTCCACCGCGTTATCGAACGAGCGCTGGCCGAGGATCAGGCCGAAGCCCGGCATGGCGCCGTTGGTCTGCGCATAGGAGCCTCTCAGGTCCAGGCGGGGCCAGAGGGAAGCGCGGGCCTGTTCTTCGAGGCCGCGGGCGGCTTCCACGCGTTCGCGGAGCGCGGCGGCGTCCGTGCCTCCGGCCAGCGCGGCGTCGATGGCGGCGGGAAGCGTCCATGGCTTTTCGGCGGCGACCAGCGCCGCGGAACCGAGGCAGGCGAAGGCGAAGAAGGCTCGCAGGGTCATCGGGAGGAGGAGAGCAGGGCGTAGACCAGGCCGATCGTGCCTCCGTAGAGCGCCCCGCGCCACCAGGTGGCCATCAGCGGGCAGCCTCCGTCGGGGCAGCCGCCGAAGCGACCCATGAGGCCGCCGACGACCGCGCCGAAGAGGATGGGGACGATGAACTTCATCGGTTCAGCGGGCGCCCGGGCCGGTGATGACGCCGTCGGCGTCGATCCAGCCCATCTTGCCGAGGAGCCAGGTCGGCGGGCAGAAACCCGTGAAGGCCGACTGGAGCAGGTTGGCGCCGGCGAAGACGACGAGCCAGAGCCAGTAAGGATGGACGAAGTGCGTGAGGGCGGCGCCGACGAGGACGACGGTGCCGGCGAGGATGCGGATGAAGGTCTCGGATTTCATGGGATTTGGATTACTATATGATTAATTAGTTATATGCTTGATTATGTCAAGCGGGTTCGTTTGGATGCGTCCATGTCCGCCAAGCACGTCAAGATGCCGGCCCCCGTCCTCGGTCAGGTCGCGCGCCGTTTCGCCATGCTCGGCGATCCGACCCGGCTGAGCATCCTGCAGTCCCTGATGGGCGGAGAACTGCCCGTCAATGGGATCGTGGAGGCCGTCGGCGCTTCCCAGGCGAACGTCTCCCGCCATCTCAAGGGGCTTCATGACGGCGGTTTGGTGCTGCGCCGCCGGCAGGGCATCCAGGTCTACTATTCGATCGGCGATCCTTGCCTCTTCCAGCTCTGCGAGATCGTCTGCTCCAGCGTGACCCGCAAGGCATCGACCGACGCCGCCGCCTTGGCCATGCCCGGCGTCGGCCGCGGCAAGTCGCGGTCCTAAGTCCGCGGCGACCTGACGGTCGGCCTCGTCCCCGCCGTCTTCGTGTCCAAGCTCAGCCTCCGGACCAAGCTCATCCTGACCTTCCTCCTCGTCGCGGTCTGAGGGGTGGGGTCAGCGATTCATCCTTGGGCCCAAGGCGCTGGCAAAGGTAGGAAGGTCGCGCCGGAATTTCTCCAAGGTCTTCGCAGGACCATGTCTTCGGGTCATATGCCCGACCTTTGCGAGCATTTCGGCGGGACGGTTTCGCATGAGTTCAAGGACGAAGGCGTCCGGGTGTTTGGCTTGGATGCCCCAAGGGGAGAGGGCCGGGGCGGGGAAGTCCCTTAGGTTAAAGGTCACGATGGTCCCCGCCTCGCTGACGATAGCGGTCCCGAGGACATGCCGGTCTTTGGCCTGATTACGAAGCCGTGCAGTCAGCCTGGCCGGAGCGGAGAAAGAGGCTTCGGGAAAGCAGGCGGTGACGTCCCCCTGCCAGCTTTCTGCCAAGGCGTCAGGCCAGGCGAGCTTTCGATGGGTGCGTCTTACCTCGCTCAGGATCTCTTCGGACCACCTCGGCAGGATGAGCGGCGGATCTTCGGCCAATCTGAGCAGCAGGTCCGCCACCGTCTGGTTCGCCAGCACGCACGCGTCGAGGACCACGATGGGCGGGCGTGCCGGCATCCCTAGTCGTCCAGCCCGGCGGCTTGGATCTTATCGCGCAGCCTTTCCAGCCTAGCGCTGCGTTGCGCGGCCCGTTTGTGGGCATAGGTCTCGACGTCTTTGCGCCGGATGCGGCGATGAGCGCCCACCTTGTGGAAGGGGAGTTCGGCCTTGTCCAGCAGCCGCATCAGGAACTGTCGGGACATCCCCAGGAAATCCGCCGCCGTCTGCGGGGTCATCTCGTCTTCTGCGGAGAGGATGACCACCGAGTTGCCGGACCGTAGTTCGCCGGCGACCTGGATGAGCAGTTGGCAGAGGTCGCCCGGAAGGGGGATGGCCTGCCCGGAGGCGTCCATCAGGCGTAGGAGCCCGCGTTTGCCGCCGCGCATTTCCGCGATTCGGCCGAGGTCAGCGCGCGCCTGCTTGTTCTTCGGAGGTTCCATCGTGGTCGGGTGCATGGCTTCGACACTAACTGCTATATCTGCAACCTGTCAATCAGGCGCAGCCGAACGTCGATCGGCCATGAGGCCGTCTAGGCTTGACCGTGCGAAGGCTGGTTCAATCTCGGGAGTATGAGGCCTATTCCCTGAGGGTTGCCTCTTCTCCCGGAGTAGGGGGCTTGGGGCGGTGAAGTTGGGCTAGGTCAGCACGCAGTGCTGACCTAGCCTGTATGCAAGTTGTTAGAGACTTTGTTAGAGCGGACTTACCTAACCCGAAAAACGCCTATCTTTGTGGCTCGAATCTAGCTGGCGGAGAGGGAGGGATTCGAACCCTCGGATTTTTGCTACGTCAATAGTGGCATCAATAGTGTCTGTATTGAATCAATACACACAGTAATCATCAGTGATTTGTTAGAGAATTTGTTAGAGTTCCTCTTGCGACGAAACGCACGCAGGGCATTCTGAATCAAAGAGCAGTTTAGTCATGCACATGTATCGTCAGCTTAAGCGTTCCAAAGTTTGGTACGCGCGCTTCCGCGCCTCGGATGGAAAATGGGTTTCTCGTAGCACCGGGATGATCGCGAAAGACAAGGCCACGCAGGTCGCGGTTCAGTTCGAACGCGATGCTCGTCTCGCCGTGGTCGATGGCGAGCTCGCTGCGGCTGCGGTCACCAGGAACGCTGCCGACATGCACAAGCGCGTCACCGGGAAGGAACTCGAGTTCGTCTCGACGCGGACCTACATGCAGCAGTTCCTGGAGGCCAAGGGTACGAAGAGCACTGAGGCTACGGTCAGGTCATACGATAAGACCGTTAGGTATTTCTTGGCCCACCTCGGGCCTAAGGCCGACAGCAGCATCCAGAAGGTGAAGCCAAAGGACGTGCAGACCTACATCGCCAAGCGGATGGGGGAGGGTAGCCGCCCGGGTACGGTCAAACTCGATATCCGGGTGCTATTTGCGGTTTTCAACCGAGCCATGCGCGAAGGGGTTTGTACTCTCAATCCGGTGGCGACGGTGGACATCCCCCTGGCTCAGTCTGAGATCAAGAAGCCGTTCACGCTGGATGAGGTGGAGGCGATCTTGAAGGCCTGTCCGAGCGACGAATGGAAGACCCTCTGCCTTCTGGCCTTCTACACCGGCGCCCGGATGGGAGACATTTGTGACCTGACCTGGGAGAATATCGACCTGGAAGCCGCCGACCCCTTTATCTCCTATACTCAGCGAAAGCTCCGAAAGGCCGAGCACAGCTTTGTGAAGTTGCCCCTGCATCCGGATCTGAGGACCTGGCTTCTTGGCTATCGCGGGATGGCTGCCGGCAATCCTAAGGCGTCGGTCCTGCCCTCTATGAGCAAGGCTCTTCCCGGAGGTCGCTGCGGCCTCAGCCAAGCCTTCATCGGCATAATGGCCAAAGCGGGCGTAGACCCCTGCTATACCAAGCGCGGGAAGAACAAGGTGCCTGGGAAGAGTTTCCATAGTTTCAGGCATACCATGGTCACCAACCTCGAGAGCCGGCAGATCGCTGAGAACGTACGCATGCGCATGGTCGGCCATGCGAACGCCAACGTCCACCGGATCTATTCACATGATGATTGGGGTGCCATTACTTCGGCAATCAACGGGCTGCCAAGTCTCAGTGCCTGATGGTATTAGATTTTGGATGCTTATCGTCCTGGCGTGTGGAAGCCTCGGCGGCTCAAGTAGTCTCGCCCCTATTGTAATTATCCTCAATCCACTTCTGCAAGGCCGTCTCATCTTCCGGAGTGGTTTCATACCGCTCGTAGTTAAAATCTTTGTCATGAGCGTGTGGGTCAGGATTCAGAATTTGGGCATTATTCCCCCGCAACGAACCTTTGTCTTGAGGATGCGCTCCCGCAGCAGCCCGTCGGCCAGCATCTGCTTGAGCTCCTTGTTCTCCTTCTCGAGCTCCTTCAGGCGCCGGACGTCCGGGTTCGTCATCATCCCGAGCTGCGTCTTCCAGCGGTAGAACGTCTGCGCCGTGATGTTCAGCTCCTTGCAGATCTCGGCCTGGCTCCGGCCGGACTCGTGCTCGCGGATGGCCTTGATCTGGGACTCCTTCGTGTGCCGTTTCTTGCTCATTGATATCGGTTTTTTTAGGGTTGATTTGGTGGTTGGGCAACCCCCCGAGTAACATTTCAACTGGCCCCATTTAGCGTGACCCGATCAATCTCGATTCACCTTATGACTCCATAGCTTTTTCTAAACTTTTCTTCAATGCCCGCTGGCAAAATCCTTCGCGCAAAGGCATTTGGCATCCCTGTCTCCAGTGCCCACTCCAAGTTATTCCACGAATTTAAAGCTATTGGACCCTCGGCGCCCAGCACGCAAACCTCGAGACTTCTTTCACCCCAAATAGCCCACTTTCTTGAAGGGGGAAGCCACACAACCTTTTCAGAGTTTGCTAGGAGCGAATCGGCAGGACTATTGTCGGGACAATGGTTGATTAAGTTCCAGTAGTCTTCGCTGGAAGAAAGAATCGGTAACTCGGCCCAGTTAAAATATCCGAATTCTTTTTTGTAGTAATTCAATGGTTCAGGCTCAAGAACGGCAATTAGTATCGAAGCATCTCCGGAGCTCTGACAAAGTGTTTGAACAGAAGGCCAGAATTTAGCGGACATTGCCCAATCGAACTCCTTGAAGCGAAAGTAGCTCAGTCTCTCGTTGAAGACCCTTTCTGGAAGAGACTTACTGATGCGGAAGCAAGCTTCGACGTCACGCTTGCGGATGATAAACCGCTCAATGTTGTCTATAAAGGCAGCGCGCTCCATTAGGGTGATCCTTGCTCAAGCCTGATTTTCAGATCGGCAGAGGTGCTGCCCGCCTTGTAAAAATCAGCTGTTGGTCTGCCGGTGGACTTTGCGCCGTCCCGCAAAATATATCTAGCCCCATCTTTCTCAAGAATTATGGCTTTGCCGTCTTTGCTCATAGATCGTGTGAAGCCGGAATTGATGAGATTTTTCTCAAACTGCGATTTGGTGACATCTGTTGCTATATTTGCAACACCGCTTCCTGCGCGAGTCACGTCTTTGTACAGAGATGCCCCCTTTTCGGCTGTTGTAGGGCAAGAGCTAATCAGCTTTTTACCGGCTTTGCCCGCCGCCGATGGCACGAACGGAATCAGGCCCGCGTAACTCCAAGGGTTGGTCGGGTCGGCGTAAATCTCCATGCCAGTCATCGCCCAGTCGACGGGCTCTAAGAAAATACTCGCTATCGTTCCTGCCACTTCAACGCCTTGCATCGTCGGACTTGAATAGCCCGGGTTCATGTATGGCGTATTCGGATTGTTTAATTCCCACCCAGTCAGCCCGTTCGGGTCAACGTAGTTGAGCGGCGAGTTGTAAACGAACTGTTGGAGGTTAATCCCCCCATTTTCTTTTATCGGATCCCTAGATAACCATCTCCCGTGTGACGGGGCGTAGTAGCGGTAGCCGTAGTAGCTGAGGCCTGCGGCGCGCTCCTGGGGCTTGGTGCTGAAGCGGTAGCGGTTGGCCTCGGCGGCGGGTCCGGAGGAGGACTTGAGCCTGCCGAAGGCGTCGTAGGCGTAGCGGGCGGAGGCCGCGCCGGCGCCGTCGGTGAGCAGGACGACGTTGCCGTTGCCGTCGTAGTGCGCCCAGTTGGCGCCCGAGGCGCGCACGCTGGCGAGCAAACCGCCGACGCCGCCGGCGGTCTGGAGGCCTCCGCCCAGGTCCTCGCCCCAGACATGGCGGACCTCGTGGGCGAGGGCGGAGGAGCCGGGGGAGCCGGCGTACTCGGCGACGACGTTCCAGCCGTCGTGCACGAAGTACGTGAGCGTCGCCGAACCCTCCAGCCGGGCCACGCGCCGGTGGAGGGCGTCGTAGCGGTAGGCGGCGGCGGGGCCGCCGTCCTTGGGGGCGACGGAGAGCAGGTGGATGTCGGCGTCCCAGGCGTAGGCGGCGCGGTCGTCCTCGAGCAGGTTGCCGAGGGCGTCGTAGGAGGGGATGGTCTCGGCGGCGCCGACGAGGATCCGCGAGTACTGGTTGACGGCGTTGGCCTGGTAGGAGGCCGTGAGGGGGCCGTCGACCGCCTGGGTGCGGTTGCCGGCCGGGTCGTACGCGAAGGTCTGCGAGGCCGGGAAGGCGACGGGGTCGGCGGAGGCGGCCAGTCCGTAGGCTGCGGCGGTCACCTGGCCGGCGGGATCGTAGCGGAAGAAGTCGGCCGCGCCGTCCTCGCGGACGCGGGAGGAGCGGCGTCCGGCCGCGTCATAGCGCAGGGACTCGGAGCCGAGGACGGCGGAGGCGCGGTCGCGGTGGGCGACGGAGAGCAGCCGTCCGGCGGCGTCGTACGTGAACGCGCTGGCGACGCCGTTGGAACGCGCCATGCCGGCGAGGCGTCCGTCGGCGCGGCGCAGATAGGACAGCTCGAGGGCCTGCGAGGGGCCGGAGCCCGGGGCTCCGGACGCGACGACGCGCGAGACGTCCCCGCGGGCGTCATGCTCATAGTCGACGGCGGCGCCGTCGGGATAGGTGATACGGGAGAGCCTGCCGTCGGCGGAGGTGGCGTAGCCGACCGTGGCGACCAGGGGCGGGACGGATACGCCGAGGGCCGGATGGATCTCCTGGGTCTCGGAGGCGAGGCGCCCCGAGGCGGCGTAGGCGCGGCGCACCGTGGCGCTCGTGTTGCGGGCCATGGTCAGCCGGCCGGCGGCGTCGTACTCGAAGTCCGAAGGCTCGGCGCGTCCGGCGCTCCAGCGCACCGACGAGAGGCGCGAGCGCAGGTCGTAGGCGTACGTGGCGACGGCCCCGTCGGGCCGGGTCCGGCGGACGAGCCGTCCGGCGGCGTCGCGCTCGTAGGACTCGGCGGAAGAGTCGGCGTAGGTCTTGGACGAGACCTGCCCGCGGGCGTCGCGCGCCCAGAGGGTGACGTTGCCGCGTGCGTCGGTGAGTCCCGAGAGGAGCCCGTCGGGGTCGTAGGCGCAGGCGGTGGTCGCGCCGGCCGCGTCGGTCACGGCGAGCGGCCTGCCGTCGGCGTCGGAGCGTCGGGTCTCCGCGGAACCGTCCGGATTGGTGACGGTGACGGTGGTCGCGCCGGCGGAGGCGGAGTAGGCGTAGGACCAGGACCGGCCGAGGGCGTCGACGGTGCGGGCGGGTCGGCCGCGCGCGTCGTACTCGTAGGAGACGGACTGTCCCTCGGGGCCGGAGGAGGAGATGACGGCGCCGGAGGCGTCGTAGGTCTCGGCGTAGGCGGCTGCCAGCGGGGTGCCGGCGGCCTTGGTGGTCAGGACGCGCCGGCCGAGCAGGTCGTATGAGAAGGCCGTGCGCTCGCCGGAAGGCGAGACGACGGCGGAGATGCGCCCCATGGGCGCGTCGGCTCCTGCGCGCTCATAGGTCCAGACGGCCCCGTCGGGTCCGGTCGCGGAGATCAGGTTGCCGTAGGCGTCGTAGGAGCGACGGGTGACGGCGCCGAGCTCGTCGTCCTCGATGACCGCGCGGCCCTCGAGGTCGTAGGCCGCGTGCCTCGACGTCCCGTCGGGATTGATGACCTCGTAGGGACCGCCGGACTGGCCGTACCTGAGGCGGGTGATCCGACCGAGCGGGTCGGTCGTGGCGATGCGCCGTCCCGCCGCGTCATAGGCGTGGCGGGTGACGGCGGCCAGGGGCGTGCCGGCGGCGACGGTCTCCTCGAGCAAGATGCGTCCCGGGCCGTGGCGTCGCACGGTGACTCGGCCGGCGGGCGAGACGACGCGCGTGGGCAGGTCGGACTCGGAGCAGGAGGCCTGGGCGGCGCAGCCCATGGCGACGTCGTACGAATAGGTCGTCTGGCGGCCCTGTGCGTCGGTGCGGCGCACGACGCGTCCGTGCGAATCGCGGACGAAGGCGACGGCCTTGCCGTCGGAATCGGCGGCTGGGCAGGTCACGCTGAGATGTGCCAGTTGAAATGATAGCGCGGGGGTTGCCAACCCACCCCAACCCCCAGACCATACCACAGGACATGAGCAAGAAGCGCCACACGAAGGAGGCCCGGATCCGGGC
>JACCDL010687839.1_pt1 | contig 15717 bp, 11 predicted proteins | sample 7441931 | NCBI WGS metagenome assembly JACCDL01 (sample SAMN15323437, study PRJNA562643) | freshwater metagenome | isolation source: river surface water | place: USA:Blue River Watershed | collected 2017-08-16 | reverse complement strand
TGACAACGTTGCGATGACCGTTAAGCTCTTGGCACCGATCGCCATGGAAGAAGGTCTGCGTTTTGCAATCCGCGAAGGTGGCCGTACCGTCGGCGCCGGCGTCGTTGCTAAAATCCTGAAGTAATTAAGAGTAGACGGCGGTCACCGAAAGGTGCCCGCCTTTTTAGCAGTGCAGGTCTAGGGGCATAGCTCAATTGGCAGAGCGTCGGTCTCCAAAACCGAAGGTTGGGGGTTCGAGGCCCTCTGCCCCTGCCACCGCCGAAAAAATTACGAAACGCACATTAACCGTGCGAACGTGCTGAAAATGTCAAATACAACGATTGAAAACGTAACAAGCACTGCAGATCGACTCAAGTTGGGTCTGGCTGTGGTCGTCATTATTGCGGGCATCGTTGGCTTTTCTGTCCTCGAGTCCAAGCTGCCTATGGCTGCACGCATTGCAATCTTCATCGGCAGCCTAGTGCTTGCTGCAGTGATTGCATGGTTTAGTGAGCCAGGCCGCCGCACGATTGCTTTTGCACATGAGTCTTATAACGAGGTGCGCCGTGTTGTTTGGCCAACTCGCAAAGAAACGATGCAAATGACAGGAATTGTTTTTGCATTCGTCGCCGTAATGGGTTTGTTTCTCTGGGCCCTGGACAAAGTAGTTGAGTGGTTGTTGTTCGGTGTATTGCTCGGCTGGAAATAACAAGGACGATCCATGAGTAAACGTTGGTATGTCGTTCATGTCTATTCCGGCATGGAAAAAAGTGTTCACAAGGCGATGCTCGAGCGTATTGAGCGCGCTGGTTTACAAACTTCCTTTGGTCAAGTGCTAGTTCCCTCCGAGGAAGTGGTTGAGTCTAAGGGTGGTCAGAAGTCGATTTCTGAGCGGCGGATTTTCCCAGGCTATGTCCTGGTTGAGATGGAGCTGACAGATGAGACGTGGCACGTGATTAAAAACACGCCGCGCGTCACTGGCTTCTTGGGTGGTTCGGGTAACCGGCCCACTCCGATTTCTGAAAAAGAAGTGGCAAAGATTTTGTCGCAAATGGAAGAGGGTGTCGAAAGACCTCGTCCAAAAGTCTTGTTCGAAGTGGGCGAGATGGTGCGCGTCAAAGAAGGTCCGTTTGCAGACTTCAACGGCAACGTCGAAGAAGTCAATTACGAGAAAAGCAAGGTGCGGGTATCGGTTGCAATTTTTGGCCGCTCCACACCTGTTGAGCTCGACTTTAGTCAGGTCGAAAAGACCTAATTTTTTAACCCCGGGGAGCTCGAAGCTGAAAGGCATGAGCGTTTGAACCCGTAAGGAGCAAAGCATGGCGAAGAAAATCGTCGGCTTCATCAAGCTGCAAGTGCCAGCTGGTAAGGCCAACCCATCACCACCGATCGGTCCAGCGCTCGGTCAGCGTGGCTTGAACATCATGGAATTTTGTAAGGCGTTTAACGCTAAGACCCAAGGTCTTGAGCCAGGTCTGCCAATTCCAGTCGTGATCACAGCTTTCGCCGATAAGAGCTTCACTTTCATCATGAAGACGCCTCCAGCGTCAATCTTGATCAAGAAAGCCGCCGGCATTCAAAAGGGTTCACCACGTCCACATACCGATAAAGTCGGCAAGTTGACGCGTGCCCAAGCTGAAGAAATCGCCAAAGCCAAAGCGCCTGACCTGACGGCAGCCGACTTGGATGCAGCCGTACGCACCATCGCTGGTAGCGCACGCAGCATGGGCATCACGGTGGAGGGTCTCTAATCATGGCAAAAGTATCTAAGCGCATGGCAGCGGTCGCTCAAAAAATTGATCGCGCCAAACTTTATCCAGTCACCGAGGCAATCACTCTTGTTAAAGAGTGCGCAACAGCTAAGTTCGATGAGTCAATCGATATCGCTGTTCAGCTCGGGATTGATCCAAAGAAATCAGACCAGTTGGTTCGCGGTTCTGTCGTGTTGCCAGCCGGCACCGGAAAGACAGTTCGCGTCGCTGTGTTTGCTCAAGGCGACAAGGCTGAGCAAGCAAAAGCTGCTGGTGCAGACATCGTCGGAATGGATGACCTCGCCGAGCAAATTAAAGCTGGCGTGTTTAATTTTGACGTCGTCATTGCCTCGCCTGACACGATGCGTATCGTCGGTACCCTGGGTCAAATTCTTGGCCCACGTGGTTTGATGCCTAACCCGAAAGTGGGTACGGTAACGCCTGATGTTGCACAAGCTGTAAAAAATGCAAAAGCCGGTCAGGTCCAGTACCGCACCGACAAAGCAGGTATCGTGCACGCCACGATCGGTCGCGCTTCGTTTGCCGTTGACCAGCTCCAGACAAACTTGGCTGCGCTGGTTGATGCATTGAACAAGGCACGTCCTTCAGCATCAAAAGGTATTTATCTCCGCAAGCTTGCAGTGTCATCCACAATGGGTGGCGGTGCGCGCGTGGAAGTAGCATCGCTGACGGCGACTCAACAGTAATCGTTAGCAAGTAAAAGACTTTGGGCTGCACCCGGACTTGTCCGGGTGTTGCTGTCAAAGACCGCTGGAGCCCAGTTCGTCGCAAGAGAATCCTCTTTTGCACAGAACGAAGCTTAATCCCAGGATGTTTCTGGATCCAGCGCAGACGGCGTCCACGGAAGATTTCTTTTTAAGAACTCGACCAGGTTCGCCGCATTCGGTTGATGCAACGGGAATTTTTCCCAGCGCATCTTTTGATGGAGTGTTCAAACCGTGAGTCTCAATCGTCAAGAGAAGGCGATCGTAATCGAGGAAGTCACGACGCAAGTCGCGAAAGCCCAATCGATTGTGGTCGCAGAGTACCGTGGTCTGGACGTCGCCTCTGTCACCGTACTGCGCAAAAAAGCGCGTGAGTCGGGCGTGTATCTTCGAGTCCTCAAAAACTCGTTGGCACGTCGAGCAGTTGCAGGCACGCCTTTCGAGGCATTGTCTTCAAAGCTCGCTGGTCCGCTGATCTATGGCATTAGCGCCGACCCAGTCAACGCCGCAAAAGTGCTCGCTGCATTTGCGAAAGACAACGATAAGCTGGTCATCAAAGCTGGGGCATTGCCCAACAGCGTACTTGATGCCAATGGTGTGAAGGCCTTGGCCACCATGCCGTCACGCGAAGAGTTGCTTTCCAAATTGTTGGGCACGATGCAGGCACCGATCGCGCAATTTGTTCGTACCCTCAACGAAGTTCCGACCAAGTTCGTGCGTGGCCTCGCAGCCGTTCGCGATCAAAAACAATCCGCGTAAGCGGGTTGCAGAAACCTCATTGAAAGACACGCGATACCAACCCCTGGCAAATTATTTAATCTGGAGTTCTACAAATGGCTACTAAAGCTGAAATCCTCGACGCAATCTCTGGCATGACTGTGCTTGAGTTGTCCGAGCTGATCAAAGAAATGGAAGAGAAATTCGGCGTGTCGGCTGCTGCCGCTGCTGTTGCTGTTGCAGCACCTGCTGCTGGTGGCGGTGCTGCTGCTGCTGAAGAGCAAACCGAATTCAACGTCATCTTGACCGAAGCCGGCGCAAACAAAGTTAGCGTCATTAAGGCTGTTCGCGAGATCACAGGTCTTGGCTTGAAAGAAGCTAAAGATCTGGTTGACGGCGCACCGAAGGCTGTTAAAGAAGGCGTTGCTAAAGCTGATGCTGAAGCTGCCAAGAAGAAGCTTGAAGAAGCTGGCGCTAAGGCCGAACTGAAGTAAGCCTGTCAGCAATCGCCCGGGACTGCGATTCGCGCTCCCGGGCGTTTGCGTCTTCAGAAAACCCTTCTTACGTTACCGCTAGTCGGGTTTTCTGAAGTCGTTTTGTAGTACCTGAAGTTCCAGAAGTCATACCCTGTGGCCGTGGTTGACGGCCTATGTAACCTCGAGTCGGAGTGCTCATGCCTTACTCGTTTACCGAAAAAAAGCGCATCCGCAAAAGCTTCGCGAAGCGTGAGGACGTGCAAGACGTTCCCTTTCTGCTTGCGACACAGCTTCAATCTTATCTAACCTTCTTGCAGGCTGATGCGTCAGCCTCTGCTCGTAAAGAGCAAGGGCTGCAGGCAGCTTTTAGTTCCATTTTCCCGATCTCCAGCCACAATCACATGGCCAGACTCGAGTTCGTCAGCTATAGCCTTGGCGAGCCAGTGTTTGATGTCAAAGAATGTCAGCTGCGCGGTTTGACTTATGCCTCTCCTTTGCGTGCGAAAGTGCGTTTGGTGTTGCTTGACCGCGAGGTCAGCAAGCCCACCGTTAAAGAAGTGAAAGAGCAAGAAGTCTACATGGGCGAAATTCCGCTCATGACCAGCACCGGCTCATTCGTGATCAACGGCACAGAGCGCGTCATCGTGTCTCAGCTGCATCGCTCGCCAGGTGTGTTTTTTGAACACGATCGCGGCAAGACGCACAGCTCGGGCAAGTTGTTGTTCTCGGCACGTGTGATTCCTTACCGTGGCTCATGGCTCGACTTCGAATTCGACCCCAAGGACGTTTTGTTCTTCCGTGTCGACCGTCGTCGCAAGATGCCTGTCACGATTCTGCTCAAGGCAATTGGTCTCACACCAGAGGCGATCCTTTCGCAATTCTTCGAGTTCGATCAATTCGAACTGCAGCCCGAGGGCGGCATGATGGAATTTGTGGGCGACCGCTGGAAAGGTGAAGTTGCACGCTTTGACATCACAGATCGCAGCGGCAAAGTGCTTGTTGAAAAAGACAAGCGCGTAAACGCCAAGCATCTGCGTGATATCGCTGCAGCGAAGATCGAGCGCATTTCGGTTCCTGAGGATTTCCTCATCGGCCGTGTCATTGCAACAAACATCGTAGACGCTGAAACTGGCGAACTGATTGCTGCTGCAAATGACGAAATCGCTGAAAGCACGTTGGCTGCACTGCGTGCAGCGGGCGTTAAAAATATTCAGACCCTGTACACCAACGATCTCGATCGTGGTCCGTACATTTCGCAAACCTTGCGTACTGATGAGACCGCCGACCAAATGTCCGCGCGTGTTGCAATCTACCGCATGATGCGTCCTGGCGAGCCACCAACCGAAGATGCAGTCGAAGCACTCTTCCAGCGCTTGTTCTACGCAGAAGAAACCTACGACTTGTCACGCGTGGGCCGCATGAAGGTCAACAGTCGTTTGGGTCGTGGTGATGACATCACCGGCCCAATGACGTTGACCAATGACGACATCCTCGAGACTATCAAAGTCTTGGTTGAGTTGCGTAACGGTCGCGGTCAGATCGATGACATCGACCACCTCGGTAACCGTCGTGTACGTTGCGTGGGTGAATTGGCTGAAAACCAATTCCGTGCTGGTTTAGTGCGTGTTGAGCGTGCGGTGAAAGAACGTCTCGGCCAGGCTGAGACTGAAAACCTCATGCCACACGACCTGATTAACTCCAAGCCAATTTCGGCTGCAATCAAAGAGTTCTTCGGTTCGAGCCAGCTGTCACAGTTTATGGACCAGACCAACCCCTTGTCAGAGATCACGCACAAGCGTCGCGTTTCTGCATTGGGACCAGGCGGTTTGACGCGTGAGCGTGCGGGCTTTGAAGTGCGCGACGTGCACCCAACGCACTACGGTCGTGTTTGTCCAATCGAGACACCAGAAGGCCCGAACATTGGCCTGATCAACTCGATGGCGCTCTATGCACGTCTGAACGAATACGGCTTCCTCGAGACGCCTTATCGCAAAGTCGAAAACGGTAGCGTGACAGATCAGATCGAATACCTGTCCGCGATCGAAGAAAGTAACTACGTGATTGCGCAGGCTAACGCCGAGCTCAGCGAAAGTGGCAAATTCACAGACGAACTCGTCGCATGCCGTCAGGCTGGCGAGACGCTGTTGACTGCGCCAGCAAACGTGCATTACATGGACGTTGCACCTTCGCAGATCGTATCGGTTGCAGCATCGCTAATCCCCTTCCTTGAGCACGACGACGCGAACCGTGCGTTGATGGGTGCCAACATGCAACGCCAGGCAGTGCCTTGTTTGCGTCCTGAGAAGTCATTGGTTGGTACGGGCGTTGAACGTACTGTTGCAATCGACTCGGGCACAACAGTGCAAGCTTTGCGCGGCGGAGTGGTGGATCACGTTGATGCAGACCGCATCGTTATTCGCGTGAACGACGAAGAAAACGTTGCAGGCGAAGTCGGTGTTGATATTTACAACCTGATCAAGTACACGCGTTCAAACCAGAACACCAACATCAACCAGCGACCAATCGTTGGTCGTGGCGACATCGTCGCCGCCGGTGACGTGTTGGCTGACGGCGCATCGACAGATTTGGGCGAGCTCGCACTTGGCCAAAACATGTTGATCGCGTTTATGCCCTGGAACGGCTACAACTTCGAAGACTCGATTTTGATCTCCGAAAAAGTTGTTGCCGATGATCGTTACACTTCGATTCACATCGAAGAATTGACGGTCGTTGCGCGCGACACGAAGCTTGGACCAGAAGAAATCACACGCGACATCAGCAACTTGGCTGAAACACAACTCAACCGTTTGGATGAGTCGGGCATTGTGCACATTGGCGCTGAAGTTCGCGCTGACGATGTACTCGTTGGTAAAGTCACACCTAAAGGTGAGACACAGCTGACGCCTGAAGAGAAACTGCTGCGTGCAATTTTCGGTGAAAAAGCATCTGACGTAAAAGACACTTCGCTGCGCGTGCCATCAGGCATGATCGGCACAGTGATTGACGTGCAGGTCTTTACACGTGAAGGCATCGTGCGCGACAAGCGTGCGCAATCCATCATTGATGATGAGTTGCGTCGTTATCGCCAAGACTTGAACGATCAGCTGCGTATCGTCGAAAACGATACCTTCGATCGTATCGAGAAGTTGCTCATCAAGAAGATCGTCAATGGCGGTCCTCGTAAGCTTGCGAAGGGCACTGCGATCACCAAAGAATATCTGGTTGATCTCGATCGCTGGCAGTGGTTTGACATCCGTTTGGCTGACGAAGCCCACGCGGTTGTTCTTGAGCAGGCCAAAGAGTCGCTCGAGCAGAAACGCCATCAGTTTGATCTCGCTTTTGAAGAAAAGCGTAAGAAGCTCACGCAGGGTGATGAATTGCCACCTGGCGTCTTGAAGATGATCAAGGTGTACCTCGCTGTCAAACGTCGTCTGCAACCAGGCGACAAGATGGCAGGTCGTCACGGTAACAAAGGTGTTGTGTCACGTATTACGCCAGTGGAAGATATGCCACACATGGCAGACGGCACACCTGCGGATATCGTGCTGAACCCCTTGGGCGTTCCTTCACGGATGAACGTGGGCCAGGTGCTTGAAGTTCACCTGGGCTGGGCTGCAAAAGGCCTTGGACATCGTATCGGCGATATGTTGCGCGACCAGCAAAAGGTCGAAGTCAAGAAGATCCGCACATACCTCGACAAGATGTACAACGGCAGCGGCACCGGTGCGCGCATTGATGAGCTCAACGACGATGAGGTGATCGAGCTTGCTCAGAACCTCAAGAACGGTGTGCCCTTTGCAACGCCAGTGTTCGACGGTGCGACCGAAGCCGAAATCACGAAGATGCTTGAGCTTGCCTACCCTGACGAAGTTGCCCAGCAAATGGGTCTGACCGAGTCGCGTACACAAGCCTGGCTCTACGATGGACGTACTGGCGAGCAGTTTGAGCGTCCGGTCACCATGGGCTACATGCACTATTTGAAGCTGCACCACTTGGTCGACGACAAGATGCACGCGCGTTCAACCGGTCCTTACTCGCTCGTCACGCAGCAACCTCTGGGCGGTAAAGCTCAGTTCGGTGGCCAGCGTTTCGGTGAGATGGAAGTCTGGGCGCTCGAAGCATATGGCGCGTCGTACACGCTGCAAGAGATGCTCACAGTTAAGTCTGATGACATCAACGGCCGCACCAAGGTATACGAAAACATTGTCAAAGGCGATCACACGATCGATGCAGGCATGCCTGAATCGTTCAATGTGTTGGTCAAGGAAATTCGTTCCTTGGCGCTTGACATGGATCTGGAGCGTAAATAATGAAAGCGCTACTCGACCTATTCAAACAGGTTTCGCAAGACGAACAGTTCGATGCCATCAAAATCGGCATCGCCTCGCCCGAAAAGATCCGCTCGTGGTCTTACGGCGAGGTGCGCAAACCAGAAACGATTAACTATCGTACCTTTAAGCCTGAGCGCGACGGTTTGTTCTGCGCCAAGATTTTTGGTCCTATCAAGGACTACGAATGCTTGTGCGGCAAATACAAACGCCTGAAGCATCGTGGCGTAATTTGTGAAAAGTGCGGCGTCGAAGTTACCGTCGCAAAAGTGCGTCGCGAACGCATGGGCCACATTGAGCTTGCGAGCCCAGTTGCGCACATCTGGTTCTTGAAGAGCTTGCCATCCCGTTTGGGTATGGTGCTCGACATGACCTTGCGTGACATTGAGCGCGTTTTGTACTTTGAAGCATGGTGCGTGATCGAGCCAGGCATGACTCCGCTCAAGCGCGGTCAGATCATGTCGGATGACGATTTCATCGCCAAGACCGAAGAGTACGGTGACGACTTCCGCGCCTTGATGGGTGCTGAGGCTGTTCGCGAACTGTTGCGCACGATCGACATCGATCGCGAAGTGGAAACACTGCGCGGCGAGTTGGGCGCGACAACCTCCGAAGCGAAGATCAAAAAGATTTCCAAGCGCCTCAAAGTATTGGAAGGCTTCCAGAAGTCCGGTATCAAAGCCGAATGGATGGTGATGGAAGTTCTGCCCGTGCTGCCACCGGACTTGCGTCCGTTGGTACCGCTCGATGGCGGCCGCTTTGCGACATCCGATTTGAACGATCTGTATCGCCGCGTCATCAACCGTAACAACCGGTTGAAGCGTTTGCTTGAACTCAAAGCGCCAGAGATTATTCTGCGTAACGAGAAGCGGATGCTGCAAGAGTCTGTTGACTCGCTGTTGGATAACGGCCGTCGCGGTAAAGCGATGACGGGCGCCAACAAGCGTCAGTTGAAGTCCCTTGCCGACATGATCAAAGGCAAGAGCGGTCGTTTCCGTCAAAACTTGTTGGGCAAGCGCGTCGACTACTCAGGCCGTTCGGTCATTGTGGTCGGTCCACAGCTCAAACTGCATCAGTGCGGTTTGCCTAAGCTGATGGCGCTTGAACTCTTTAAGCCTTTCATTTTCAATCGCCTCGAACTCATGGGCCTGGCGACGACAATTAAGGCCGCTAAGAAATTAGTTGAAAGCCAAGAGCCAGTGGTGTGGGATATTCTCGAAGACGTTATTCGCGAACATCCGGTGATGCTTAACCGCGCACCAACGCTGCACCGCCTCGGTATTCAGGCATTCGAACCTGTGCTGATTGAAGGTAAGGCAATCCAGCTGCATCCTCTCGTTTGCGCGGCGTTTAACGCCGACTTCGACGGTGACCAGATGGCTGTGCACGTGCCTCTCTCGATCGAGGCACAGATGGAAGCCCGCACATTGATGCTGGCATCCAACAACATTCTGTTCCCTGCAAACGGCGAGCCATCGATTGTTCCTTCACAGGATATCGTGCTGGGCTTGTACTACGCTACGCGTGAGCGCACCAACGGCAAAGGCGAAGGCATGTTCTTTGCTGACGTCGCTGAAGTGCAGCGTGCGTACGATAATCGCGAAACCACTCTACAGACCCGCATCACTGTGCGTCTTCCAGAATGGTCACGCGATGCGCAGGGTGAGTGGGTTGCTGGTGTGCAGCGCGTAGAGACCACTGTTGGTCGCGCACTGCTCTCCGAGATTCTGCCGAAGGGCTTGCCTTTCTCGGTGCTGAATCGCGCACTCAAGAAAAAAGAAATTTCACGCCTGATTAACCAGTCGTTCCGTCGTTGCGGTTTGCGCGACACGGTGATCTTTGCTGACAAGCTGATGCAGTCGGGGTTCCGTCTTGCAACGCGCGGTGGTATTTCGATCGCCATGGGCGACATGCTTATTCCTAAAGGCAAGGCCGATATCTTGGCCGAAGCCAGCCGCGAAGTGAAAGAGATCGACAAGCAGTACTCGTCGGGCTTGGTGACCTCGCAAGAGCGTTACAACAACGTGGTGGATATTTGGGGTAAGGCTGGCGATAAAGTTGGCAAGGCCATGATGGAGCAGTTGGCTACCGAGCCGGTCGTTGACCGCCACGGTGACAACGTCCGTCAAGAGTCGTTCAACTCGATCTACATGATGGCTGACTCGGGCGCGCGTGGTTCAGCTGCGCAGATTCGTCAGCTTGCTGGTATGCGTGGTCTGATGGCTAAGCCAGACGGCTCCATTATCGAGACGCCAATTACTGCAAACTTCCGTGAAGGTTTGAACGTACTTCAGTACTTCATCTCGACACACGGCGCACGTAAAGGCTTGGCCGATACCGCACTGAAGACTGCAAACTCTGGTTACCTGACACGTCGTCTCGTTGACGTGACACAGGACTTGGTTATCACCGAAAACGATTGCGGTACAACGCATGGTTATTCGATGAAGGCTTTGGTTGAGGGCGGCGAAGTAATCGAGCCCTTGCGCGAGCGCATCCTTGGTCGTGTCGCTGCGGTTGACATCGTCAATCCTGATACACAAGAGACTGCGATTGCCGCAGGTACATTGCTGGATGAAGATCTGGTCGACTACATCGATAAGCTCGGCGTGGACGAAGTTCGTGTCCGTACACCGCTGACTTGCGAAACCCGTCATGGTCTGTGTGCACATTGCTATGGCCGCGATCTGGGCCGTGGTTATCTGGTTAACGTCGGTGAAGCGGTTGGTGTGATTGCCGCTCAGTCGATCGGTGAGCCAGGTACACAGCTCACAATGCGTACGTTCCACATCGGTGGTGCCGCATCACGTGCAGCAATGGCAAGTGGCGTTGAAACCAAGTCAAACGGTACGGTTCGCTTTGCGAGCTCGATGCGTTATGTGACGAACCCCAAGAAAGAGCGCATTGCAATTTCGCGCTCGGGTGAAATCATCATCATGGGCGAGAACGATCGCGAGCGCGAGCGTCACAAAGTGCCTTACGGTGCGACACTGCAAGTCAATGACGGCGACGTCTTGAAAGCAGGTGCGCGTTTGGCCACTTGGGATCCGCTCACACGTCCGATCGTGTCTGAATACGCCGGTACTGTGCGCTTTGAGAACATCGAAGAAGGCGGTACGGTTGCCAAGCAGGTTGACGAAGTCACTGGCTTGTCAACGCTCGTTGTGATCACGCCTAAGACGCGTGGTGGCAAAGTTGCGATGCGTCCACAGATCAAGCTGATCGGCGAGAAAGGCGAAGAAGTCAAGATCGCCGGAACCGATCACTCGGTCAACATCTCCTTCCCAGTCGGCGCGCTCATCACGGTACGTGATGGTCAGCAGGCTCAGGTCGGTGAAGTGTTGGCGCGTATTCCGCAAGAATCGCAAAAGACACGCGACATTACTGGCGGTCTGCCACGCGTTGCAGAGCTGTTCGAAGCACGTTCACCCAAAGACGCCGGCATGCTTGCTGATGTCACGGGTACAGTTTCGTTCGGTAAAGACACGAAGGGCAAACAACGTCTGGTCATCACAGACCTCGAAGGCATTGCGCACGAGTTCCTGATTCCTAAAGAGAAGCAGGTCTTGGTGCATGACGGTCAGGTTGTGAACAAAGGCGAAATGATTGTTGACGGCCCAGCCGATCCGCACGACATTCTGCGTCTGCAGGGTATCGAGCGTCTCGCGACTTACGTCGTTGACGAAGTACAGGACGTTTACCGTCTGCAAGGCGTGAAGATTAACGACAAACACATCGAGGTGATCGTTCGCCAGATGTTGCGTCGAATCAACATTGTTGATGCAGGCGATACATCGTTTATTACTGGTGAACAGGTCGAGCGTGCCGAGTTGCTCAATGAAAATGACCGTATGGCTGCTGACGGTAAGCGTCCAGCAACATACGACAACATTTTGTTGGGTATTACCAAGGCATCGCTGTCGACGGACTCCTTTATCTCTGCCGCGTCCTTCCAGGAAACAACCCGCGTGCTTACCGAGGCTGCCATTATGGGCAAGCGCGACGAGCTCCGTGGCCTGAAAGAAAACGTCATCGTTGGTCGACTCATCCCCGCAGGTACAGGGATGGCTTACCACGGTGCGCGCAAAGAGAAAGAGGCATTCGAGGCAGCAGAACGCGAAGCCGCACGCCAGCAGGCCAACCCATTTGAGGATGCTCCCGCCGCCGTTGAGGCGCCAGAAGCAACCGAAGAATAGGCTACCTGCCGAAAGAAAGACTCAACTAGACTTAGCTACGGCGTTACCGTTGCTGTAGCTAAGTCGGTTGACAGTTAGTAAAGATTTACGATAAGCTGTAAGGCTTACCGTATTTTTTGGGGACTCAACAGCTCTGGGCTTGTTGATGCGCCCTAGTTAAAAGCAATACCCGCTCTTTTACGGATTTCCGTTTGATGGTGGGTTTGCGCGAGCTGCCCAGGAACGGGAATGCTGAGAACGCGTCGTAGAAAGTAAATCACCGAAGGGTGCATTGCTGTACGCAAGTATCAGAGATAAAAGGGAATTTGAGGTTATGCCAACCATTAGCCAACTCGTGCGCAAGCCGCGCGAAGTCAGCGTTTCTAAGAGCAAGAGCCCAGCGCTCGAAAACTGCCCTCAGCGACGCGGTGTGTGCACCCGTGTGTACACAACTACTCCTAAAAAGCCAAACTCGGCCTTGCGTAAAGTCGCCAAAGTGCGTCTGACAAACGGTTTCGAGATCATTTCGTACATCGGCGGCGAAGGCCACAACCTGCAAGAGCACTCAGTTGTACTCGTGCGCGGTGGCCGTGTGAAAGATTTGCCAGGTGTGCGTTATCACATCGTGCGCGGTTCGCTCGACTTGCAAGGCGTGAAAGATCGCAAGCAATCGCGCTCCAAGTACGGTGCTAAGCGTCCTAAGCAGGCGAAGTAATTTATTTGCAGTAACGCAGTACGCACAGATTCGTTCTGTGATGTGCAACCGGAGTGTGATGGTCACACAACGGCAACGTAAGTGGCGCATCGTTATGGTGTGCCGTGGCTGTGGCCCAAATAGGTCGCAGTTCAACTGAAATGACACAAAGGAATTGATATGCCCCGTCGTCGCGAAGTCCCCAAACGTGACATTCTGCCCGATCCAAAGTTTGGCAGTGTCGAGCTCGCAAAATTTATGAACGTTGTGATGTTGTCCGGTAAAAAAGCCGTGGCAGAGCGCATTATCTACGGTGCGCTTGATCAGGTTCAGACCAAGACCGGTAAAGATCCGATCGAAGTCTTCAACTTGGCCATCAACAACATTAAGCCAATTGTCGAAGTAAAAAGCCGCCGCGTTGGTGGTGCTAACTACCAGGTGCCTGTTGAGGTTCGCCCGGTTCGTCGTTTGGCACTCGCTATGCGCTGGTTGCGCGAAGCCGCTAAAAAGCGCGGTGAGAAATCAATGGATCTGCGCCTGGCCGGCGAATTGCTTGATGCAGTTGAAGGCCGTGGCGCTGCCATGAAAAAACGTGATGATACGCACAAGATGGCCGAAGCTAACAAAGCTTTCAGTCATTTCCGCTGGTAATTTAAGGATCAACCATGGCCCGCAAAACCCCGATCGAGCGCTACCGCAACATCGGTATCTCTGCCCACATTGACGCAGGGAAGACCACTACGACCGAACGCATTTTGTTTTACACCGGTGTCAATCACAAGATTGGCGAAGTTCACGATGGCGCAGCCACGATGGACTGGATGGAGCAAGAACAAGAGCGCGGTATTACGATTACGTCGGCTGCAACAACAGCTTTCTGGAAAGGCATGGGTAACAACTACCCAGAGCACCGGATTAACGTGATTGACACCCCCGGACACGTTGACTTCACGATTGAAGTTGAGCGCTCCATGCGCGTGCTTGACGGCGCCTGCATGGTGTACTGCGCTGTGGGCGGTGTACAGCCTCAGTCCGAAACTGTTTGGCGTCAAGCCAACAAGTACCGTGTGCCACGCTTGTCCTTCGTGAACAAGATGGACCGTACCGGTGCAAACTTTTTCAAAGTGTACGACCAGCTCAAGACTCGCCTGAAAGCGAATCCCGTGCCAGTCGTGATTCCAATCGGCGCCGAAGAAAAATTCACCGGTGTCGTTGATCTCATCAAGATGAAAGCGATCATCTGGGACGAAGCGAGTCAGGGCATTAAGTTCGACTACGTTGATATCCCTGCAGACCTCCAAGAGTCGGCACAAGAGTGGCGCGAAAAGCTTGCTGAAGCAGCAGCCGAGTCCTCAGAAGAAATGATGGACAAGTACCTTGAAGGCGGCACACTGACTGAAGAAGAAATTATGCTCGGGATCCGTACACGTACGATCGCTTGCGAAATTCAGCCAATGCTTTGCGGTACAGCTTTCAAGAACAAAGGCGTTCAGCGCATGCTTGACGCAGTCATTGAATTCTTGCCTTCACCAATCGATATTCCCCCAGTTAAGGGTGAGCTCGACGACGGCACGGAAACAAGCCGTAAAGCGGACGACACCGAAAAGTTTTCAGCACTTGCATTCAAACTGATGACAGACCCCTACGTTGGTCAGCTGACCTTCGTGCGTGTGTATTCGGGCGTGTTGAAATCCGGCGATACGATTTACAACCCGATCAAGGGCAAGAAAGAGCGTATCGGTCGTATTCTGCAGATGCATGCAAACAACCGCGAAGAAATTAAAGAAGTGGTTGCAGGTGACATCGCTGCGGTGGTTGGTCTGAAAGACGTGACGACTGGTGAGACCTTGTGTGATGTTGATTCACACATCATGCTCGAGCGTATGGTCTTCCCTGAGCCCGTGATTTCACAGGCTGTCGAACCTAAGACCAAAGCTGACCAAGAAAAAATGGGTATGGCTCTTTCGCGTCTCGCACAGGAAGATCCTTCTTTCCGTGTGCGCACCGACGAAGAATCAGGCCAGACAATTATTTCGGGTATGGGCGAATTGCACCTCGAAATTATTGTTGACCGCATGAAGCGCGAATTCAGCGTAGAAGCTAACGTGGGTAAACCACAAGTGGCCTACCGCGAAACAATTCGTAAAGTCTGTGAAGAAATCGAAGGTAAGTTCGTCAAGCAGTCGGGTGGACGTGGTCAGTACGGTCACGTGGTGCTCAAGCTTGAGCCACTGCCACCAGGCGGCGGTTACGAATTTGTCGACGCCATTAAAGGCGGTGTGGTTCCTCGTGAATACATCCCTGCAGTGGACAAAGGCATTCAGGAAACACTGCCAGCCGGTATTCTTGCCGGTTACCCAGTGGTTGACGTGAAAGCTACGCTGTTTTTCGGTTCGTACCACGACGTGGACTCAAACGAAAACGCCTTCCGTATGGCGGCTTCGATGGCGTTCAAAGACGGTATGCGCAAGGCCAGCCCTGTGCTGCTCGAGCCGATGATGGCCGTCGAAGTCGAAACACCTGAAGATTATGCCGGTACTGTGATGGGCGATTTGTCCTCACGTCGTGGCATGTTGCAAGGTATGGATGACATGGTTGGTGGTGGCAAGGTCATTAAGGCCGAAGTCCCACTGGCAGAGATGTTTGGTTACGCGACTAACCTGCGTTCATTGACGCAAGGTCGTGCAACTTACACGATGGAATTCAAGCACTACTCCGAAGCTCCCAAAAACGTGGCCGAAGAAATTATCGCGGCCCGCGGCAAGTAATTAAGTCAGAGGAAAATCATGGCAAAAGGTAAATTCGAACGCACCAAACCACACGTAAACGTCGGCACAATCGGCCACGTTGACCACGGCAAAACGACGCTGAC
>JACCDL010319623.1_pt1 | contig 15723 bp, 15 predicted proteins | sample 7441931 | NCBI WGS metagenome assembly JACCDL01 (sample SAMN15323437, study PRJNA562643) | freshwater metagenome | isolation source: river surface water | place: USA:Blue River Watershed | collected 2017-08-16 | reverse complement strand
TTTCAATGAATCGGCCCGGGCCTGTCATTCTTTAGCGCGGGCGCGCGATTATCGGCACTCAGGCCATTAAATGAAGATCGCGCGCGTGTAAAAGCAGGAAACATGCCTGTTTTCAGGAAATTGTTCCTGCGTCTTTAAGGCCCATTGCCGCCTTGTCCAGGGCGCTGACGCCAGTGTTGATCGGGTGTTTCAAGGGCAGGGCGATGCACGATTGCCGTTTCGCGGCAGAACGCTGCCGGGGCGGCAAACCGGCGGGCAATCCTTTGCCGCTGTCATCCATAACAGCCCCTAAGCGCTGGTCTGTAACTTGCGTAACAGAGCCTAGAAACCGACATTGCCTATCAAATAGGCAATAAAAATCGCGACAAAACCCCTTGCAATCGACAGTTTTCCGGCTTTCTGAAGCTGGCATCTGTTTTGCTTAATGTGATGCACCGAGGGTTGTTGCCTTGTGCCACAAGTCCCGAATTCAGCCTAAGTATCTAGAACAGGAGTCTATCTATGCCTAACCTCGCCCAAGAACTAGTTTTCAATGCAGAAGCCGGCCGTCCTTTCAGCACGCTGCAAGTTTCCCGTTTTTCCCCGACGGAAATCCGCGAGGCGATTCAGGCATTGATGGGCGACGACCGTGACGCACTGGCCTATGCGCTGGGTGACGCCGGTCTGGCCTTATACCCGGACAGTGAAGACATCATGGCCATCACCAGTCTGTTAGCCGTGGTCCGCGAGGACTGGCCGCAGGCGGTCGATCTGCTCAGGCAGCTGATGGAGATGCAAGGAGATAAAGCGACGGTTTTCACGCACTCGATGCTGATCCGTTCGCTGCGCTGCAATCTGGACCTGGCGGAAGCCTTCGAGGCGGCCGGTATTGCGCTGGCGCTGTTCCCAGATCACCCAGAGTTGTTGAAAGAATACGATGCGCTGGCCGAGGCCTTGGGTCTGGGCGCAGTTCAGCGTTAATGGATTGTTAAGGAATGACGCATCATGGTAGTGGCAAAGGTCTGCCGGATAACCGACAGAAATTGCCGCCCCGGGTTTGCCGGGAAAAGAAGTAACCAAGAATAAACTGTAACCGATTGAATTAATTGAAGTTTTTGTTCTGGCACGGTAGTTGCTAGTTTGTGGATAACGCGGGCGAAAGCCCACACCAGATCAAGCAGCACAAAGACGCCGGAAGGAGAAACCGAGCATGGCAGTCATCAACACCAATGTGAAGGCGCTGTTTACTCAGTCAGCGCTCAAGCGCACGGAGGGGACTATGTCCCAGGCCATGGCGCAGCTATCGACGGGCAAGCGGATCAATACCGCGGGCGACGACGCGGCTGGCCTCGCTATCGCCACCCGGATGACCCACCAAATCCGGAGCCTGAATCAGGCGATACGGAATGCGGGTGACGCTATCTCACTCATCCAGACGGCTGAGGGCGCGACCAACGAGATCACTGACATGATGCAGCGTATGCGAGAGCTCGCGGTGCAGGCGGTCAATGATACCAACGACAATGCCCAGCGCAGCTACCTGGATCTGGAATTCCAGCAGCTCAAGGCCGAGATCGTGCACATTGCCGAGTCCACCGAGTGGAATGGCTTTCCGTTACTGAGCGGCGATGCGGGTGAGCGTGTGGGCGAGATGCCGGTGTACAAAGCGACGTCGGTGAGCCAGATGTCGGAAGTCTTCTTGAACCCGACCACCGTACGAACCTTGACTGGCAATGATGCCGGCGAAATTCAGACACTGAGCTTCAGCGGTACACCCATGGAAGGTACCATCCGTGTGGGTGGTGTGTTAGTCAACATTACCGCTGCCGATGCAACCAACACGACTACTTTTGCAACGGCGATCAAAGCGGCGCTCGAGGCCGATCCCAGTTTCGATCCGAGAACCTCGGGTCGCACGATTGTCCAGTCGGGCGGCGATCTGACGATCACCTATGCGCCCAGCGATAGCGATATTGACCCCATTGAGGTGTACGACAGTGGCACCGGCGTGACCTCCAGCGTCACGCAGGATGTTCGCAAAGCAGTGACCAGTACCGCTGAGGACTTTGCCTCCAACGGTGATTTCCTCAAAGCCGGAACGCTGAGCTTCAGCGTCTCTGCAGCAGGTGCTGTTACCGCAAGCTTCAAGGGCGTCGATAATCGAGTATTCACGATGACGGGTGAGCTCAATTCGACCACTGGCCAGGTGACATTCAAGAGCACCGAGGGGCAGAACCGTCACATCATCTCGGATGATCTGACCTACACGCTGAAAGATTCGGCGGGCGATGCGCTCGACATCACCAACCGTGCCGTGGGTCTGTCCGTCTCCGTTGAGGGCGGCGTGCCAGCCTTGCGCGCAGGTGACCTTCGTATTAACGGCATCGATATCGGTGCCACTTACGCGTCGGACGATCCGTACTCACCAGTCAATAACGCGGCCGGCAGTGCGATCGCCAAGGTGGCGGCCATCAACCGCGCGGCGACCGCCATGGGCACCAACGCGGGCGAGTCGCAAACGCTGACCTTCACGGGTGTGCCCAAACCTGGCACTATCGTCGTCGGCGGCGTCAGTGTACAGATTACGGTGAATGAGAATACCTCGGCACTGGCGACAGCCAAGATTTTTGCCACGCTCAAGGCAAGCACCCAGTTTGGGCCGACCAGCAATCGTTCGCTGACCTACGCACCGGGTGGCTCGACCATCAAGGTGGATTTCCCACCATCCGAGCGCGACGTGCCCAGTACACCGATTGTCCCAGGCACCACTGGCATTGAGCCGATTGTCGATATCGTCCAGGAATTCGGAACGCAACGTCCTGGCACCGGCGTGTTCGCCAAGGTCAATGAAAACGTATTCACCGGCCGCTCGATGAGCGCGGAATCGGTGGTCTCAGGCGTGGTGTTCATCAACGGCTATGCCTCGGCCGACATCACGACAGTACTGAACAACACGCGCGCTACGCGTCATAGTGTGGTGGATGCGATCAATGCGATCACGTCCAAGACAGGCGTGAAGGCGATCGACACGGGTTACGACTCCAAAGGTATCACCCTGGTCGCTAACGACGGACGGAATATCGAGGTTCGCTTCGAGACGGAGTCGAGTGCGGCCTTGTTTGGTCAGCGCGTCGGCTTGCGCGAGGGTGTGCATACAGCTACCTATTCGCTGGAATCCAAGATTGAAGCACCTGTCGTGATTACCTCAGCCACCACGGGTGACATCGAGCGCACGGGTTTGATGGAGGGTAACTTCACCAAAAATCAGTCCGTTTTTAATACAACACCGCGTGCCACGGTAGATGCGCCGGTGGCGCAGACCGAAGCACTGGTGATCAAAGGTCCGATCAGCGGCACCGAGACCTACTCGGTGACCATCAACGGCACCACCTTTACAACCACCAACACCACCGATCCGCAGTCGATACGGGATGAACTGGTTAGCTTGATCAATGCCAAGACCACGTTAGGCGTGACCGCCTCCGCAGGACGCGGCGTCAATGAGGTTCAGCTGACTGCGAACGTTCCGGGAACGCCTTACACGCTGACGTCCGAGGGCGACGATACCAACACCGGAACGATGACGCAGATCACGCTCAAGCCCAACCAGCCGGCAAAATACAAGCCGCTGAACGTGGATGATCTGGTCATCAATGGCGTGAAGATTCGTGCGACCACGACCGGTGACGATGAAAAATCCAATATCGTGGCTGCCAGCAGCGACCGCAGCGCCAGTGCGATTGCGATCGCCGCTGCGATCAATGCCTCCAGCAGCGAGACCGGTGTTCGGGCATTAGCAAATCCTTTCGTCAGCAAAGGCCTCAATACGGTGACCTCACTGCCGGAGACCACGCCGGCAGGCACGACCTACAACTTGTACATCAATGGCACCACCGTGCCCGTAGTCATGGTCAAGGATGAAACCGAGACCACTCGACGCGAGAAAGTGGTGGCCGCGATCAATGCCCGTACGGGTCAGCATGGCGTGACCGCGGCTGACAACGGCAATGGCGTGACCCTGACCTCGGATGGTCGTAATTTTTCGGTATGGTTTGACTCGAACCAGAAAGACTTGACTGCCGCCAGCTTTGGTCTGGACAAGGGGGGGCAGGTCGCTCAGGTATCGCGTATCGCTGTCAATGGCGCTGATGGCTCGACGGCCTCGGTCACCATCAATGGCAAAGAAATTTCCTTCACGACGGGCTCTGCAGCCTCCATGGCCGCCGAGATATCGACTGCGATCGCCCACGAGAACAACAACAACGCAAGCTCCACACTGAAGAACATCAAGGTGGTGCTCAACGGCGATGCGGTTGATATCGTGTCGAACGTACCGGGTTCACCATTCACGATGACAGGAGCGAAGATTTCTCCCACTAGCTCGGCGGCGACTCTGACACTTTCCACGGTGACTGAGAACAGCTACGGCGACAACGACGTGAGCGGCGTGCCGGACGGTACCGCGACCTCCACGAACGCCCGCACCATCTACAGTACGGTCCGTTTGGTCTCCGATCCGGCGCTGCTGCCCAAGCTGCCTTCGCCGTCTGGCGCTCCGCCGTCTGACCAGCTCGACAAGCTGCGCGCGACCGGTCATCCGTTCACGATTTCTGTGGGCGACAAGGGTTACAGTGTGGATGGCAATTTTGCCGCCATGGGCTTCGAGGAGGGTACCTTCGGTGGCCGCTCCAGCGAAGAGATGGATCCGCCCAAAGTCGGTCGTCTGGCCTTCCAGGTCGGCGCGTCCGAGAACCAGTACATCACCATCGACCTGGCCGATTTCGGCAAGAAGGGATCGATCACCAGCGGTATTACTGGCGATGTCGATCTGAATGTCGAGGATCGCCGCGTACGGATCAACACGCGCGATGGCGCGTCGGCAGTGCTGACGCTGCTCGACGATGCGATGGACAAGATCAATGCGACCCGTGCGACCATGGGCGCTGTCATGAACCGCATGGAGCATGTGATCAACAACTTGTCCAACGTGACGACCAATCTGTCGGCGTCGCGCAGCCAGATCGAGGATGCAGACTACGCAGCCGCAAGTACCGAGCTGGCCAAGTCGCAGATCATGCAGCAGGCCGCCACGGCGGTGCTGGCCCAGGCCAACACCAGCCAGCAGACCGTGCTGAAGCTGTTGCAAGGCTAAGCGCCTGTCCCATTAGGCCGCTAGCGGCGCTGGCAGACCCTTGCCGACCGTCTGTACTGTCTGCGGTGCTGCCGCCTTGACACCGACTTCATGGGACTCGCTCTGAGCAGAGCGGCCTGAAGGGGGATTCCCTCGGGTTACGCCTGCTGTGACAAAATAAGACCTGAGGGAGTATTCATCCTGAGGCCAAGATGGAACAGAATCCGAACCGACGCCGCCAGGCCTTGAGGCTGCTTCGCATCGCGTTGATTGCCTTCGGTCTGCTGGTACTGACAGTCGTGCTGCATCCGCAGCGCATGCTACCGCCCGACATGACGCTGGGCGAATTTTTCCAGGCGATGATCGGCGTGCTGATGCTGTCCGGTCTGATGGCGGCGGTGGTTTTGCGGGCGTGGAATGACTATCAGCGCAAGCTGCGCGACAAAAACAAGTCTAGAGAATGAGTCCTGATAAACAAGCCGCTGATGGTGCGCCTAATTGCTGGCAGTGCCGGCATTTTGCGGTCAGCTGGGACCCGAAATTTCCCTACCTGTGCCGGCTGATGGGCTTCAAGAGCCGCATCGTGCCCTCGATTGAGGTGCTGCGCGCCGATGGCCAGCGATGCCGTGGCTATATCCCGAAGTCGGTGGCATCCGCCCCGACCACAGCCGCATCCTCAACCACACTAAGGTAAAGCCATGAAGCGCCTAGGCCTCGTGTGTGTGCTGCTCTTCCTGACGAGTGTCTCGGGTCTGGCGCACGCCGAGCTCGGCGCGGCGTTGCGTGCCATCGAGCGTGGACACTATCCAACCGCCGAGCGTGCATTGCGCAAGCCCGCCGCCAGCGGCGATGCGCGCGCGCAGAACAATCTCGGCTATCTGTACGAGCACGGGCTCGGCGTTACGCAAAGCTACTCCGAAGCGCTCCTCTGGTACCGCAAGGCCTCGGCGTCGGGTCTGCCCGAGGCGAAGTACAACCTGGCGACCCTGTACCACCACGGGCTCGGGATCGCGCGCAACCAGCCGCTGGCGCTGTCGCTGTTTACGGCGGCCGCGCAAGCGGATTACGCCGATGCCGAGTACATGGTCGGCGAATATCACCGCGCCGGGCTCGGAGGATTGAGCAAGGACGGCGCGCTGGCGTTGTCATGGTTTCTCCGCGCGGCACGCAAGGGGCACGCGGGTGCGCAGCTGATGGCGGCGTCCATTTATTTTTCTGGCGAAGGGTGGCGTACGGAGCCGCAGAAGGCCCTGATCTGGGCAGAGCTGGCAAAGATCAACGGCGAGGCGCAGGCCGAGAAGCTGGCCGGGCTGGCGGGGAAGGGTCTGCGTGCCGAGCAGCTGCAAGCAGCCATGCAGCAGGCAGACATCTGCCTGAAGACCAGTTACAAGGATTGCCCGGAGTAGCTTGTGCCCGACTTGACGCAAACGGTTGCGGCGCGTCAGACAAATTCCACCACCGAAGAGTACTCGGCAAGGAGACGGTCAGAGGTTAGCAAGCGAAGCCGCTCGGCTTCTGCCTGGGCGACGAGCATGCGGTCGAATGGATCTTTATGCAGATAGGGCAGTGATGACAGGCGTATGACATGTCTCGCTGCCACAGGCAGAGGGAAAAATTGGTTTACCGCGAGCTGGTCGATCAGCTCCTCAAGATTGACATTAAGTTTTCCCAAGGCAGTCTTGATGCTCAGTTCCCAAAACGACGCACTGCTGACGTACACATGGTCTGCCGCAGAGATCAGATTGGCAGCAGCGGGGGACAGTCGGGGCGAGTTGGCCAGCCACCACAGATAAATGGGGGTATCGAGAAGGAGGCGCACTACTTTCCTTCGAAGGCGTCGAGAATATCGCTAGGCAGCGGTGTGTCGAAGTCATCACCGATCACCAGGCGGCCCTCGAGGCTGCCGGGGCGACGATTCGGACGCGCAGCGCCGACCGGGACCAGTCGGACAACCGGTTTGCCGGCGCGGGCGATGATGACTTCCTCGCCGTGTTCGGCTGCCTCAATCAGCTTGGATAACTGCGTTTTGGCCTGATGAATGTTGACGGGTTCCATAACGGATGCCGGCTCACAGAGTTGGAGTGTTAGCTAAGTCTAGCTAGAATTCCTCAGGATTTCAATAATGAACATTGATCTATTCCCCGAGAGAGAATTCTGCAAAGGTAAAACGATCTCTGTCGGCTTTCCGTCTGCCGGCAAAGCGGTTGACGTTTTCCTCCCCCCGGCAAAGCCCTGCCGTTCCGACATACCCCGGCAAAACCCGCATGATTCCTAAATAAAACGGCTGGCACAGGGATTGCTAAGAAGCAAGCGTCCATTGTTTTCATAGGCAATCAAAGTGACAGCTCTGACAGAAATTTCGCACCCGGCCCTGTGGCTGGATCCCAAGACCTCCGTGGGCTCGGTCGAGCGCGAGCAGCTGCAGCAGGCAGGTTTGCAGCTCTTGCCCGTGACCACCCTGCACGACCTCAAGCAAGGTCTGGCGCGCGCGCGACTGGTCGTGATCCGCTTGATGGGCGACACCGGCTTGCTGGAAGAGGTTCGCAAGCTGACCCAGGCATTTGGCCATGCGATCCCCGTCCTCTGCCGAGTTGAGCGCAACCAGTTCGAGCTGGGTATCGAGGCAATGCGCCGGGGCGCTTATCACGTTCTCGGGGATGAAGATTGGTCGGTCGACAGCTGGCGGAATGCACTGGCACTCGCGCCCACACGCAATGAGCTTCCGAAGAACAGCCCCCAGACGTTTGTGTTCGTGGATCCGGTCAGCCAGCATCTGCTGGAACTGGCACGTCGCGTAGCGCAGACTCAGGTGTCCGCACTGATCGTCGGCCCAACCGGCGCTGGCAAAGATGTACTGGCGCGTGTGCTGCATGATGCATCGCCACGTCGTGGTGGCCCGTTCGTCGCGATGAATTGCGCTGCGTTGCCCGAGAACCTGATCGAAGACATGCTGTTCGGTCATGAGAAGGGCGCCTTCACCGGCGCATTGAAAGAACATCGCGGCCTGTTCGAGCAGGCGCAGGGCGGCACCATCTTCCTCGATGAGATCGCCGAAATGCCTTATCACTTGCAGACCAAACTGCTGCGCGTGCTGCAAGAGCGCAAGATCACTCGCCTGGGCGGCAATGCACCGATCGAGCTCGATGTGCGTCTGGTCGCGGCGACCAATAAAGATTTGCGCGAGGCCATTGCCAATCGCGAGTTCCGCGAAGACCTGTATTTCCGTATCAGCGCGTTCAAACTGAGCGTGATGCCCTTGCGTGATCGACCGGGCGACATTCTGCCGCTGGTCAATCAGTTTTTGTCCAACTACGGCCCCTCGGACCGCCAGGTGCGCCTGTCGCCGCGCGCCACCGAGATGATGCAGAGCTACCGCTGGCCTGGCAATGTGCGCGAGTTGCAGAACGTCATACAGCGCGCACTGGTCCTCTCCAACGGCGACATCATTGATGAATCCGATCTGATGTTCGATGAGTGGGAAGCAAAGGTCACTGAGACCGCGATCGAGCCCTTGGGAGAAGTCCAGCCAGTGGCAAACGAAGCACAGCCGACCGCTGTCATTGACTCTGGTGCGCTGTCGGCCGCAGTCAAGAGCAGCGAGTATCAGGCCATCATGACCGCGATCAAATCCAGCAGTAATCGCTCCGAAGCCGCAAAAAAACTGGGCATCAGCCCGCGTTCGCTGCGCTACAAGATGGCGCAGTTCCGTGAGCGCGGCTTGCCGACGCTGGCAGCGGGTTAACGGAAGGAGATATCGACATGGTTGACCGGATCAACAGCCAGGCCAATATCGATTCCATGCTGGCGACGCTTCGCCAGTATCAGGTCGATGCGGCAGGCAAGAACACACCGCAGGTCCTGTCGACACCGACGCCCGACGTAGGCAAGCCAAGCTTTGGCGATGCGATCAAGACCGCCGTGGTGCAAACCAACGAGGTACAGCAATACGCCAGCAGCCTGCGCCAAGCCTACGACCGCGGAGAAGATGTGCCGCTGACTGACGTCGTGTTGGCGATGCAGAAGTCTTCGCTGGCTTTTGAAGCGACCCTGCAGATCCGCAACAAGGTGCTCAAAGCCTACGAAGATATTTTGAATATGCCAGTGTAAAGAAGCGAACTCACTGAAACGAAGTAAAGATCACTAAAGATCACAGCCAACCTCGAGAGAGAAGAACATGGCCGAAGCAACAATCAATGGAGGCATGCCTCCGCAACTGCCAACGGGACAGTCCGCAGCCGCGAACGGCGCTGCAGGCAATGGATTACCCATGGCCGGCGGCGCGCAGAATCCCGGACAACTTTCCGGTACGGTGACCGGCGTCTCAGGCGGACTCGCACAGTTCAAAGACTGGGCCGATGGCTTGCTGAAGCAGCCCGCCGTACGTCGGGCATTGCCTGCGATCGCGATACTCATTGTGCTGCTGATCGCGGCGATGTCGTTTCAGTTCAGCCAGACGACACCTTATCGACCGATCATGCCCGGCATGACCGAGAACGACAAGCAGGCCGCGCTCGAGGCGCTGAAGGCCGCAGACTTCAAACCAAAGATCGATACCAGCAGTGGCCAGATCACCGTGCCAGAGGGTCGCTATCACGAGGCGCGTATTTTCCTTGCTGGCCAGGGCATTCCGAAAGAAGCTCAGCCTATCGGCATGGATTCACTAAAAGACAAGTCGTCGATGACGACCTCGCAGTTCATGGAGCAGGTACAGTACAACACGGCGATCGAGCAAGAGCTCGCGCGCAGCATCATGCAGATTTCCACGATCAAGGCAGCCCGTGTGCATCTGGCGCTGCCCAAGCAGAGTGTGTTCGTGCGTGAGCGCGCCACGCCGAAGGCCTCGGTCGTCGTTACTCCGCACTCCGGTCGTGGCGTGACGACGCCGCAGGTGAAGGCGATCGTGCATCTGGTGTCGTCCAGTGTTCCTTATCTGGCACCGAATAACGTCTCCGTGGTGGATGACCAGGGCAATCTGATGACCGATGAAAATCCCGTCGATGCCACGATGGGTCTGACGATTGCGCAGATGCAGCACAAGCAGCGCACTGAAGAGTCCTACCGCAATCGCGTGACCGAACTGCTGGCACCGGTCGTGGGCGAAGCGGCTGTCAAGGCCGAAGTCAACCTCACGCTGGATTACACCACGGTCGAAACCACGACGGAAGATTTCGACAACAAGGACAAGGGTGTCAAGCCGCGCTCCGAGGCACTGACGACCGAGCGCAAGTACAAGATCGATCCGGAAGGTATTCCCGGTGCGATGTCGAACTCGCCGCCGCCGGATGCAGATCTGACCACCGACACCAATACCAACGAGAAGAAGCCGATCAACAATGAGATCGTCACGACGCGCGCAACGCGTAACTTCGAGATGGATCGTTCGGTACGCCATATCAAGAATTCGCTGGGTACGATCGAGCGTCTGACCGTTGCGGTCGTGGTTGCCGAGCGTCAAGCACCGCAGTACACGCCGGATGGCAAGCCCGTACCCGCAGGTTCGCCGACGACTATTCCCTATACCAAGGAAGAACTCGACCGCATGCTGCAGCTGGTTCGCAGCGCCGTTGGTTATAACGAGGCGCGTGGTGACGTCGTCACGGTGGCACCCGCACGATTCGAGACACTGGCACCGGATGCGCCCAAGCCCTGGTGGGCCGACGCCGATCTGCAGAACTTCATTAAAATCGGCGTTGCAGCGCTCGTGATCATCGTGTTCCTGCTGGCTGTCGTTCGTCCGATGGTGAAAGGCCCGACGATCAACCAGATTCTGCCGCCGCACGGTCCGACCGCAGAAGACGTCAAGCGTGCCGAGGAAGACAAGCTTGCCGAAATTGCCAAGGCGGTCGAAGAGGCCAAGGCTGCGGAGGCCGCCCGGATTGGCGAAGAACTCAGGCTGGCCGAAGAGCTCAAGCTCGCCGAAGAAGCTGCGGCGGCGGAAGCGGCGGCCGAAGAGGAGAAGCTGGCCGAAGAGGCCGCTGCCGAGGAAGCGCGACTGGCCGAAGAAGCCGCTGCCGAGGAAGAGCGACTCGCCGAAGAAGCTGCTGCCGAAGAGGCAAGGCTGGCCGAAGAAGCCGCTGCGGCTGAGGGCGAGGAGGGCGACGAGGAAGAGCTGGCCGAAGGCGAGTTCGAACTCGAAGAGGGCGAGAGCCTGGATGAGCTGCGCGCCCGTATGCAGGCCATGAAGCCGAAGAAACCGACCTTCACGGCTGACATGCTCGATACCGCAAACAGCTATGATGACAAAGTCGCGCTGATTCGAATGCTGGTATCTCAGGAATCTGGCCGGGTGGCTCTGGTGCTGAAGAACATGGTCCGGTCGTAAACGGCACCAACCTTAAACACACACAACAGGAAAAGAACATGGCAGACGATACCAAGGTGGCAGCAACCAAAAGCGCCGACGACAAAGCCGCACCGGTCAAGACCGCTCCCGCAAAACCTGCCGCAGCAAAAGTCGCCGATCCGAAGGCGGCACCAGCAGCTGGCGAGGAGGGGCAGGACATCGAAGAGATGAAAAAGAAGTTCAAGCCCAAGAAAAAGGTGACGCTGCCGACCGAGATGCTCACCGATGCGAAAAGCTATGACGACAAGCTCGTGCTGGTAAAAATGCTGACCGAAAAGGAACGCAACCGCATGATCCTGATCGTGAAGAATCTTCTGAAAGACGGATTGGCTCCGACCAAGAAATAATCCTTCATACCATTATTCATTACAAACACCACGGCATACAACGTAGTGCTTAAGGCAACAGAGGTAACCCATGGCAGATAACGACGGCGCAGTAGTCATGACGGATGAGCTCAGGCGCGAGCTCGCCGATGTCACGAACGTCCAGCGCGCGGCAGTATTGATGCTGCTGCTGGGTGAGGATCTCGCCTCCAACATCATCAGTTATCTGGACCCGAAAGAGGTTCAGGAACTAGGTGCGGCGATGGTATCGGTAGCCGATATGTCGCAAGAGGCGGTGAACGTGGTCCTTGATCAGTTCGTGGATATGCTCAAGCGTCAGACCAGTCTGTCGCTGGGGACGACCGAATACGTCGAGACCGTGCTCAAGCGCGCGCTCGGGCCGGACAAGGCAGCGTCGGTGCTTGCTCGCATCATGCCCAACCGCGCCAGTCGCGGACTGGAAATCCTTCAGTGGATGGATGCTCGTGCCATCGCCGAGATGATCCGCGGTGAGCATCCGCAGGTGACCGCCATCATCCTGTCAGTACTTGAATCCGAAGTCGCGGCCGATGTGCTTGCCTTCCTGCCTGAAGAGTCGCGTCCCGAAGTCATTCAGCGCGTCGCCAGTCTGGATACAGTCCAGCCTTCTGCGATGGAAGAGCTTGAATCCATCATGAAGAAGCAGTTCTCCAATAATGCGTCAGCCTCGTCGTCCAGCTTTGGTGGCGTGAAGGCAGCGGCGAAGATCATGAACTTCACCAAAGTTGAGCTGGAAGGCGCGATCCTGCAAGGCGTGGGACAGATCGACGAAGAGCTCGCGCTGCGCATCCAGGACAACATGTTCAGCTTCGAGAACCTGACCTCGGTGGACAATCGCGGCATCCAGGCGCTCATGCGCGCTGTCGAGCCGGATCTGCTGATGATCGCCTTGAAGGGTGCGACCGAAGAGGTCAAGACCAAATTCCTCGACAACATGTCCAGCCGCGCGCGCGGCATGTTCCTCGACGACATGGAAGCGAAGGGCCCTCTGCGCATGACCGAAGTCGAAGACGCGCAGAAAAAAGTCATGCGCTCGGCACGAAAACTGTCCGAGAAGGGCGAACTGATCCTTGCATCTGGCGGAGCAGACTTTGTCTGATGACACACCTTCGCCGAGGCACGCAGCCCGACGCTTGCCCAAGCGGCAAGACTGGCTGCCAAACCGAATGTTCGATTCGGTCAACAACCCCTTTGCGATCCAGAACCTGCTCGCTCGCGAGCGAGAGAAAGAAGACGCGCTCTTCCATGTCGACGTGGCCAGCAACCCGGGCGCAACCTACTCGGGCAATCCGCTGCTGAAAGAAAGAGAGATCCTGCCGTCCAAAGAGTTTGCATTGAACCGGCTGCTGGAGGAAACCACACGGTTTGATCACGGCTTTCATGCAGAGTATGACGATCTCGACGACGAGAATGACAGCGAGCAGCCAGACAGCGATCCTCATGATGAGCGCACCGTCGCCGCGCCCGCTGTGGTCGCCGGGATCACCGACACCGCATCACATCACCTAGCCGGTGCACTTGAGATGGCTGCTGCGGATGCAAGCACTGCAGATCCATCCACAGACACGCTCGGTAGCTCTGCCGAGCAGCTCCTGTCATCGAACCAGATCGCTGACCCGCGTGCTGAACGCGAATTTACTGCCGACCTTGCTGCTGCCGATATCGCCGATGCTGTAGCCGAGACCGAATCGGAACCCTCGGTAGACTCATCCGCGCAAGACAGCAGTCGTCTGGATGAACCGCTTGCTGCGACAGATGTCGCGCATGCCGATACTGTCGCAGAGATCCCGCCGTCGCCTGATTGGCCACCGCAGGATGCCCAGATCGAGCAGGCCAGCGCGCAGGCAGACACAGAAAATCTCCATGCCGGTACAGTCACAGAGGCTCCACCGGCGGACTCGACGCTGGGTGTCGCCGAAGATACGGCGTCGGATGCGCTCGACGTTGCACCATCATCGCCTGCGTCTGCGACGAACACCGCCGATGCGGCAAGGTCCGAGGGCACAGCAAGTAAAACTGACAACGAGAACGAGACACCGGCTGGCTCCCATCAAGAGCTCTCAGAGTATTCAGATGCTTCACATGCTTTAGCGTCTTCAGACGCCTCGCACCTTCTGGAAGCTGATCCCGGTAGCGCGCAATCCTCAGTGGCCGTCGTTGCGAACGACACGGAGACCGCTGAGGAGCCGCCCGGCTTGAGCAGCGAGGTCATGAGCAGCATGCTGGAGGCGGCACGTGAAGAGGCGCGTGAGGCTGCCTATCAGGAAGGATTGCAGGTGGGTCGTGATCAAGCAATGACCGAGCTGCAGCAAAGCTTTGATGAAAAGATTACCCATCTCAACCACATCCTCGAGGGATTGCAGCGTCTGAGCGAAGACCCCGACACGTTGTTTGAGCCCATGAAAAAACTCGCCGTGCATTTGGCAGAGCAACTGGTACGCGGTGAATTGAGTCAATCGCCGCAGACGATCTCCCGTCTGGTGGACAACTGTCTGCGCGAACTGGCCGCCAGTGGCGAGAAAGCGGTCATCGTTCATCTGAACCCGGAAGATCTTGAGCAGTACAAACCCCTGATCGCACCGTTTGGTGACAGCATCTTGCTGCGCCCAGATGCCACGCTGACGCGCGGCAGCGTGCGCGCATCGCTTGATGGTAGCGTCGTTGAGGACCTGATCGAACGGCGAGTCAAGGGCATACAAAAATCTCTGGCACAGCCGGTGGCAGGCAGCTGGCGCCCCGCGCTTCCTAATCCGCTGGTTCAGCGTGCCCAGCCTCAGTCCCCGACGCCAGTAAGCAAGTCTCCGGTGGTCGAGGAAGCGGCCGACACGGCTGAGGATGTTTTTTCTGCAGACGATGATCTGACCGATACCGTACTGACCCAAAGCGACGCCGCAGCAGAGCCCATTGATACAGTGGGCGCGTCAGACACCGCGACCCAGGGTGTTCACGGCGATGTCGAGCCGGGTGCGACACCATGATTGATTTTTCCGACGTCGTCGAGCACCTTGTCGATCGCACGCAGGCGCCGCCTGCGGAGCACACGGGCACGCTGGTGCGGCTCGTCGGCATGACGCTGGAAGCACGAGGCATCATGGCGCCGCTGGGCGCGTTGTGCGAAATTGATAGCGGAAGAGGTGCGCGCGTGTCTGCTGAAGTGGTCGGCTTCAATGACCAGACATTATTCCTGATGCCCTTTACCGAACCGGTTGGCATCGGTCCTGGTGCCACGGTGCGTGTCGTGACGAATTCTTCCGAAGCCAAGCTGGGCTCTGCCTTGCTGGGCCGCGTGATCGATGCCTTTGGCGAGCCGCTGGATGGTGGGCCCGCGATCGATTGTCCCGATCGATTGGCCTTGCTGGGAACGCCGCTCAATCCGATGGAGCGTGGCGTCATCAATCAGGTGCTGGACGTCGGCGTGAAGGCTATCAATGGTCTGCTCACGCTCGGACGCGGCCAGCGTATCGGTCTGATCGCCGGCTCGGGTGTGGGCAAGAGCTCGCTGCTTGGCATGATCACCCGTTTTACCAAAGCCGACGTGGTCATCATTGGCTTGATCGGTGAGCGTGGGCGCGAGGTCCAGGCTTTCATCAATGAAGTGCTCGGCCCCGAGGGGCGTGCAAAATCCGTCGTCGTCGCGGCGCCGGCCAATGTGTCGCCAGTGATGCGCTTGAAAGCCACCCATCTGACCCATGTGATCGCCGAGTATTTCCGTGATCAGGGCAAGAATGTTCTGATGCTGATGGACAGCCTCACGCGCGTCGCTCATGCGCAGCGCGAGATCGGTCTGGCCATCGGCGAGCCTCCAACCGCCAAAGGCTATCCGCCCTCCGTGTTCGCCTTGTTGCCCAATCTGATCGAGCGCACCGGTGTCGGCCGCCATGGCTATGGTGCGATCACTGCGATTT
>JACCDL010509701.1_pt1 | contig 15731 bp, 14 predicted proteins | sample 7441931 | NCBI WGS metagenome assembly JACCDL01 (sample SAMN15323437, study PRJNA562643) | freshwater metagenome | isolation source: river surface water | place: USA:Blue River Watershed | collected 2017-08-16 | reverse complement strand
CCGTCGCCACCTTTTCCTGCAGTGGCATAGAGAGTTACGCGATCGACAAATGTTGTCATCTGCGTTTTCCTCTCTTTAATCTGTTAGTGATTTTCTAATGAAATAAAAAAGCGAGCCGCACATGAACGCGGCTCGCTCTTTCGTAAGAACCGAAAATTAAGCTACTGGAACCACATTCACTACGTTGCGTCCGCGAGCGCGACCGAATTCAACTGCACCTGCTGCTAGAGCGAAGAGAGTGTCATCTTTGCCACGACCAACATTTGCACCCGGGTGAAACTTTGTTCCGCGTTGGCGAACAAGAATTTCGCCGCTGTTAACAACTTGACCACCGAAGCGCTTAATACCGAGGTACTGCGCGTTTGAGTCGCGACCGTTACGTGTCGAGGAGACACCCTTTTTACTTGCCATTGCTCAACTCCTATTGACGGTCCGGTTAGATGTTAATTGCTGTAATTTTTACGCGAGTATGTTGCGCACGAAAACCTTGACGACGGCGGTAACCGGTCTTGTTCTTGTAACGCAAAATATCGATTTTTGGACCCTTAACGTCATCAATAACTTCGCCAGTTACTTTGACAGAAGAGAGTGCCTTTGGGTCTGAAGTAACAGTTGCGCCATCGACAACTAGAACGGCAGAAAATGAAACTGTTGAACCACTCTTGCTATCAAGGTGATCGACAAGAATTGTCTCTCCAACAGTGACTTTCTCCTGGCGTCCGCCAGCTTTCACGATTGCGTACACGTAACTACTCCACTTCGTAAGGCCCAGTCCGCACATTGTGCGAATCGGGCAGGCGCTAAGGGTACGGAGAACCGCACCCATGGGTCAAACTGAGTCGGGATTTATGCTCATTCGGCAGCGCCAGGAGTGAGTACTCCGGTGCTCACGGCTCGGCGGCGTTTGCGGCCACCGACCTTTGAATCCTTCTTCACTTCTGGTGCTACTGAATCATCATTTTGTACTTCGATAAATTCATGAGCAGTTGCTGCAGACTCTTCAACATCTTCATGGCTTGCAGATTGTGAATTAACTTGTGGCATTGGCGCCTTCATCTTTACAGGCTCTGTGTGAATATGAATTCCGCGACCAGAACATGAATCACACGTTGTTGAGAACGCTTCAATGAGACCTTGACCAACGCGCTTACGAGTCATCTGAACCAGACCAAGAGATGTAACTTCTGCTACTTGGTGCTTTGTGCGATCGCGTCCAAGACACTCAACAAGTCTGCGCAGAACAGCTTCGCGGTTTGATTCGAGAATCATGTCGATGAAGTCAATTACAACGATTCCACCTAAGTCGCGAAGGCGAAGTTGGCGAGCGATTTCCTCTGCCGCTTCAAGGTTATTTTTAGTAACTGTCTCTTCGAGGTTTCCACCCTTACCGATGAATTTACCTGTGTTAACGTCGATAACAATCATTGCTTCAGTGCGATCGATAACAAGTGATCCACCTGAAGGCAGGTACACCTTGCGATCAAAGGCCTTGGACAACTGTTCTTCAACGCGATACTCGGCAAATAAATCTCCGGTTCCGGTGTATTTTTCTAATTTAGAAACTAACTCTGGAGCAATAAATCCGAGGTAGTTACTGATTTCTTCATACGCCTGACTGCCTTGAACAGTGAGCTTGCGGAAGTCTTCGTTGAAGATATCGCGAATAACTCGCACTGCAAGATCTGGTTCGGAATAAAGAGCAGCAGGTGCGTGGAAGTTTGGATTCTCAGATTTCTGATAAATATCTTCCCATTGAGATTTCAAGCGAGCTACATCGCTAGTGATTTCTTCTTCACTTGCACCTTCGGCAGCTGTACGCACAATTACGCCGGCACCTTCAGGAATTAAATCTTTAAGGATTGCCTTAAGACGGTTGCGCTCTTGCTCAGGAAGACTTCGGCTAATGCCACTCATTCCGCCGCCAGGAACATAGACAACGTAACGACCTGGAAGAGAAATTTGGCTAGTTAAACGTGCACCCTTTTGGCCAATTGGATCTTTTGTCACTTGAACAAGTACTGGCTGTCCAGTTTTTAAAACCATTTCAATTTTGCGTGGTTCAGATTCAGAGATACCTGCAGCATCCCAATTTACTTCTCCCGCATACAACACAGCATTTCGACCTTTACCAATGTCTACGAATGCTGCTTCCATCGAAGGAAGTACGTTTTGAACGCGTCCGAGATAAACGTTTCCGACATAGGAGACGTTGCTATTGCGGTTTACGTAATGCTCGACCATTACCTTGTCTTCGATAACAGCAATTTGGATGCGATCATCAATCTGGCGAACAACCATTTCACGATCAACATTCTCGCGACGTGCCAAGAATTCGGAGTCTGTAATTATTGTTCCGCGACGGCGATACGGTTCGCGATAATCGCGGCGTTCGGAACGGTCAGAACGTTCGGAACGATCACGGCGACCACGACGCGCTTCTACTCGTGGAGCTTTCTCGCGAACTTCTCGAACTTTAACAACTGTGATTACGCCATCTTCTTCAACGGTTTCACCTGGTACAACACCATCACCAGATGCACGGCGACGGCGACGGCGACGATGCGTGGTTGATTCTTCAGAATCATCCGTTGTGGTTGCTGAATTCTCATTCTGCGTTTCTGCGGCATCTGATCCGCCTTTACGGCGACCACGTCCACCACGACGGCGACGTCGACTTCTGCCTGCGCGTGAATCATCTTCGCCTGAATCCTCGGCTACAACTTCTGGTGCGACCTTTTTTGCAGGACGCGCAGCTTTTTCTGCAACTGGTGCAGCTTGAAACATTGGAACGGGAATAGATGCAGCTTTTTTCTTTGTCGCACTCTTGCTTTCAGGTGCGTCAGAACTCTCGATTGCATCTGATTTTTTTGAACTAGCTTTCTTAGCCGCACGTTTGCGCGGCGTTTTTGGCTCAATAGCCATGGCATCAAATCCTCTATGCGTTTATGTAAACGCGCTCTGGCTTGAAGTGGTTCGAACTTCGAAAAGTACTAACTCATCAAGCAAATCTTCTGTGAGTCCGCGCTTGAGCTTTACCGCGAAGTGCTCGCGAGCCGCGCTGAACTGTGGCGTAAGTATCGCAGATTTCGAGGTTAAACCCAAGTAAGGCTCAAATTGAGCGTAATTGCCTGATTATCCGCGATGTCTTGCATGAACATTTTGCAACAAACCAAATCCAATCAGCGTTGCAAACATGCTCGATCCACCGTATGAAAGAAATGGCAATGGAACACCAGTCATCGGCATTAATCCGAGCGTCATGCCAATATTTTCAAAGATTTGAAATGCGAACCATGCAGTGACTCCAGTTGCTACGAGCCTTCCGTATGGATCGTTGGCTCTTCGGGCAATTGCAAAAGCACGCATCAAAATAATTATGTACAGCAAAACAATGCCAGCACTTCCGACAAATCCAAGCTGTTCACCTGCAACTGTAAAGATAAAGTCAGTTTGCTGCTCTGGAACAAATCGTCCGCTTGTTTGTGGTCCATCAAATAAACCTGTACCAAATAATCCACCAGATCCCACTGTGATGCGTGCTTGGCGAAGCTGATAGCCAGTTCCCTGTATATCTGCATTTGGATTAACGAAAGATTGCAAACGATTTACCTGATATGAATTAATCACGCCCGCCTTGGTTGCACCAAATGCTCCGATGATTGCAATGAGCAATAGAGCAACCACCCATCGGGAAGAAGCTCCAGAAATCGCAATGATTGTTACAACTGCTGCACTGATGATGAACACGGTTCCCATGTCAGGTTGCGCAAGAATCAATGCAACTGGAATTCCAGCAATAACTAGTGATTGCAAGACATCACGCGAGGTTGGTCCATCGCTGTCGTGCGTGCGCTCGGAGAGAATCATTGACATTCCAACAATGATTGAAATCTTTGCTAACTCTGCAGGTTGAATCTGAAATCCGCCAGGCAAGGCAATCCACGCTTTTGCGCCATTTATTTCCGCTCCAAGTCCAGGAATCAATACGATGATTAATCCCAAGACTCCTAACCCCCAGAGAATTGGAGTGTAAGCGCGCAATAAACGGTAATCAATAATTGTTGTTCCCCATGCAAGTAGAACGCCAATTAAAATATTGAGAACATGGCGCTTCAAGTAATACTGTGGATCTAAATCATTCGCGGCATACCAATCGCGAGTTGCTGCATAGACAAGTAACGTTCCAATTACTAAGAGAGCAGCGACTGCAACTGTCAGAATCGGATCAAATCCTGCGAAAACAGAACCACGAGATCTACGGCGATAAATACTGCGCGTGGACAGAGAACTCATTAGTCCTCCTTCAACTTGGTTGCGGGTGAAATCTTTGGAATTTTCACCGGTGGTTTTCCATCTGGAAATATAGCCTTTGCTGGATCAATTCTTGATCCGGTCACACCAAATAAAGTTTCATAAATTTTGCGAACGCCCACACCGCTTACGGATGCTCCAAAACCACCTTGGCTAACCATCATGACAACTGCATATCGTGGATTTTGTGTTGGACCAAAGGATGCGAACCACGATGTATCTGACTTTAAAGAACCATTTGCATTTCTACCAAAGACTTGTGCGGTTCCAGTTTTACCACTGACCGCTATTGGAAATCCTGCAAAGGCACCAGTTCCCGTTCCAGCCGTCACAACTTCTCGAAAAGATTGCTGTAAGAACTTAAGCGTCGCTGGTGTTGCTGGCAAAGTACCAAGTTGTTCTGGTTCGATTTTCTTTATAACTTTTCCATCAGTTGAAACAACTGCTTTTGCAATGCTTGGGCGCAATATCTTTCCACCGTTAGCAATAGCTGCATACATCTGCGTTAACTTCAGAGGTGTGATGAAAGTGTCACCTTGGCCGATTGAGAAGTTAACAGCATCACCTGCACGAATTTTGTCGCCATCTAAGCAATTCTCGCGTGCAAGTTCGATCAGAAAAGTTGTCAGCTGGTTCTTCTTGGCTCGATCTTTATAGTTGCAGTAGAAATCTTTGTTCTGCTCATACCAATCTTTACGCCATTCTCGATTAGGTAGGCGACCTGCTGATTCAGAAGGCATATCAATTCCAGTCTTCTTGTTTATTTGAAATCCTTCTGCTGCCTTAAAGAAGTAATCGTTAGGGTTTGATTTTGGCTTTAATCCACCATCTCGAACCCACTCGTCATATGCAATTTGATACCAGATGGTGTCGCAAGAAACTGCCATGGCTTTCTTCATATTCATGCGACCGAGGGCCTTGCTTTCAAAGTTTTGGAAGGCTCGAGTTCCAATCTGAGTTTGAGAAGGACAGTCATAAGTCGCATTGAGGTTATATCCAGCATTTGCTGCTGCAACTAGTGAGACTGCTTTAAAAGTTGATGCTGGAGCGAATAAACCTTGCATTGGTCTAGATAAAGCCGGCACATTATTTTTTTCACTAAAAAGTGCTTTGGCATCTTTAACGGATAAACCCTTTTCCCACGCATTTGGATCATAAGTTGGATATGAAGCCATCGCCAAAATTTGTCCATTTCGAATATCCATAACAACAGCAGCGCCTGAATCCCCTGGATATCCACTAGCTCTTGCTCTACCAACTGCATCAGCCAGTGCTTTTTCAACGCCGGCTTGTAAGCGAACATCCAAACTTGTTACTAGGTGATTTCCGCCTATTGGTTGCGTGTTCTGACTTTCGCGTGTGATGGATTCTTTGCGATCAACAATAACTGTTCTAATTCCTGGTGTTCCACGCAGGTACGAGTCATATTGAAATTCAAGTCCAGTTTTTCCAATGGTTTCGCTGCGGTAATACGAGCGACCATTGACACCAGATAAATCTTCTTCTGTTACTGGTCCCACATAACCCAATTCGTGTGCAGCATTAACACCTGCATAGCCGGGATAATTTCGAAGAGCTACTGGTGTAGCACCAATTCCTGGATACTCACTTGTTCGTTCAACAATTTGTAGCGCAATCTCAGGGTCAGCTTCTTTTGTAATCGGAATTGGTTGATATCTAGAACCAGTCCAACATCCTGCTTTATCATTTTTAGGTAGTTCGCCACAGAGGCGAGTAGAGCGATAAACATCTGTGTATGACAAGCCAAGCAAATTTGAAACTTTCAACAAAACGCTTGCGCCTTTATCCGGTTGCGTATCCAGTGTGATTCGATCAACGGTGATTGCAAGGCCCACGCGATTTAGCGCCAATGGGATTCCTGATGAATCAACAATGAGACCACGAACAGCAGGGTTAATCACATCTCTGCTCTGGATACTTAAGGCTGCATCTTTGTATTTAGGCGCTGCTGCAACCTGTAAGTAAAAGAGTCGGCCAAGTAGTGCAATCATCAATGTGAGTACGAATATCTGTACAACCAAAAGACTTAAACGAACGCGCTGATTCATATATGGGCCTGATTACCAAATAACGAGCGGTGCATTCGCGTGATGATCGGAAGAATCAAAGGCGTTACAAGAAGTGCCCAGATTCCATTTCCAGCAATTGTTATAAGAACTCGAGAAAAACTTCCGACTGATACTCCGAGAAGAAATCCAGTGATTACGAATGCGATGAGAGTAAGTACAGATGCAGCGGATACAAGAAGAACATTCGTAATTGGGTTTCCACGTACGTTGTCATTTCCAAACCCTAAGAATGCAACCGCGTAGCAGGCAAGAATCATAAGCAATGTCCAGTGGCCCATCGCTCCGTTAGAACTTTGGGATAGATCCATTAAAAATCCAGAGATGAATCCGGTTAGTGCACCGACAGTTGGAGTACTAAGTGCTGCCCACGTTAATGCGATTAACAAGGGAAGTGAGAATCCCCCACCCGGTAGTCGCAATTGATTGATGACGCTCTCTTGAATCAAAAAAATTAAGAGAAAAATAAGTGATGAAATTGAAAACTGCCTGGCCAGCATCTAGAGACTACTTCGCACTCGCCGAAGGTGATGGTGTTGCATAAATTGTGACAGTTGGCACAGGCGTTGGTTGTGGTGCAGCAGGAATGAGTGCATCACCTGGATTGTTCTTACCTGCACTCAGCACAACGCTGACAACACCGAGGGCTGAGAAATTGGGATAGAGCATTACCGTTGCAGTCTGAGCAATTGATCCTGCTGTGTTATCTACTGCGCTAATTACTCCTACGGGAATTCCTGGAACGAATGGACGATTGTTCGTACTTCCACGTGCCAACAAAACATCACCAACTTTTACGATTTGTTGATTATCTAATAATTGCAATTCTGCTCGCTTTGATCCGCGACCTGAGAGGATTCCAATTTGCTGAGTTCCGGCAATTCTCACGCCAACTTTGAAGTCTGGATCCGTTGCCAACATAACGAGGGCCGAATTGAGGTATGACTCCTTCACAACTCCAACAAGTCCTTCACCAGATACAACAGTCATATTCTGGCGAACTCCTGAAGTGGATCCTGCATCGATGGTAATTGATTGAGAAAAACTCGTGCTGGCACCTTGGGAAATAACACGTGTAGCCAAGACTTTATATCCTGCTCTTCCTGCAAGGTCGAGCACCGACTTAAGTTGTTCTAATTCAGCATCAGCACTTTTTCGTTGAAGAAGCTCATTGCGCAACTTTGCATTCTCTTCTTTAAGTTTTTCTATTTCGCTTCGGGTTTGTCCAAGATTGGTGACATCACCAAAGAAATTGCGAAAGGGCGAAACGACAGTTGATCCAGCTTTTTGGAAAGGAGAGAGAACATTCTGCGTGCCGCTTCGAACACCATCAAGAATTTTTACACCGCGAAGATCAAGGGTAATTAATAGTAAAGATGTGACAATAAGAATGATGAGTAGGAGGCGAGAGCGTCCTTCGCCGCCATAACGCATCTACTAATTACCTATCGACGAGGCTCAGAGATCAAAACCTTTTCAAGGGCTTCGAACTCTTCAATACATTTTCCGGAACCTTCAACAACTGCATCGAGCGGGCGCTCTGCAACGTGAATTGGCATTCCAGTTTCTTTACGCAAGCGCTCGTCGAGTCCCTTAAGAAGTGCTCCGCCGCCTGTAAGAACTATTCCGCGATCCATAAGATCACTTGCAAGCTCTGGTGGACACTTATCGAGAGTGCTCTTAACAGCGTTAATAATTGCATTTACTGGTTCTTCGAGTGCTTTGCGGATCTCGGCAGCCGATACAACGATTGTCTTTGGAAGACCCGTTGCAAGGTCACGACCGCGAATTTCAGCATCGTTTTCACCTGGAAGTGGATAAGCAGAACCAATAGCCATCTTAATTTCTTCTGCTGTGCGCTCTCCTAGAAGCAAAGAGAATTCGCGCTTCACCCAGTTAATAATTGATTGATCTAACTCATCTCCACCGACACGAATCGATAGTGAAGTAACAATTCCACCCAGTGAAATAACAGCAACTTCTGTTGTTCCGCCACCGATGTCTACAACCATGTTTCCGGTTGGTTCGTGGATTGGAAGACCCGCACCAATTGCTGCTGCCATTGGTTCTTCAATGATGTAAACCTTACGAGCACCGGCTGCGTATCCAGCATCTTTAACTGCGCGCTGTTCTACACCAGTAATACCTGATGGAACGCAGACAACAATACGAGGCTTAGCTAAATAACGACGGCGGTGCACTTTCTGGATGAAATAGCGCAACATTCGCTCTGTTGTATCAAAGTCTGCAATCACACCATCTTTTAGTGGACGAATTGCAACGATGTTTCCTGGAGTACGACCAATCATTTTCTTTGCTTCAAGACCAACGGCCAGAATCCCACCAGTGTCTTGGTTAACCGCAACAACGCTTGGCTCGTTGAGAACAATGCCACGACCGCGCACATATACCAACGTGTTAGCAGTTCCTAGGTCCACAGCCATATCACGGCCGATGAATGACATTTTGTTACTCATTTATTTCCCTTCAAAGAAAATAGCTATTTCACGAGCTGCTGATTCAGGTGAATCAGATCCGTGAACAATGTTCTGTACAACTTTGGTTCCTTGATCTCGTGCAAGATCTCCACGAATTGTTCCTGGTGCTGCAACAGTTGGATCAGTTGCACCCGCAAGTGAACGAAATCCCTCAATTACGCGATTTCCTTCGGCAATCATTGCAACAATGGGACCTGAAGTCATGAACTCAAGAAGTGGTTCGTAAAAAGGTTTGCCCTTGTGCTCTTCATAATGTTTTTCAAGTAGAGCGCGATCTGCTTGCAACATTCGAAGAGCAGTAACTGAATAACCTTTTTTTTCTATCCTAGAAATAACTTCACCGACAAGACCGCGACGAACGCCATCGGGCTTGACCAGGATTAAGGTTTTCTCGGAACTCACACGCCCAGTCTATTAGGCATTTGGAGGACCCGCTGCCAGCAGGGCTGCTCGGGCGGCTTCGCCCTTTTTGCCCACAATAATCGCGGCAATCCATAACCCCAAGAAAATCGCCCCCACCAGAAACATTGATGTGACTGCAAAGCCATAGGCGAGCATCGCTACTTGCAAAATCCAACCAAGAACCCAGCCGAACTTTGTCTTAAGAAATCCTGGTGCAAGCAAACATGAAATAGCAATGACGCCGCCAACAATTAAAACTGAGGATGAGTGATCTTTCATTGCAAGCAATAATGCAAAACCCATAACGAAAGATTCCATAACTAGAACCGATGAAGCCAACATTCGCATGGTTAAATCTTAATCTTCTTTTGAAAATAATCTACGCAGAATAGTCCGTGCTTCTCCGACCGTGACAACTGAACCGGTCACGACGATTCCAACACTGTCATCGCTCAATGGGCGTTTGGCATCATCGATTGCTCGCTTGAGGGCACCTTCTAGGGTGTCGTTGCTAAAGACTCGATCTGCCCCAAAGATTTTTCTAGCCAGAGACTCCAAATCCTTTACTGGCATCGCTCGAGTAGATGAGCTTGCAGTAACAATTATTGAATTCAAGATTGGCTCGAGTGATTCGAGGATTCCTTGCGCATCTTTGTCTCCGAAAATACCGACGACTCCAATGGTGTCATCGAATGTAAATTCGGATGCCAAGGTGTGGGCAAGTGCTTGTGCGCCATGCGGATTATGCGCCGCATCCAAAATAACTGTTGGATCTCGGTGCACGACTTCGCATCGACCTGGCGACTTTACATTTGCAAAACCCGCACGAACAGCATCAGGATCTAACCCTTGTTCGCCAAAGAATGCTTCAACAGCAACCAGGGCTGAAGCAGCATTGGTTGCTTGGTGTCGTCCATGAAGTGGCAAGAAAATTTCATCATACTTTTCATTTAAACCATTAATGGAAATCATTTGACCACCCACGGCGATTGCACGCGAATCCAATGAGTATTCGATTCCCTCTCGTGCAATGTCTGCTTCTACCTCAGCGGCTTTGCGCAATAACTCTTTAGCTGACTCAGGCTTTTGTTCTGCCATAACAATGAATCCACCGGCTTTAATGATTCCCGCTTTAGTTTGAGCAATTTCAGTCAGGGTGTTTCCAAGGTATTCCATGTGATCAAAGCCAATAGGCATAATCACGGATACGTCTGCGTCAACTACATTTGTTGCATCCCATTGCCCGCCCATGCCCACTTCAATAATTCCAATATCAATAGGGTGTTCTGCGAATGCCACAAAAGCCATTGCCGTTATTGCTTCAAAGAATGAAATCGGATGTTCAAACTTTGTATCCATTAAATCTAGATAGGGGGCGAGATCGTTATAGGCAAATATCGCTGCCTTTGGATCAATAGATGCACCATTAATCGAGATTCTTTCCAAGAAACTTTCAAGATGCGGACTAGTAAAACGTCCCGTGCGTAATCCCATTTCAAATAGAAGCGAATCAATCATTCGAGATGTAGTGGTCTTTCCATTAGTTCCACCCACATGAATTGTTGGATACGTGAGCTGTGGCGAACCGAGAATGTCGGTGAGAGCAGAAATTCGGTCGAGTGTTGGAGAGATTCGAGTTTCGGGCCATCTGGCAAGCAGTGCCTGCTCGATTGCATCTACACGTGCGTTATCGTCTGCGCTCATTAATTATTGGGCCGGTAATGAGTTAAGTTGTGAAGAGATACGTTCAATATCTGCACTTGTCTTGGCCAGACGCTCTTTGATTTCAACAACAACTTCGGCGGGCGCTTTAGCCATAAAGCCTTGGTTGTTGAGTTTTACATTTGCAGTTTCAAGATCCTTCTTTGCTGTGGCCAAATCTTTAGTTAGTCGTGCGCGTTCGGCTGCGACATCGATTGTGCCAGTTAAATCAAATTCAGCTTTAACGGAACCTATTTGAAGATTCGCACTTGGAGTGAAATCAGATGCTTCAAGCTTTAGAACAAAACGCATCGCACTTTCGTATGGAGCAAACTCTGCAGGTGCAACGAAGCGTCCTGGAATCTTTGCTGAAGTTTTAATTCCTTGATCATTTCTAAATCGACGCACTTCGGTGATTACTTCTTGAATGTTTGCGATGATTTTGTGGCTGCTCTGATCAAGATGATCTGCATTCGCTTGTGGCCATTTTGCAATTACTAATGACTCTCCCCCGGTTAGAGTTGTCCAGAGTTGTTCAGTAATAAATGGCATAAACGGATGCATTAAGCGCAGTAATTGATCTAGGACATAACCCAGTACTCGTTGGGAGTTCTTAGCATCGCCCGATGCAAAGCTCTCTTTTGAAAGTTCGAGATACCAATCGCAGAGATCATCCCAAGCAAAGTGATAAACACGATCACAGGCGCGAGCAAACTCGTATGACTCAAGGAGTGAATCAACTTCGGAGATAGTTTCTGAAAGCCTTGAAAGAATCCACTTATCAATTCCGTTGAGCGATGCGGTTGGTGGAAGTTCTCCATCAATTGTTGCGCCATTCATCATGGCAAATCGCGTTGCATTCCACAGTTTGGTGGCAAAGTTTCTAGAACCACCGACCCAATCTTCGGCAAGTGCTTGATCTTTTCCTGGATTAGCACCACGAGCCAATGTGAAGCGAAGCGCATCTGTGCCGTATTTATCCATGAATTCGATTGGATCAATAGTGTTTCCACGACTCTTAGACATCTTTTTACCAAATTGATCGCGAACTAATCCGTGCAATGCAATCGTATGAAATGGCTGCTTACCATCCATTGCAAACAAACCAAAGAGCATCATTCGGGCTACCCAGAAAAAGAGAATGTCATAACCTGTTACTAGAACACTTGTTGGATAGAACTTCTTGAGATCATCACTATCTGCTGGCCAACCAAGAGTTGAAAATGGCCAGAGCGCAGATGAGAACCATGTATCTAAAACATCTGGATCTTGCGTGTATCCATCTGGAGCTTTTTCATCTGCACCGACAACAAGTACTTCACCATTTGGTCCATACCAAACAGGAATTCTGTGACCCCACCACAACTGCCTTGAGATGCACCAATCGTGCATGTTATCTACCCATTCGAAATAACGTGGTTCCATTTCTTTTGGTTCGATCTTTACTCGGCCATCACGAACTGCATCTGCCGCAGCTTTTGCAAGTGGAGCAACCTTTACAAACCATTGAAGAGATAAACGTGGTTCAACAATTGTTGCGCAACGTTGGCAATGTCCAACTGAGTGTGAATAAGGACGTTTTTCCCAACCAATTCGACCATCTTTGCGCAACTGTTCGACTACAGCCTTGCGTGCTTCGAAGCGATCCATTCCATCAAACTGTGTATTTGTTCCGGACATAACACCATGCTCGTTCATGATGACAACCATCGGAACGTTATGGCGCATAGCCATTTCAACGTCATTTGTATCGTGGGCTGCAGTCACTTTTACAGCACCTGTACCAAACTCAGGATCAACGAGTTCATCAGCAATGATTGGGATCATTCTGTTTACATACGGAAGCTTTACTTGCTTGCCAACCAAATCTTTATAGCGCGGATCATCTGGATTAACTGCAACTGCGCCATCTCCGAGCATTGTTTCTGGTCTTGTTGTAGCAATGCTTATTTGTGTCTCACCTGGTTCGCCATAGGTGATTTGCACAAACTCGCCATCGATATCTTGGTGTTCTACTTCGATATCTGAAAGCGCCGTTAAGCAACGTGGGCACCAATTGATGATTCTTTCAGCGCGATAAATCAAATCTGCATCGTAGAGTTTCTTAAAAATAGTAAGTACTGCTTTGGATAAGTTCTCATCCATCGTAAAAGCTTCGCGAGACCAGTCAACGCTGTCGCCTAGTCGTTTCATCTGACCGAGAATTGCTCCACCAGATTCTGCTTTCCACTGCCACACTTTCTTAACGAATTCTTCGCGCCCAAGATCGTGCCGTGATTTTCCTTCTGCTGCTAATTGTTTTTCGACAACATTTTGTGTGGCAATACCTGCGTGATCCATTCCGGGTAACCAGAGCGCCTCAAAACCTTTCATCCGCTTCATGCGAATGAGTGCATCCTGCAATGTGTGATCGAGTGCGTGACCAATGTGCAAAACGCCAGTTACGTTCGGTGGTGGAATAACAATTGTGTACGGAGGTTTTTCAGATTTTGCATCTGCTGTGAAATAGCCAGCCTTCATCCACTTTTCATAGAGTGGAGCTTCGATATCGGCCGGTACAAAGGTCGATGCGAGTTCGCGGTCTGACTGACTCATGTGGAGCAGTCTAGATTATGCGCTCTTCTCTTCTTGACCTTTATCGCGACGTGCACCCCGCTTTGGAATATCTCCTGTGCGAGGAATCAAAGTTGGAGCACCGCCATCATTGATGCATTCGTGAGTCAAAATCACCTTTGCAATATCTGCGCGACTTGGCACGTCATACATCACACCAAGTAGAACGCTTTCAAGAATTGCGCGAAGTCCACGAGCACCTGTTCCACGCTTCAAAGCAAGCTCAGCAATTGCATCGAGTGCTTCTGGTGTAATTTCTAATTCGACATCATCAATATCAAAGAGACGTTGATATTGCTTTACGAGAGCGTTCTTTGGCTCTGTCAAAATTTGCATCAACGCTGGCTTATCTAAGTTCTCAACACTTGTGATGACAGGAAGACGGCCAATGAATTCGGGGATCATTCCGAACTTCAATAAATCCTCTGGCATTACATCGGCGAAAATATCGCGACGGTTTTTCTCTGCTTCACTTTGAAGCGTTGCATTAAATCCAACACCTGCAGATCCGCTGCGGCTTTCGATAATCTTTTCAAGGCCAGCAAATGCGCCGCCCACAATGAATAGAACATTTGTTGTATCAATTTGGATAAATTCTTGGTGTGGGTGTTTACGTCCACCTTGTGGTGGAACAGATGCAACAGTGCCTTCTAGGATTTTTAGAAGTGCCTGCTGAACACCTTCTCCAGAAACGTCGCGAGTAATCGATGGGTTTTCAGATTTGCGTGCGACCTTATCGATTTCATCGATGTAAATGATTCCAGTTTCAGCCTTTTTCACATCGTAATCTGCAGCTTGTAAAAGCTTAAGCAAAATGTTTTCGACGTCTTCGCCGACGTAGCCAGCTTCTGTAAGAGCGGTCGCATCTGCAATTGCAAATGGAACATTAAGCATGCGAGCAAGAGTTTGTGCCATAAGAGTTTTGCCGCAACCTGTTGGTCCAAGTAGCAAAATATTGCTCTTCGCTAATTCGATTGAATCTTCGCGTTTTGTATCCCCTGATTGAACGCGCTTGTAATGGTTATAGACGGCAACTGAAAGAGATTTCTTTGCGCGGTCTTGTCCAATTACGTATTGATCCAAGAAATCAAAAATTTCAGCAGGCTTTGGAAGTTCGGTTAATCCGAGTGTTCCAGCTTCTGCAAGCTCTTCGATAATGATTTCGTTACAGAGTTCGATGCACTCGTCGCAGATGTAGACACCAGGACCGGCAATTAATTTCTTGACTTGCTTCTGTGTTTTACCGCAGAAGGAACATTTCAGCAGATCGCTAGTCTCGCCGATGCGTGTCATCTCACTCCTTTGTTCCCGATGGGGGAAATTTTCGGGAACTTCTAGTCAATAAGAATAGATTGAATGCGTGCGAATATGCGGGATGAAGAAGGCTTGCGTTGTTCGCCGAGAGAATAATTAAGCGAAAAAGTTCTTACTTAGCCTTTGCTTTACGGCTAGCTAGAACTTGATCGATTAGTCCGTACTCGACAGCTTCTGCTGAAGTTAGGATCTTGTCGCGCTCGATGTCGGCTGCGATTTCGGCAGGAGAACGAGTTGAGTGACGAGAGATTAACTCTTCAAGAAGTGTGCGCATGCGCAGAATTTCGCGTGCTTGGATTTCGATATCAGATGCCTGACCGCCACCTTCAGATGATGGTTGGTGAATCATGATTCGTGAATTCTCTAGTGCGTAACGCTTTCCCTTTGCACCACCTGCAAGAAGAACGGCTGCCGCTGATGCTGCTTGTCCGAGACAAATTGTCATGACATCTGGGCGAACAAATTGCATCGTGTCATAAATTGCTGTGAGCGCAGTAAATGATCCACCAGGTGAGTTGATGTAAATCATGATGTCGCGATCAGGATCCATTGATTCAAGCGTCAATAGCTGTGCCATAACATCGTTTGCAACGGTGTCATCGATTGGTTGGCCAAGGAAAATAATGCGCTCTTCAAATAACTTTGTGTATGGGTCTAGGCGCTTGTAACCATAAGCAGTTTTTTCTTCAATGGTTGGAAGAACGTAGCGGTTTGTGATTTCTGGGGTGTTATTCATCATTTCGCTTTTCCTCCGTTGCCTGAAACCTGACCCTCTGATTGTGCAATCTGATCTACGAAGCCGTAT
>JACCDL011013126.1_pt1 | contig 15753 bp, 17 predicted proteins | sample 7441931 | NCBI WGS metagenome assembly JACCDL01 (sample SAMN15323437, study PRJNA562643) | freshwater metagenome | isolation source: river surface water | place: USA:Blue River Watershed | collected 2017-08-16 | reverse complement strand
GGCTACAGTGACAAAGAAGCTGCTTTGGCCCTCAAATCTCTACCCCCCGATGTGGGTGTGAGCGATGGCATCAAAATGGCGCTCAAGGCTTTGGCCAAATAAAATAATCAAACATGAGCATTCAAACTGACGACTTTGGCGCCGATTTTGGCGATGGCGCAGGCAAGAAACTCAGCGCGCGCAAAAGCCCCGCCACGGCTGAGGCCAGTGCCGGCGCTCGCATGGTAGACGCCTCGCCCGAAACGCCCCAAGAAGAAGCCATCGAACGCGCTCTGCGCCCCAAGTTGCTAGACGACTACGTGGGCCAAGCCAAGGTGCGCGAGCAACTCGAGATTTTCATTGGCGCGGCCAAAATGCGCGGCGAGCCTTTAGACCATGTGTTGTTGTTTGGACCACCTGGTTTGGGTAAAACCACACTGAGCCACATCATTGCCGCTGAGCTTGGCGTGAACCTGCGCCAAACCAGTGGTCCCGTTCTAGAAAAACCCAAAGACTTGGCGGCACTGCTGACCAATTTGGAAAAGAACGATGTGCTGTTCATTGACGAAATTCACCGCTTGTCGCCCGTGGTGGAAGAAATTTTGTACCCCGCCTTAGAGGACTACCAAATTGACATCATGATTGGTGAAGGTCCGGCAGCGCGCAGCATCAAGCTCGATTTGCAACCCTTCACCTTGGTGGGCGCCACCACGCGCGCGGGTATGCTCACCAACCCCCTGCGTGACCGCTTTGGCATTGTGTCGCGCTTGGAGTTTTACACCCCTGAAGAATTGGCGCGCATTGTGACACGAAGTGCCAGCTTGCTCAAAGCGCCCATGGACGCGGCCGGCGGCGAAGAAATTGCCAAGCGCTCACGCGGCACACCGCGCATTGCCAACCGATTGCTGCGAAGAGTGCGCGACTACGCCGACGTCAAAGGCGTGGGCCACATTACGCATGACATTGCCAAACGCGCGCTGGCCATGCTGGATGTCGATCCCGAAGGTTTTGATTTGATGGACCGCAAATTGTTGGAAGCCGTCATTCACCGTTTTGATGGTGGCCCTGTGGGGCTAGACAACATTGCGGCCAGCATTGGCGAAGAGCGCGACACCATTGAGGATGTGATTGAGCCTTACCTCATTCAACAAGGTTTCTTGCAACGCACACCCCGCGGTAGAACCGCGACCTTGGCGGCTTACCGTCATTTGGGCGTCACGCCGCCAAAGAGTTTTGTACAAGAATAAAGAGATATCAGCGCAGCGATTCAGTATTCGTCGCGCGAGTCTTCGCCCAAATGCGATGTGTCGGCCCAGCCTACCAAGGTCACACTCTCGGGTGTCCACAACAAGCGGTTGATGGCGGTGTTGGTGAGTGACCAAGTACGCGGCGCTTGCAAATCTTGCTGGGTGGCAATGCGGTACAAGATGTCCATCACACCACCGTGTGCAAACAAGGCAATGTGCTGGCCCATGTGCTTGGCTGCCAATTCGTTCAAGGTTTGACGAATGCGTTGTTCCAGCATGACCAAAGATTCACCGCCTTGGGGCGGCGCCCAATGCGGATCGCGTTTGCGCCACTTCAGTGAATCTTCAGGCAAGTCTTGCTCAATTTCGGCAAAGGTTTTGCCTTGAAACGCCCCAAAACAACGCTCGCGCAGGCCAGGGTGGCTAACTGCTTCAAGGCCTTGCTGAACAGCCACCGCAGTGGCTGTTTGGTGCGCTCTTTGTAGGTCGCTGGAGTACACCGCGTGCAAGGGGTCTTGCGCAGCCAATGTTTTGGCCAGTTGTTCGGCTTGCCACACACCTTTGGCGTTGAGGGGAATGTCGAGGTGGCCTTGAATGCGCGTATCGACGTTCCAAGCGGTTTCGCCATGTCGAATGGCCAGAATACGGGTTGCTTGCATTTATCTGGAAATGGGAATGTCAACGCGCCGGTTGGTGTTGCTGGGACTGGGGAAGCCCTGCAGCGCAGCAGAAATCATGGCGCGCAAAATATTGGCGTGATCGGCCCAAGGTCCGTCGTGTGTGGCCTTGGTTTGATACACCACCTGGCTGGTGGAGAGGTCGCGAATGAGAATGCTCACTTCTTGGGCATAGCTCACAGTGGGCGGAAAACCTGGCCGCACACCCGGGTAGACCGGCGTCATCAAGGTCCAACCAAAACCAGCACCCACTCCTCGTGGCCTAAAACCGGTGCCCGCGCCAATGTAGACATGATTGACCCATGGGCCTCGCACAGGACGACCCCAAGCGTCGGTGATGAATTCGGCCGTGCGCACACCAATCCAAACGCTGTACTGCGCGTCGACATCGTTGCGCGTCCAACCCAAGGGGGCCAGTGCAGACACAAGTTCAACTTCGGCCCAACCGGCTTGCATGTTGTTGACATCGGCTGGCAGTCGCTCAAGTCTAAATTGCGCTTTGGCGGGCGCAGGACTTTGCGGCAGCCACTGAGCATTGGTTTGAACCTGACTCTCAATGACGCGAACTGTGCTGCAGCCAGATAGAAATGCCACACACAAGGTGGCAAGAAGGAGCGTCCATAACTTGAAATGACGTGACATGGTTTGCACTTTCATTTTGAGATTGAACAAAGGCGAAATGCTCAGAACTAGAGTTTCACCACTTGCACACCTTGCAAGCTGGCCATCACATTGGGCGCTTCAAAACTCTCTTCGTCAAATGCTTTGTCGCCCTCATCGCTTGGCAGACCTGTGATTTTGAGATTTTTAAAATCGTGTAATTTGGCGTCCATCAAATGCGAGGGCACCACATTTTGCAAAGCAGAGAACATGTTTTCAATGCGGCCTGGAAATTTCTTTTGCCATTCGCGAATCATGTTGCCAATTTGCACGCGCTGCAGGTTCTGTTGGCTACCGCACAAAGTGCAAGGAATGATGGGGAACTGACGGTGCTCGGCCCAGCGCGACAGGTCGGCTTCGGCCACGTGCGCCAAGGGTCGAATGACCATGAACTCGCCGTTGTCGCTCAGAAGTTTGGGCGGCATGCCTTTGAGTTTGCCGCCAAAAAACATGTTGAGGAAAAAGGTTTGCAGCATGTCATCGCGGTGGTGACCCAAGGCCAGCTTGTTGCATTTGAGTTGGCCTGCCACTTTGTACAAAATGCCGCGGCGCAAACGACTGCACAAACTGCACATGGTTTTGCCTTCAGGAATTTTGTCCTTCACGATGGAGTAGGTGTCTTGCGTTTCAATGTGAAACGGGATACCCATGTTTTTCAAATAGGTGGGCAAAATTTCGGCAGGAAAGCCGGGCTGCTTTTGGTCCAAATTGACGGCAATCAATTCGAAATCGACCGGCGCGCGCTGTTTCATTTTCAGCAAGATGTCGAGCATGCCGTAGCTGTCTTTGCCACCCGACATGCAGACCATGATGCGGTCGCCTTCTTCAATCATGTTGAATTCGCTGATGGCCTGACCTACCTGGCGGCACAAGCGCTTTTCTAACTTGTGAACCTCGCGTTCAATTTTGACGGCCTTGGCTTTTTCGGCGGCCTGATCTTCGGCTTCATCGGCCACGCTTTCTAACCAAGCATTGTGGGTGGGTGCATTCATGGTTTCACCATTGTCCTGTTTCCATGCGAATGGCAACTTCGCAATCATCAAAAATTTCTAACTTGGCAATTTTCACGCGAACACCTTTCACACCATGCAGTTGCATGAGGCGGTGCGATAGTTTGCCGATGAGGCTTTCGAGCAAATTGACGTGCTCGGCAGTGCATTCATCGATGATGATTTTGCGCACTTTGCGGTAGTCCAGCACATGGCTGATGTCGTCATCGCGAGGCAACAAAGGTTGTGGGCCCAAATTGAGTTCGGCATCCACTTGAATGGGCTGCGGCGCTGTTTTCTCGTGCTCCAAAATGCCCAGATTGGCATCAAAGCGCAAGCCAGTGAGCGTGAGTGTTTGCATGCCAGTGCTGGCCGCAGTAGGGTTGGGCGTTGCAGTCATGGCACTCACATCAAAGAAAAATCGCGCTCGAATTTCATCAAGTGCTGTCCGCCATCGACCAACAAAGTGGTGCCTGTGATGGCGCGGTTGTGCATGGCAAACACCACAGTGCTCACCACATCCGCAACCGATGAGGAGCGGCCCAAGGGGCTGAGCTTGTGGAGTTGCTGAAATTTGTCATCGTCCAACATGTGGCTGGTAAGTGTGAGGCCCGGCGCCACGCCCACCACCCGAACCAAGGGGGCCAATGCTTGAGCCAACAATGTATTGGCGGATTCCAAAGCGGCTTTGGACAATGTGTAACTCAAAAAATCGGGGTTGGGATTCCACAACTTTTGATCGAGCATGTTGATGACCACCGATTCGGCGGCTTGCGCACCGCGGGCCTGAGCATGTTGATGCAATGCCTGCGCCAGCACAATGGCCGCGCCCGTGTTGCTGGCCCAATGTTGGGCCATGTTGGTGTAGCTAAAGCTTGCAACATCGTCGTGTTCAAACAGGGCGGCGCTGTTGACCACCGCATCGACTTGGCCCAATTGCTGCACCACACGCGGCAACAGTTGTCGCGTGGCAGCTTCGTCGGCCAAATCGGCTTGAAAAATAAATGTCTGCGGGCTGAGTGAAGAATTGGCCGCATTCAAGGCCAAACAATCTTGGGCAGTTTGAAGCGCCTCCGATTCAGAGCTTCGATAGTGCACCGCCACACGCCATCCTGCCTTGGCCAAGCCCAAGGCTATTTCGCGGCCCAAGCGCTTGCCGGCACCTGTGACCAGGGCCGTGCGGGGGGCAGAAGAAAGAGGAGCCGACATTCGGAGACAATCTAGGGGTGATGACAGAACCGCATAGTTTAACGACCGCCATGCTGGCGCGGGTGCACAAGGCCATTTTGGCGGCCGAAGGCTGGTTGCCGTTTGATCAGTTCATGGCGCTGGTCCTGTATGAGCCCGGTTTGGGCTATTACGCCAATCAGCAACCCAAGTTTGGCAGCATGCCTCAGTCGGGCAGCGATTTTGTGACGGCGCCTGAGTTGTCGCCCCTGTTTGGCGCCACCTTGGCACAACAAGTGGCGGAAGCTTTGAATGCCACTGGTACCCATGAAGTTTGGGAATTTGGCGCAGGCAGCGGTGCCTTGGCGCACCAGTTGCTGACCGAGCTCAAGCGTTTGGGGTGCAACATTGAGCGCTACAACATCATGGATTTGTCTAGCAGCTTGAAGCTCAGGCAGCAAACCCGCTTGGCTGAGTTTGGTCATCAGGTGCGCTGGCTCAACCAATGGCCCGACAGCATGCAAGGTGTGGTGGTGGGCAATGAAGTGCTGGATGCCATGCCTGTGAAGCTGCTGCACAGAATTGAGGGTGTGTGGCATGAGCGGGGGGTGATTGCTGCAAGACCACCTGAAACATCTGAATCATCGGACCATGCCGATGGCTTGGCCTGGGAAGACAGACCCACCGCACTGCGCCCCCCGGTGGAGCCTCTGGGCGAGCACAACTACCTGACCGAAATTCAGCCCCAAGGCGAGGCCTTTGTGGCCAGCTTGGCCGAGCGTTTGTTGGCCAGCGAGAAGGGTGGCGCTGCATTTTTCTTGGACTATGGATTTCCAGAGTCGGAGTATTTTCACCCTGAGCGCCACATGGGCACCGTGATGTGCCATCAAGCCCACCAGGCTGACCCGCACCCCCTGGCCTCTGTGGGCTTGAAAGACATTACCGCACATGTCAATTTCACAGGCATGGCATTGGCCGGACAAGAGGCGGGTTTGCAAGTGTTGGGCTACACCAGCCAAGGGCGTTTTTTGCTGAATCTTGGGCTGGCCGAAAGAATGGCGCAGTCGGCTTTGGCGGAACGGGCGCAGGCCATGAAGCTGGTGAGCGAGCACGAAATGGGCGAGTTGTTCAAAGTGCTGGGTTTTGCCACCCACGACCATTGGCAGGCATCGGGTTTTTCGGCGGGCGATCGGAGCCACCGCCTGTGAACCAAGGATTGCGCCATGTTTAGATGGGTCATCGTGACCTTTTTGGCCCTGCTGCTGATCAGCTGGGTGCGCCCTTGGCTTGAAAAAATGGGTTTGGGCAAGTTGCCCGGTGACTTTCAATTCAAATTGTTTGGCCGGGATTGGTTCATTCCCCTCACCAGCACCTTGCTGTTGAGCTTTATCTTGAGCCTCATCGTGAAGTTCTTTTGACAATCAAGCCAAGTTTTAAAACATTTGTGTTACAGTTCGGGCTTGCAACCTACCAACCCAAGCAATTCAATGGTGGGTCGCAACAAGCGCAGTTCCTGCTAGCTGCCTGAATTTTTTGTAAATTTCCCCTCAAATTTCCCAAATTCAGCACCTCACAGAAGAGCGGCGCACCCCCAAATACGGGTGGGCTCGATCTCTCGCTTACCCCTTTTTCAGTGTTCAGAACCTGGCCATATGGATCCAAATGCAAGCGCGCACCAGCGCTGGCTCGTTTCCAATGTGTTGCTCTGTACACACCAATTTTTTAGCTTATTAGATGATTCATACGATTACTTTTGAAAATACCCCCGTCACCGTGGGAAAATACCGCATTGCCGCTTGCCCGCGTGCATTGCCCTGTGGCCGCTTTGCGGCGCAGGTGTCGGTGGCCAGCGGGCGTGGCAGTGCCAGTACCGATCGGGTGATGTGTTTTACCAATGACTTCGCCACCCGCGATGCTGCAGCCAGCTTTGCGCTGGCACAAGGTTTAGATTGGGTGCGTTCAACCACGCAGGCCCACTAAACCACCCTGAGAACCTGAAAGGAAAAAATGGCGAAAGAAGATTTGATCGAACAGATGGGCGTTGTGAACGAGGTTTTACCTGACACACGTTTTCGTGTGACCTTGGACAACGGGCACCAGTTGATCGCTTACTCAGCAGGCAAGATGCGCAAGAACCACATTCGCATTTTGGCGGGCGACCGCGTCACGCTCGAGTTGTCACCTTACGACCTCACCAAAGGCCGTATCAGCTTCCGTCACTTGGCAGGCCGTCCACCGGCAGCGCCACGCACGCCTCGCACACCTTCACGTTAATAGAAGGTCGCGCACTGTGGTGCGCCTAAGCCTTTAACAAGGCAATGGCCGCCACTCTGGCTTCGTGTATTTTTTCGCCAACAGCAGGGCCCGAGAGGCCCTGTTTTTGCGCCTGCTCGGCAATGGCAGCGGTGGCCACAGACAAAGCAGCCATTAGCACTTTTTGCAACTTGGTGCTGGGTGCATAGGCCTCATTCTCAAATCCCTTTCGACCCCGTGCATCGCACTCGCAGGCCAGCAAAATGTCGGGCATGCGTTCAGGTTTTCGAATGGCGTCGCACCTTTCCAGCAAGCGCAACAGGGCTGAAGGATTCAAATCTTGGCTGCGGTGAATGTTGCCATGTTCACGCGCCACCACATCGGACAACTCTTTGCATTCAACAGGAATGCGCAGTCGCTCACAGACTTGCTGCAGCAATTTGGCGCTGCGTTGTTCGTGGGCAATGTGCCGCGGCCATTCGGCTGGTGGTGTGGTGCCTTTGCCCAGGTCGTGCATGAGGCAAGCAACCCGCACGGGGAGCGAAGCATTGAGTTGTGCGCTCATGTCTAGCACCATCATGAGATGCACACCTGTGTCAATTTCTGGGTGGTATTCGGCGCGTTGTGGCACGCCCCACAAACGATTCACCTCAGGCAATAAAACTTTCAAAGCACCACAAGCTTTGAGCACTTCAAACATGCGCGAAGGTTTGGGGGTCATGAGGCCCTTGGCCAATTCTTGCCACACACGCTCGGGAACCAAATGTTCAACTTCACCGGCTTGCACCATGTCTTGCATGAGTTGCAGGGTTTCGGGGGCTACTTGAAAATCTGGAAAACGGGCCGCAAAGCGAGCCACGCGCAAGATGCGCACAGGGTCTTCGCGAAAGGCCAGCGTCACGTGGCGAAGCGTTTTGTTGTTGAGATCTTGCAGGCCATGGAAGGGGTCGATGGCGTGTTGTTGAAAGAATGCGCTGGTGAGTGAATGCGGGGATTCAAAGAATGCTTTGGCGTGAGCCTCAGGCAAGGCCATGGCGTTGATGGTCAGGTCGCGGCGGGCCAAATCTTCTTCCAAAGAAACTTCGGGCGAGGCATGCACCACAAAGCCTTTGTAGCCTGGCGCGGTTTTGCGCTCAGTGCGGGCCAGCGCATATTCTTCGCGCGATGCAGGATGCAAAAAAACAGGAAAGTCTTTGCCCACCGTGGTGTAGCCCAGCTTGGCCATGTCTTCTGGCGTGCCTCCAACCACCACCCAGTCTTTGTCTTTAACCGATTGGTTGAGCAGGGCGTCGCGTAGGGCACCGCCGACGCTGAAGATTTGCAAGCTAGGCATTCAAGGTTTGGTGCGAAAGGGTTCTTCAAAATCAATGAAGTCTTTTTCAGCCAATGCGCCATCGATCCAGGCTTTCACACCTGGCATGGCGCACAAACGATCGATGTAGGCCTGCGTATCTGCACTCACGGGCAAGGCGTAGGTTTTGATGCGCATGACCACGGGCGAAAAATAGGCGTCTGGAATGCTGAACTCACCAAACAACATGGGTCCTTTGTGCTCTTGAAGGAGGGACGAAAACAAATGGTCAATGCGCTTTAAATCTTGGCGCACGGCCTCTTTGTCGCGCAGCGCAAGCGCGCCAATCTCTGGCAAATAAGCATCAATGTTCATGGGGCAGGCGCTTCGAATGCCGGCAAAGCCACTGTGCATTTCGGCGCAGATGCTGCGGGCTCTGGCGCGCTCGGCCACTTTGCTTGGCCAGAGTTGTTTGTCGGGAAATTTTTCGGCAGCGTACTCTGCAATGGACAGTGTGTCCCATACGGCCAAGTCGCCATCGACCAAGACGGGTACTTTGCCCACAGGGTTGATGTCTTTCAGGGTTTGCTTGAACTTGGATTGAGCATCAAAACCATCAAAGCGCACCATGACTTCTTCAAAATCAATGCCCGCTTGTTTGAGCATGACCCAAGGGCGCATGGACCATGAAGAATAATTTTTGTTGGCAATGTAGAGCTTCATGGACGTCCTTTGGCGCGCAATGCGTTCAGTTTAGTACATGGATCGCGTTGCCCCAAATAGGTGGGCGCGATGCTGCTCACTGCAGCGGCTTGAATGCCCAAGTCTTGCAAGCCCAGTGCCTGGCCTGAGGCCACGTTGTCTACTTTCATGGAGTCGAGATTGTCGCGGCTCATGAGCGGCTGACCGGGTGCCAGCTCCATCAGAAATGCTTGAGCCCAAGCCAGCGCGCGCGGAATGCCAAACACCCAACGGCCGCGGCCGTTTTGGATACCGGCCCATTGGCCAGATTTTTGAACCAATTGCTGCAGCGTGAAAACTTCGGGCCCACAAAGCTCATAGGTTTTGCCAGCGGTGTCTGCATGCATCACACAGTGCGCCACTGCGCTGGCCACATCTTCCACCCACACCGCTTGAAAGCGGGTGTTGGCGCCGGCCAGCGGCACCACGGGTGTCAGTTGTTGCAGTTTGGCAAACAGGTTGAGAAATTTGTCTTCCACACCAAAAATGACGCTAGGCTGCAGCACCGTGAGCGCAAGCCCTGCTTGTTTCAAAACTTCTTCACCACGCGCTTTGCTGCGCTGGTAGTGCGATGGGCCCTGCAAGCTGGCGCCCAGCGCACTGATGTGAATGAGCCTTCGCAAACCGCTGGCCTGACATGCTTTGGCAATGATCTGCGGCAACTGCACATGGGCTTTGTCAAAGGCCGCTTCAGAGCCATGCAAAATGGCAATGAGGTTGATGAGTACATCGTGTTTTGCCATCTGTTGCGAGAGAAATTCAGGCTGGTACACATCGCCTTCAATCACTCTCACGTGCGGCAAACTTTGAATGGCACTGGCTTGGCTGGCGCGGCGTGTGATCACGCTGATGCTGCAGCCCATGCGATTGAGCTTTTCACACACATGGCGGCCCACAAAACCAGTGCCACCCAAAATCAGTATGCGTTTTGTAGAAAGAGTCATGACAATCCTTGAATGGCTTGAAGCATGGCTTCACGCGCTTGAGAAATAATTTGTTCGCGCCACGCATTGGTGTCGGTGTAGAAGGCGCTCAAAATTTGAGCCTTGATACTTTGCCGCAATTCAGCGGAGGCTTCGGGGTGAATGTGCAGCCAATGATCGGCTCTGAGGGCCATCAGCATGTCGTTCATGGGCAAGGTGCCATATTCCAACGCAATGCCGGTGTGTTCGGCTTGCGGGCATTCGTCTTGCACCGACATCCACATGAGGCCCGTGAGAAAAGCGGAAGACGACGTGCCATCGTAAATGGAAGTGATGTTGCCCCACCACTGGCGTGCGCGTGCAATGGCTGCCGCATCGTTGGCGCCGGCATAAATGCGCTCTCCCACGCCACTGGGGCCGAGGCCAGTGTGCAAATCTATCCAGGCCATTTTTTGGGCCGAGCCACCATGCTGCTTGAGTACTTTGCGAATGGTTTGATTGCTCCACGTGGGGGCTTGGCCGCCATAGAACAAGCCTTGTGGGTGGTGGTGTTGGCCCTGAGAAACAGCCGCTTGAAGTTTGGACATGCCGTGTTGGGCAATGTATTGCGCCGTGGCTTGTTGGTTGGCGGCGTTGGGTGGCCATTGCTCGGGCAACAACAAATCTTGCACTTCTTTGTAAGCGGTGTTGTCGGGCAATGGCTTGCTGAAGTCGTGAAAGTTGCGATTGAGGTCGACATTTTCTTGGGTGACGCGGCGCACATGCGAAAAACCATGGGGGTTCAAGGCATGCACATACACCACCGCCACACCACTTTGGGCTACGGCTTGGTGCCAATCTGAATTTCGAAGCGCATCAATTTGAACGCCACTGCCGCAATAACCTTCAACACCATGGCAAGCGCTGCTGACCAGCAAAACATGCTTGGCGTTAAGGGGGCCTTCGCGTGCCACGTCCATGGCCAATTCTTCGCCATCGCGGCCTTTTTCAGGGTGCACATGGGATTCCACTTGAAGCCCTGCTTGCTGCGCGGCGCTCAAAAACTTTTGCCGGGCTTCGGCGTAGCTTTTAGAAAATGCGGTGTGAATGCTGGTCATGAAAGTTCCAAATGAATGAAGCCCCGAAGGGCTTCATGGTGCTGCGACAAAAATGCGCGTTGCCAAATTAAGTTTGCGTGGGGTTGGCCAGCCATTGTGTCGCCAATTCCACCCAGTAGGTGCCGCCCAAGGGAATGAGATCGTCGTTGAAGTCGTAGCTTGGATTGTGCAACATGCAGGGACCTGCGCCATGACCCATTTCGCGGTGCGAGCCATCGCCGTTGGCAATGAAGCAATAGGCGCCAGGTTTGGCTTGCAACATGAAGGAGAAGTCTTCGGCGCCCATGGTGGGTTCTTGCGTCATCACGTTGTCTTTGCCCACAATGCCTTCCATCACTTGGCGTGCAAAGTTGGCCTCGGCCGCGCTGTTGATGGTGGGCGGGTAGTTGCGGTTGAAGTGAAATTCGGGCTTGGCATCGAAAGCTGCGCACAGGTTTTCTGTGATTTGCTTCATGCGGTTTTCAATGAGGTCGAGCACTTCAATGCTGAAGGTGCGCACGGTGCCTTGAATGACACAGAAGTCGGGCACCACGTTGGTGGCTTCGCCGGCGTTGATCATGGTGACCGAAATAACGCCAGCATCAACCGGCTTTTTGTTGCGGGTGATGATGGTTTGAAAGGCCTGGACCAATTGGCAAGCCACTGGCACAGGGTCGATGCCGTTGTGGGGCAGCGCTGCGTGGCTGCCTTTGCCGCGAATGGTAATTTTGAATTCGTTGCTGGACGCCATGACAGGCCCGGGGCTGACTGCAAAGGTGCCCACTTGAGCGCCTGGCCAGTTGTGCATGCCAAACACGGCTTGCATGGGGAACTTGTCGAACATGCCGTCTTTGATCATTTCACGGGCACCGCCGCCGCCTTCTTCGGCGGGTTGGAAAATGAGGTAAACGGTGCCATCAAAATCGCGGTTTTTGGAGAAGTGCTTGGCAGCCGCCAACAACATGGCTGTGTGGCCATCGTGACCGCAAGCGTGCATTTTGCCGTCGTGCTTGCTGGCGTGTGCAAAGGTGTTGAACTCTTGCATGGGCAAGGCGTCCATGTCGGCTCTGAGGCCCACACCTCGGCCGCAGGCGCCGCCATCACGGCCGTGCACGATGCCTACGACACCGGTGGTGCCCATGCCGCGGTGAATGGGGATGCCCCAGTCTGTGAGCTGCTTGGCCACCACATCGGCGGTGCGAACTTCTTTGAAGCACAGCTCGGGGTGGGCGTGGATGTCTTTTCGAATGGCCGCAATGCTGGCCGCGTCTGTGAGAATGGAGTCGATGATTTTCATAGCAACAGTCTAGCGAGACTCGTGCCATTGCGCTACAAGCTTTTTGAAATTTGGGGATATTGGGCTTTAGGGTTATCCCCAAAAATGGCCCTCTTAGAATGAAGCCATGACAAATACTGTGCTTGAAAAAAATGCCGTGGTGCGTGGTTTGTGCCCGCACGACTGTCCTGACACCTGTGCCTTGCTCACCACGGTGGAAAACGGCCGCGCCGTGAAGGTGCAGGGCAACCCCGACCACAAGCACACCCAAGGGGTCTTGTGCACCAAAGTATCGCGCTACACCGAGCGAACCTACAGCCCCGAGCGCTTGATGTTTCCTCTCAAACGCTCTGGCCCCAAGGGCTCGGGACAGTTTGTGCGCGTTTCATGGGAGGAGGCCATCGCCGACATTGCCGCCAAGCTCAAGGTGGTGGCGGCCGATCAGGCAGAGGCCATCTTGCCCTACAGCTATGCCGGCACCATGGGTTGGGTTCAGGGTGAGGCCATGGCCTCGCGCTTTTTTCACAAATTGGGCGCCTCTTTGCTAGACCGCACCATCTGTGCCTCTGCCGGAGGCGAGGGCCTGGTTTACACATTGGGCGGCAAGTTTGGCATGCAAACTGAGTTCTTCTCGGAGTCCAACCTGATTGTGATTTGGGGCAGCAACTCAATTTCTAGCAATGTGCACTTTTGGCGCAGGGCCCAAGAGGCCAAACGCCAGGGCGCCAAACTGATCTGCATCGACCCCCGCCACAGCGAAACCGCAGAAAAATGCCATGTGCATTTGCCCATCAAACCCGGCACCGATGCCGCTTTGGCCTTGGCCATCATGCGTGAGCTGGTGGTGAACAATTGGCTGGATGCCGACTACATTGAACAATACACCTTGGGCTGGGATGCGCTGCGCGAACGGGCCATGACCTGGACTTTGGAACGCGCCGCCGAAGTGTGCGGCATAGAGGCCGAGCAAATTCGTGCCTTGGCCAAAGACTGGGGCACCACACCCAAAGCCGCCATTCGTTTGAACTACGGCATGCAGCGCGTGAAAGGCGGCGCCAATGCGGTGCGCGCCATTGCGTGCTTGCCCGCCTTGACCGGCGCTTGGCGCGACAGAGCTGGTGGCTTGTTGCTCAGCAGCTCAAGCAATTTCAAAGTCAACAAACAAGATTTGCATCGCCCCGATTTGTTGGGCGCGCGCCGCCCTCGCATGCTGAACATGTCGACCATTGGCAATGACTTGAACAACCCGGGCAGCCACACGTGGGGTCCGAAAGTGAAGGCGCTGGTGGTCTACAACAGCAACCCCCTGGCAGTGGCGCCGCAGTCGAGCATGGTGGCAAAAGGTTTTGCCCGCGAAGACTTGTTCACGGTGGTGATGGAGCATTTCCAAACCGACACAGCCGACTACGCCGACTATGTGCTGCCAGCCACCACGCAGCTCGAACACTGGGACGTGCAAGGCAGCTATGGCCACACCGATGTGTTGCTCAACCGACCCGCCATTGAGCCAGTGGGGGAGGCCAAATCGAACAGCGAAATTTTTCGACTGCTGGCCAAAGCCATGGACTTTAACGAGCCCTGTTTCAGTGAAGACGATTTGAGCCTGTGCCGCACAGCCGTTGGCTCAGAAATTGATTTTGAGGCTCTGTTGGCGAATGGTTTTGTGGCCTTGAATGTGCCCGATGCGCCCTTTGCACAAGGCGCCTTTCCAACGCCTTCGGGTCGATGCGAATTTGTGAGCGAACGTTTGGCCGCTCAGGGCTTAGACCCCTTGCCCAATCACATTCCAAATTATGAAGTGCCAACTGCAGGCGACCGCTATCCCTTGGCCATGATTTCGCCGCCTGCGCGAAATTTTTTGAACTCAACGTTTGTCAATGTGGAAAGTTTGCGGGCCATCGAAAAAGAACCCTTGGTGGAAATCAGTTTGATGGATGCTGCCGCGCGTGGCATTTCGACGGGCGATACCGTGAAGGTATTCAACGATCGCGGCGAATACCACTGCAAAGCCGATGTGAGTGCGCGTGCCAGACCCGGCGTGGTCAACGGCCTGGGCATTTGGTGGCGCAAGATGGGCTTGAACGGCACCAATGTGAATGAGGTGACCAGCCAGTTGCTCACCGACTTAGGCCGCGCGCCTGTGTTTTACGATTGCCAAGTGGAAGTGGCACTTATCAAGAAAGCTTAAAGACAATGTCGGAAATTTTGATTCAACGCACACACACCTTGGGTATGGAAAAAGCCCGTGCCATTGCCGCAAAGTGGCAGCAGGAAGCCCAAGACGATTGGGGCATGGACTGCACTTATGTCGCTAATCAAACCAATGAACAGGGTGAGTTGCAAGACCGTCTCAACTTTGAGCGCGCGGGTGCTTCGGGCTATTTGGAAGTCACTGCCTCTCAGCTCACCATGAAGCTTGAATTGGGTTTTTTGATGGCGTCTTTCAAAGACAAAATCGAAGAAAAAATAACCAGCAACTTAGACAAGCTGTTGGCTTGAAATTAATGTTGATCTGACCCCAATTATTTTTTCACGGCAAATCTGTATTTTCCTCGCGAGCCTGAGCATTGCGAGGTCCTACAGTGCCTAGTCTGGCCTTTATAGATTGAGGCTGCCCAGTGATAATGGCGGCATAGTTGGTGGTGTTGGACAAAACCTTTTTCACGTAGTCGCGGGTTTCGGTGAAGGGAATGTTTTCGGCCCAAATAGCGGCTTCCAAAACGGGTCCTTTGCGCCAGTTGCGTGACCGGCTGGGGCCAGCGTTGTAGGCGGCTGCGGCCAAGGGCATCGAGCCGTCAAACTCATCGAGAACCAACTTGAGGTAACCGGTGCCGATGGCCACATTGATTTCTTGATCGGTGATTTGGTGGGGTTGGAAGTTGGTTAGGCCAATTTTTTTGGCGGTCCATTTGGCAGTGGCTGGCATGACTTGCATCAAGCCAGCTGCCCCCACCACCGATTTGGCGTCCATGATGAAGCGGCTTTCTTGCCTGATCAAACCGTAAACATAGGCGGGATCGAGTTGGACATCCTTTGATTTTCGAAGCACGGTTTCTTTGAGCGGCATGGGAAAGCGTTGGTCAAAATCGATTTGTGTTTTGGTGCGATCGCTGGTGTTGATGCAGCGGTCCCACACTTGCTTGCTGCAGGCCAAGTCGGCAGCAGCCAACAATTCGCGTTCACCCATGCCACCAGGGGTGTGCAGGTTGGTGCTGTAGTTCCACTCTCGGTTGCCTTCAGATCTGAGGCCCAAGCTCAAAGCGGTCAAGGCGCGTTGCAGGCCGGCGTTTTGAGCTGCCAGTGTTTTTTCTGTGGGTGTCAGAGGGGCCGGTTTGGCTGGCGCTGTGATGGCTTGACCAAGTTCTTCCATGGCAAGTTGTTCGTAAAAGCCTTTGACGCCGGCAATGCTTTGAAGCGCTGCGATGGCTTCTGTGCGCATGGGGTCTGTGGCCGCAGCGCTTGTTCCTGTGCCTG
>JACCDL010018411.1_pt1 | contig 15756 bp, 14 predicted proteins | sample 7441931 | NCBI WGS metagenome assembly JACCDL01 (sample SAMN15323437, study PRJNA562643) | freshwater metagenome | isolation source: river surface water | place: USA:Blue River Watershed | collected 2017-08-16 | reverse complement strand
TCCGGCGAATTTTTAGGACCTGGACTAATGATGATTACGGGTCCTAACGGCTCGGGGAAAACAACCTTTCTTAGATCTATTGCCGGTCTTGGCCCGTCCGATGGCCAGTTCATAAAAGGCGAGCTAAACCGCTTCTCTCCGGATGGAATCCCGACGGTGTCCTATGTGCATCAGGACCCCAGACAGGGCTTCCTGGGAGAAACGGTGGGGCAAGAACTGCAATTGCGCGGGTTTAAACCGGATGAATTCAGCTGGCCAATCGAAAAGAATCTCGCGGACCTATCGCAGGGCGAGGCCACCTTATTTGCAATTGATATGGGTCTTGCCGCAGATCCTAGGTTTTTGTTACTGGACGAGCCCTTTAACGGCTTGGACAAGGCTCAGCGAGAGCGACTGAATCAGCGTTTGATTTCTGCGGCAGAAAAATCACGGGTAGTTGTCACTGGTCCATATTCTGAATTTGGAATAAATTCAGATGTGCGCGTATTGCATATTTCTGCAACTGGGATTTCTGAAGGCGAATATCTTTACCGTAAAGATAGGGCAACTGGAAGTTATCCAGCACCCCTGTCAGATTTTGCTCTAACCAAAGAAGACATTCATCTTGAGGTAGCGGGCACAGCGCTACTGTCTTCCGGCAGAATTAGCTTGAATAAGGGTTCGATAAATTCCCTACAAGGGGTAAATGGAGTAGGCAAGACTTCGCTGCTCAAGCACTTAGTAACTGATGATGTTTATTTGGTGCCCGAAAACTTCAGTGAGCTCTTTTTGGCGGATTCGCTTGATGCTGAATTAGCACTCTCCGACAAATTGGCAGGTTGCAAAACAGGTCTTTCGAAAGCCACATTCTTCTCGTTGCTTGCAGGCGCTGAGAATCAGAACTCTGATCAAATGTTGGCCACCCATCCCAGAGACTTGTCTTTTGCAACATCCTTTGCGCTGGCCTTGGCTATTCAAATAGTTCGTAAGCCTGCGGTTTTGCTAATTGATGAGCCTGGAAAAGGTTTTGATCCGGTGGCAAAGCAGGCCAGCTGTGAGGCCCTTAGATGCGTAGCTGAAACCGGCACAGCAGTTCTGTTTGCAACCCACGACGATGAATTTGTAGCAATTGCCCATCGCAAGTTAGAAATTCGTGATGCCAAACTTCGGGAGGTGTCTTTTGAACCTGTTGCGAACTAATCTCAATCTTTGGTTATCGGGCCTTTTGGGAATTGTGGTTTTTGCTTGGCCCCTTTTGGTTCCTGGCTCCATTGCCAGCAGTGAACTCGGTAGCCTGGCGGTCCTAGCTTTAGCTCCAGTGGCCGTGGGCCTAGTGCTTTTAGCCCTTGGCCGCGGGCTAATAACCGCCAAGGAAATAGCCCTACTCGGTGTTCTCGCCGCTTTGGGTTCAGCCTTACGAATTGCGACCAGCGGGGTTGGGGGATTCGAGGCGGTGTTTATTCTGATTATCTTGGCTGGGCGAGCGTTCGGACCTCGGTTTGGATTCTTGCTGGGTGTGCTGACCATTGCAGTGTCCTCAGTTTTCTGGGGAGGATTTGGACCGTGGACCGCTTTCCAGATGCTCGCCGTTGGATGGGTTGGCATGGGTGCAGGTTTACTGCCAAAAACCTCGAAGCATGAAATCAAATGGTTGGTTGGCTACACCGTTGCTGCCTCATATGCATTCGGGCTAATTATGAATCTGTGGTTCTGGCCATTCGCAGTTGGCCCGGAGACATCAATTTCTTACTCAGCACAGGCAAGTCTGCTTGAAAATCTTGCGAGCTTCTTTGTTTACTCGCTCACCACTTCAACTCTTACCTGGGACACCGTTAGAGCAATTACGGTGAGCTTGGCAATTGCTTTTTTTGGAAGGCCAGTGCTCACCACTCTTCGCAGAGCAAAGCTCACTACACCGAGAAGTATTTAGCCTCAGGGTGGTGGAATACAAAAGCATCGGTCGACTGCTCGGGATGCAGCTGAAGTTCTTCGGAAAGTTCAACACCTACTCGCTCTGGCTTTAGAAGTTCAACGACTTTCTTTCGATCTTCCATGTCTGGGCAGGCCGGGTAACCAAGAGAGAATCTTGCACCGCGATACTGGAGGTCAAACATTCCAGCGAGGTCCTTAGGATCTTCTGAGCTGAAACCAAGTTCCTCTCTAATTCTGGAGTGCCAAAATTCAGCGAGTGATTCTGTGAGCTGCATGGCAAGACCATTCAGTTCCATGTAGTCGCGGTAGTTATTCTTTGCAAAAAGCTCTGCTGTCACCTTTTCAACATTTGAACCAAAGGTGACCAGTTGCAAACCAAGCACGTCAATTTGATTTGAATCCTTTGCCTTGATGAAATCAGCCAGGCAAAGGTGGCGGTCGCGACGCTGCCTTGGGAAGCTGAAGCGAATACGTTCCGAACCAATCGTTCCTTGCGAACCACCATCGGGCGAGAGCGTTCCAGGCTGCCCTAGCACTCCTTGCTGATCATCGCCGTGGTGCAGCACAATCACGTCATCACCCTCGGAAACGGCAGGGAAGTAACCGTAAACCACGGAGGCATCCGCAATTCCCTCTGCGAGGATTCGGTCCAACCAGTAGCGCAGCCTTGGGCGACCCTCGGTTTGCACGAGCTCTTCGTAGCCTGCCCCATCGCCCCTGGAGGGCTTCAGTCCCCACTGTCCCATGAAGGTTGCTCGCTCGTCCAGGAAGGCCGCAAAGTCTGCCAGGGCGATGCCCTTCACCACTCGGGTGCCCCAGAACGGGACCTTTGGGACTGGGTTGTCTAGCGCCACATCAGAGCGAGCTGGCATCTGTGATTCTTCAGTGAGCGTAAGCGTGGTCTTGGCGTGAATTCGTTTCTTGAGAGCTGGAAGTCCCACCGAATCAGGATCCGCTCCGCGCGCAATCTGCACCAGTGGTTCCATCAAGGCGAGTCCTTCAAAGGCATCTTTGGCATACCTCACCACACCTGGGAATTCCGATGCCAGATCGTCCTCCACAAATGACCTAGTTAGAGCAGCTCCTCCGAGAATGATTGGCCATCTCTTGGCCAAACCTCTGGAGGTTAGTTCCTCGAGGTTTTCCTTCATCACAAGTGTCGACTTAACCAGCAATCCACTCATGCCAATTACGTCGGCATTATTCGCCTCAGCCGCGGCAATAATCTCGTTGATGGTCTGTTTGATTCCAATGTTCACGACGTCGTAGCCGTTATTGGTCAAAATAATGTCAACCAGGTTCTTTCCAATGTCGTGGACGTCACCCCGTACGGTTGCCAGAACTATTTTTCCTTTACCGGCCGCTTCGCTTTTCTCCATGTATGGTTCGAGAAGTGCAACTGCAGATTTCATAACTTCGGCGGACTGCAGAACGAATGGAAGCTGCATCTCGCCACTTGCAAATCTTTGCCCAACAACTTGCATACCCGCGAGCAAGAAATCATTAATGATGTCAAGTGGCTTATTTCCATCGGCACGCGCGGCATCCAGATCAGCCTCGAGACCCTTAGATTCACCGTCGATGATTCGACGCTTCAGTCTCTCGGTAACAGTCAGGGCTGCAAGCTCCGCAGCACGCGCATCTCTAAGTGAAGAAGAGTCGACTCCCGCGAAAAGATCCAGCATCGCGGAGAGCGGATCGTAGGTTAGGTTTCCCGCCTCGTCGTATTCGCGACGGTCATAAATTAGATCGAGCGCAACCTTTAGTCGATCCTCCGGAATTGAAGCGAGCGGGACGATCTTTGCGGCATCGATAATGGCTGAATCCAGTCCCGCTTCGCTCGCCTCGTGAAGGAAGACTGAGTTCAACACACTTCGTGCCGCTGGGTTTAGACCAAACGAAACATTGGAAACCCCGAGTGTGGTGTGGATACCTGGGTACTTTGTGGTGATTTCCCTGATAGCAGCGATGGTCTCGATGGCATCTCTGCGGGTTTCTTCCTGCCCGGTAGCGATAGGAAATGTCAGGGCGTCAACGATGATGTCTTGGACTCTCATGCCCCACTGCGACACCAAAGTATCTACCAATCGCGACGCGATTCGAACCTTGTCCGCTTGGGTTCGAGCCTGACCCTGCTCGTCGATTGTCAGTGCCACGACCGCGGTGCCATGCTCTTTGACTAGCGGCATGATTCTGGCAAACCTGGAATTTGGACCTTCGCCGTCTTCGAAGTTCACGGAGTTGACTACAGGTCTTCCTCCAATTAGTTCAAGGCCTGCCTTGATTACCTGCGGTTCGGTTGAATCAATTACCAGTGGCAGTGTTGAAGCACTTGCAAGCTTAGAAACCAGAGTTTGAACATCAGCGACTCCGTCGCGACCAACGTAGTCAACACAGACGTCTAGTAGGTGTGCGCCATCGCGAACCTGTTTTCTTGCAATCTCGAGACAGTCATCCCAACGACCCTCAAGCATTGCTTCACGAAAAGCCTTGGAGCCATTTGCATTGGTGCGTTCACCAATTGCTAGGTAGGTATTGTCCTGAGTCAGCGGCACATGCTGGTAGAGCGATGCAACTCCGGGCTCAATTTCAATTTTGCGATTCGGTAGTGGCTTTGAACCAAGTCGATCAACCACGGCCTTGAGGTGCGCAGGGGTAGTTCCACAGCAGCCACCGACCAGGGCAATTCCAAACTCGCGAACAAATTGTTCGTGAGCAACGGCAAGCTCATCTGGTGAAAGCGGGTAGTAGGCACCATCGGAGGTCAGTACTGGAAGTCCCGCGTTTGGCATCACCATGACCGGAATTCGGGAGTGCTTCGAAAGCTGTCGAAGGTGCTCACTCATTTCGGTTGGACCGGTTGCGCAGTTCAAACCGATCATGTCAATACCCAGTGGTTCAAGTGCTGTGAGTGCCGCACCAATTTCCGAACCCATCAACATGGTTCCGGTGGTCTCCACGGTAACTTCAACAAAGATTGGAAGTCGAACGCCGGTTTCCAATATCGCTAGCCGACAGCCATTGATTGCAGCCTTGGTCTGCAGTAAGTCCTGAGACGTTTCGACCATAAAGGCATCGGCACCGCCTTGAATCAGGCCCTTGGCCTGCTCGGCGAAGGTGAGCTTTAGGTTTTCGTAAGTGGTGTGACCAAGGCTTGGAAGCTTTGTGCCTGGGCCCATCGAACCCAAGACCCACCTCGGTTTTGAATCCCGGGCAGTGAATTCGTTGGCGCTCTGGCGGGCGATCTTGGCGCCAGCCGCCGCAAGTTCCTCAATGCGATTTTCGATTCCGTAATCGGAAAGGTTGGACCAGTTGGCGCCGAAGGTGTTGGTTTCGACGCAGTCGATTCCAGTCTCGAAATAGGCGTCGTGCACACTCTTCACAATGTCGGGTCGAGTGACGTTAAGAATCTCGTTACAACCCTCGAGGTTTTGGAAATCTTCGAGGGTTGGCTTCTTTTCCTGGAGCATCGTGCCCATGGCACCATCAGCGATCACTACCCGAGTCGCAAGCGCATCCATTAGCGCTTGAGAGTGCTTCGCAAACGGCAGCTTTGAAATTGTGTGCATTAGCGCAAACCTGCCTGTTCTAAGACCTGCAGCACGGTTTGGTGCTGGTTGAAAGCGTAGAGGTGAACACCCGGTGCACCCGCTTCCACTAATTCTCGCGCCAAGGAAGCTGCCCAGCTAACACCGGCTGCGGTAGCGGCTTCTTTGGAATCGGTCGCCAGTGCCTTCGAAAGAGCCTCTGGGTTCTGCTCTCCAGTAAGTTCCAAGACCCTTCTTAGACGCTGAGTTGAAGTTACGGGCATGATCCCAGGAAGAATCGGAATGGTTACACCCGCTTCTCTTGCGAGGGATACAAAGTTTAGATATTCCTCCGCGAAGAAAAACAGTTGCGTAATTGCAAACTTTGCACCGGCATGTTCCTTGGAAAGCAGTGCCTGAACATCCTGAGCCAAGCTATCTGATTCCGGGTGCCCATTTGGAAATGCGGCAACCGAGATGTGCACCTCGGGGTGGTCTGGAATTGAACGCTGAACTTCGTTTATTAGTTGCACCAGTTCTGCAGCAGTTTTGAGTTCGCCCTTGGCCGCCTTGTGGGGGTCAAGCGGGAGGTCGCCGCGCAGGGCGAGGAAGTCGTAAATTCCGTTACTGAGAAACTCTTTGACTAGACCCTTGGCTTCGCTGAAGGTGTTTCCAACGCAGGTTAGGTGAGCCAAAGGGGTTGCCAACGTGTTGTCTTTTATGAACCTAAGCACTTCCAGGGAGTTCTTTGTTGAGGACCCTCCGGCCCCGAAGGTCACCGAAATGAACTCTGGCTCTGTCTTGGCAAGCTCCAAAATTGAACTGTGCAGTCCGGAGGCGTCAGCACCCTCGCGAGGTGGGTAGACCTCATAGGACAGCGCGACTTTAGACAAAATGAGCTCCGGATCAATAAAAGGGTTTAGTCAATTATGAGGGCTAAACCGGCATTCCAAACCTTTATTTCCATATGCCCCAAGAGAGGCCAAAATCCTGGAATCCAGATAGGTTGGCTAACGTTCTAGCTATAGAAGTAATCAGCCCCTAATCAGAGAGCGAAAATGTCCCGCATAGAAAAGCCGGCACTAGTGGCAGCAACAATTGGCCCGATTCAGTCTGTCGCGGGCTGGGCAATTGCAGGGGCACTCTGGGAGGGCTACGACCCGATTCGAAAGACTATTTCCGATCTCGCCGCAAACGATTCTCCGGTTCAGCTTCTGATGTCGAGTTTCTTTATTCTGGGCGGAACACTCTCTTTGGTTGCCGCGGTCTACGCTAAAGCCTTTGCGATGCCGGGTCGAGTAATGATTTTTCTTGCAGGTATTGCAACTTATGGCTTTACGATTTTCGCCACCCCAAGTCAGGACAGTTACTCCACACCGCATCGCATCTTCGCCTCGATTGCTTTTGTTCTGATGGCCGCTTGGCCACTGTTCTCAATGCGAAGGGATAAGAGCTTCCCGTGGATCATTCGTCCGGTGGGGGCAATACTCTCCACTTTGTTTATGACGGTTTTGGCGGTTTGGTTTTTGCTTAGCTGGCTGGACCCGACTTTTACCGCGGTGGGTCTTGCTGAGCGAGTCATGGCAGTCGCACAGGTTTGGTACATGGCATTTGTAATTTGGGTGGTCTATCTCCACCAACAAAGGCAGTCCAAAGAAACTGAGTCCCAGGTCTAACGACTTGCTTCAAGAGCTCGTAATTCGTAAAAATCCACAGTTACGTTTTCGCCCTTGAAGTCTTCCGTCCAACTTTTTTCTGGCAGCTTTACAAACCCAAGCGACTCGAGCAACTTAATTGATGGCAAGTTTCTACTGTCGGGAGTGGCAATGATTCTGCTTGCCGAGTGCTCATCAAAGAGAAATTCGACTAACTTTTTTGCCCCTTCCTTTGCATAACCCTGGCCCTGGTGCTTCTTCGCAATCGTGAATCCAATTTCAAATGCTGGTTCGCTTCCCTCCAGAGAGTGCAGCGCCAGGTCTCCAATTAGCTCGCCGGTCTCCAGGCTGTGCAGGGCAAGCTGTAGCCAATCGCCTTTTTCTGGAAACGAAACACCAGCCTGGGATTGAATAAGTTCCATCCCTTGCTCTTTGGAGAAGCTCGGTTCCCAGCTTTGATAGCGCGCGATCTGGGGATCCCGGCGGTACTCGACGAAGACGTCTAGGTCTTTGACCCCAAGGGGTGAAATTTGTAGTCGCGCTGTGGTGAGACTGAGCATGGTTCGAGTGTATTGAACTGGTTTACCCGACCAAACGGAGGTCGGGTATCTAAGGAAAAGTACTTGTAGGCCCAGACGGGCTCGAACCGTCGACCCACGGATTAAAAGTCCGTTGCTCTACCAACTGAGCTATAGGCCCTTAGCTGCCAAAGTCTACCAAGCCTTTGAGGTCTTAGGAATTTTGGGATAGATACTTACCTAGATTGTCCAGATAGCTCTCCATGCCGGCTTTGGCTTGTTCAGCTTCACCTTCGGGAAGCACTCCAAACTGGCTGAAGCGAACCCAAGACCCACTGCCTCTTTCTTCAAAATCCAACACGATGACGTGGTAGTCAGCTGTTTCCACTCGGGCGTTGAACTCCTCCAGCGACTGGGTGTAGTTCATGGTGTGGACTAGCTTTTTGTGCTCAACAACTTCGGTGTAGCTTCCGAAGAAGTAGGCATTGAATCCGTACTGGGAGACATCAACCCCCACAGTCCACAACCCACCCGGGTGAACCTCGGAGACCACAGAGCCCGGGACCACCTTGAGTTCTGTGGGCGAATACCAAACCTCTAGAGCCTTGGGGTCAGCCCAGGCCTCCCAAAGAGTCTGTATTGAGACCGGGTATTCGCGCTCGACCGAATAAGCGAGATCTTCCATGAGATTTCCCATCTGTTTACGAAACTAAACAAGCTCGTAACATACCGACATTTAGAATTAGACGCTGCCAACCTAAGGCACAATCAATCCATGTCCCAAGCACATTTAGGAGAAACTTTGTCTATTTCAATCAAGAAGGCGGCCGTAGCATTCGCCGCAGCAGCAGCGTTGACCATTGGTCTTGCCGGCTGTGCACCAGCAGAAACCGCCGAAGAGGCAACCCCAACTGAGACCACCGAGGCCCTAGCGACCCTTACCGAGGGCAAGCTAACCATTGGAACTGGTCTGCCAGCCTACGAGCCATGGGTAGTTGGCGACGCACCTGAATCAGGTGAAGGATTTGAAGCAGCAGTTGCATACGCAGTTGCGGCTGAACTTGGATTTGCGCCAGAGGATGTCATCTGGGTTCGCACCACTTTCGATGAGGCAATTGCACCAGGTGCAAAGAATTTTGATTTCAACCTGCAGCAGTACTCAATCACCGAGGAGCGCAAGGCAGCTGTTGATTTCTCCAGCCCTTACTACAACACCGCACAGACCGTGATCACAGTTGCAGGTTCTGCGGCTGAGGGCGCGAAGTCACTAGCAGACCTTCAGGGCCTACTAATCGGTGCAGCTACGGGAACCACCAGCCTGAAGGCAATCGAAGACATCATCAAGCCAACCCAGGGTGCTCAGGCGTTCAACTCGAACGATGACGCTAAGGCAGCGCTTGCTAACGGCCAGGTTGATGCAATCGTGGTTGATCTTCCAACTGCCTTCTACCTAACCGCAGTTGAGCTAGACGGCGGAATCATCCTCGGACAGCTTGAGGGTGCAGAGGCCGGAGACTCCTTCGGGCTAGTTCTAGACAAGGACTCACCACTGACTGCAGCCGTAACTGCAGCCGTTGACCGTCTTCGCGACAATGGCACCCTTGCTCAGCTGGAAGCCACCTGGCTTGCAGACTACGCAGGCGCACCGGTCCTAAAGTAACGAAAAGTTAGGTTAAATAGGTGGGGCGCAATGCCCCACCTATTTTTCTTTGGAAAGAGCTATGGCACTTAGTGATCACGAGGTCTCGCAGGCCGAGCTCGAGCGTAGAAACTTTAGAAGGCAACAACGCGGACGGTCCATTTGGATATCCCTCGTTAGCACCCTGGCTTTCGCAGCCCTAGTTTGGTTTGGTCTTTTGGCTACCCCGGGCTGGGAAAGAGTACAGACTTCATTTTTCAATTTAGAAGTTGCGGTCGAGGCGTTCCCAAGGGTTATCGACGGCCTACTTTTGAACCTAAGAGTTTTGGTTGCAGCTGCAATCTTGGTCTTGATCTTCGGACTTCTGCTTGCAGTTGTAAGAACACTGAAGTCACCGGTATTTTTCCCGCTTCGCATGCTTGCCAAGGGTTATGTGGATCTGTTTCGAGGACTGCCACTAATCATTGTTTTGTATTTAGTTGGCTTTGGAATCCCTGGGCTAAGGCTTGAATTCCTAGGAAGAATTCCGGCCGAGGTCCTGGGCATTGCAGCACTCACAATCACATACAGCGCTTATGTCTCCGAGGTCTTTAGGGCAGGAATCGAATCCGTTCACCCCTCTCAAAGGCTGGCCGCCAGATCGCTTGGCCTTAGCTACTCCCAGTCCATGAGATTGGTGGTGTTGCCTCAAGCGGTACGCAAGGTGGTTCCGCCACTGATGAATGACTTTGTGGCACTGCAAAAAGATGTTGGTCTGATTTCGGTGCTGGGTGCAATTGATGCCGTCCGTGGGGCACAGATTGAAGTTGCAAAATTTGCAAACTTCACGCCCTACGTTCTCGCCGGTTTGCTGTTTGTGCTGCTAGCCATTCCCACAATTCGTTTGGCAGATTCAATTACTGCAAAGCTTTCCGCCCGCGAGCAGCAGGGAGTAGTGCTGTGATTGATTGGAGCAAACCAAGGCTGAGAGTCGTTGGACTAAAGAAGCACTATCAAGACCGACAGGTACTAAACGGTGTTGACCTGGAAGTTTTTCCTGGTCAGATCGTTGCGCTGATTGGATCCTCGGGTTCTGGTAAATCGACACTGCTGAGATGTGTCAACCAAATTGAAGAGCTCACCGACGGGCAAATTTTCTTGGACGGACAGGAGGTTTCGGCCCCTGGCGTGAATCAAGATTTGGTCCGCGCTGAGATTGGTTTGGTATTTCAGTCCTTTAACCTTTTTGCTCACCTGAGCATCATGGAAAACATCACGCTCGCGCTGCGACACGTAAAGAAGTTTCCCTTGGAGCGAGCTCAGGAAATTGCTCAGAGTTGGCTGTCTCGAATTGGCTTAGGGGATAGAGGCAGTTCTTACCCCGACAAGATTTCTGGTGGGCAGCAGCAGCGTGCAGCGATAGTTCGTGCGGTTGCCATGGAACCAAAAGTGCTTTTGCTTGATGAGGTAACCAGCGCTTTGGATCCCGAATTGGTTGGAGAGGTACTCGACCTAATTCGAGAATTGAAAAAGGGTGGCACCACAATCCTGATGGCAACTCACGAACTTTCTTTCGCCAAGGAAGTCGCTGACTGGGTGATCTTCTTAGAAAAAGGCGAGATTTATGAGCAGGGCGAAGCCGCGGAATTCTTTGGAAACCCGCAGCTTCCCCGCACAAAAGAGTTCTTGTCTCGGATGAAACTTATTTAGTCTTCCGGAATAACGCTCGGATTCTCCGGGTCACGCTCTTGGGCAGACCAAGGCTGCTTGTAGCTCGTGGACATTAGGTCCAGGAACGCTTTGGCATCAAACTCCTCTGGAGCCCTGACACCGGTTGCTTTCCAAACACCTTTTTCAAGGAGCTCGAGTGCAACTACTGGGACCAGGGCTGTTTGCCAAACCACCGCTTGAGCGTCGTATTCTTCGGCAGTCCATTGAGTGTCGGCAACGTGGTAGAGGTAGGTAGCCTTCGGCTTCCCATCTAAACCAAGCCCGGTAACAAGGGTTCCCGCACATGTCTTTCCGGTCATCCGCTCAACCAGCGATGCGGGATCTGGCAGCACCGCCGCCACAAGATCTCGTGGCGATACTTCGGCGCGACCGGACTTGGAACGAACCCAAACCGGGTTCACCTTGTCCAGCCCAAGGGCATGGAGAGTCTTCAGAACGCTAATAAACTCGGAGCCTAGTCCGTACTTAAAAGTCACACGCTTGACGTCCATGGTTCTTGGAATCATGTTTACTTCTTCGTGCTCAACATTCACACACTTCACTGGACCAATACCCTCAGGGAATTCAAAAAGCTCGGGTTCTGAGAATGGCCTAGTGGTGAACCAGCCGCGCTCTTTTTCCCAAATCAAGGGTGGGTTCAGACACTCTTCGATGACTGTCCAGATCGAGAACGAAGGAGCAAATATTTCTTCACCTTCGTCGTTTGTCACTACCAGGTTTCCACCATCGAGAATCTTGATTTCATCAATCTCGCTAAAGAGGTGATCTGCCGCATAGCGCGCAAAGATATTTGAGATTCCAGGCTCGGCACCAATTCCAATAAGTGCTAGCAGATTCTTTGATTCAAAATCTTGGGCGTGCTGGTATTGCCAGTCACCAAGTTTCTCAGCTGGTTTATTGAAGGGGTCTTTTTTATCTGCGTGACTAAGGCTCATTGCCATGTCTAAGTAGTTAGCGTTTGCCGTGAGCGCTCCTTCAAAAACCGCCTGTACAAACTTTGGTTCAACGGCATTCAAAACATGGGTTGCCTTGTGACGCTCAGCGGTCTGGGCAACGATCTCGGGTTTCGAAGCGTCAATTTGATCCGCTTCGAATTTTTCCCAGACTTCTGGTTTGTGCCACTTCTTTACCCAGTCCACTGTGCGCTGAGCACGGGCCAGGTCGTAGTCAGTGACTATAACTTTTTCAAAGAAATTTCTATCTGCAAGGATTTTGACGATTGCATCGCCAACACCGCCTGCTCCAACGAGCAAGATACGCATGGATTTTCACACCAAACAAAATGACCGATTTATTTTTGGGCCCAGTCCTTGCCCTCATCCATCCATAGGCGCAGAGCCCTCTTTGGCGTTCCTATGCGTAACCGCGCCTTCACGGAAATGAACTACGTATTTATTATCGGGGGTATTTGGAAAAACTTACCTGATTCAATCAAGTTGTCTAATTGGGACCACCAGAGGGGTCTTTCCTACCGGGTCCTCTATGACTCGAGCCAAGATATTGAAGGCCGAAGCCAGGTTCGTGGGAGTAATAACGTCCTTGGGTTGGCCCTGGGCGAGGATCTTGCCATCCCGCATTACGACCACCTGGTCCGCGAACCGGGCAGCGAGGTTCAGGTCGTGGATTACAGCAACTATTGTCATCCCGCGTTCGCGTTTGAGACTGGAGAGCAAGTTGATTACCTGGAGCTGGTGGGAATAGTCCAGCGAATTAGTTGGCTCATCAAGCAGCAAGACATCGGGGGAGCGCACTAGTGCCGAGGCAATAACTGCGCATTGCCTACCACCGGTTGAGAGCTCTCCGACCTTCTTGTTTTTCATCGGTGATAGTCCGGTTCTTTCGAGCAAAAAGTCAATCTGTTCTCGCAGTCGAGGAGAAACACTGGAGATTCCCTCGGCACTCATGGCAGATTTTGCGACGTATTCAAAAACAGTCTCATTGCTTCGAGCGGTTGGCATGCTCGCTAGTGTTCCGATTTGAGTTTCGAGTTGAGATTTTGGAATTGAACTGAGGCTGATGCCATCCAATAGGACAGAGCCGCTCTTGAGTTTGAGTTTTCTTGCCAGCGCTTTGAGAAGCGAAGACTTACCAGCACCGTTTGGGCCGATTACAGCTGTGATTGAGCCACCAGTAATTTTCAGATCTAAATTCTTGATTACCTCGTCAGCCGAATACCCAGCGCTGAGTTGCTGAGCGATGATCTTGTCGTCTGACTGGTACATGGTTCTAGCTTAGGAGAGCTAGTGAATTGGCTCCCTGGAGACTTGGTTTTCCTTGGTTGGCCACTCGACTATGAGCATCGCCAAAAGCATCAGTCCGCCGCCAATAATCGCGGTCGAACTGAGGACCTCCTGGCCAACCGCAACCGCAATTATTGCCGCGTATGCAACCTCGCTGGTTAGGAGGAGTGCTGCCCTGGCTGGGTCCAGGATTGACTGGGCCCAAGTTTGAATCCAGAATGCAATTACGGTTGCAAACACCGCAGTGAACAAAACCGCAAACCAAACATCCGGTGAGGGTGGTGGGGTGTAGCCATCTACCAAACCAAAGCCCATGCACAGTAAACCTACGGTTCCAATTTGAATAAAAGCCAGGCTGTAGCTGTCGCGATTCTGGCTGAACTTTGCTAACCAAATGATGTGCAGGGCGAATAGCGCAGCGCACGCAACCAGCCACAACTGGCCAATTTGGAAACTTATGTCAGAGCCCGCGGTGCCAGAGAGAATTGCTAGGCCAGCAAGCGCAATAAAGATCGCGACGAATAACTTTTTACTTACCTTGCTTCTATAAATCAGCCACGCAAACACTGGAGTTAGCACCACATACAGCCCGGTTAGAAAACCTGAGATTGCCGCGGTGGTTAGTTCTAGCCCAATGGTCTGGGTAATGAAACCTAGACCGAGTAGGAGCCCTAAAGGCACTCCACCCTTTAGATCCGCCGGCTTGATAGTCATGATCAACTTGGGTCTAATGACTGCCATTAGGGCTGCCGCTAGAAGAAATCTGGTTCCCAAAAAGTCCATCAACGGCTGTTGGTTGATTGCGTCCTTCATCAGAACAAAGGCAGCACCCCAGCCAAAGCCAACCCCGAGCAGGGCTAATGCGGCGAGGCGGGTCTTGGACATCCCTAAAGCTTATTCTTTGGGTGCTTTTTGCGCGCTTGGGCCAGCCACCTTCTTGGCCATCGATGGAAACACAAAGCCATGCATAGGGAAAACCATTGCCCAGTAGAGATGACCGAACAGTCCCTTCGGATGAAAAAGCGCACGCTGAATCACAAGGGTCTTATCTTGTTTGGTTCTAAATACGCGAAACTCCAACCAGGCCAGGCCAGGAAGTTTCATCTCGGCGCGCAAGCGCAGGAGTTTTGGTCTATCGATTTTTTCCACTCGCCAAAAATCAAGTGCCTCACCCTCACGCAAATGGTTTGGGTCTCGTCTGCCTCGTCTAAGGCCCACGCCGCCAACCACTTTGTCCATCAGGCCACGCAGTTCCCACAACCAGGTTCCCGCTGAGTATCCGTTTGCTCCGCCAATTGATTCCACTCTCGCCCAGACTGTTTCAACATCATCATCTGAGAGATAGCTACGCAAATCTACATACAGTGAACCACCTGCCCAACTTGGATCAGTTGGTAGCGGTTCGGAAGGAGTCCCTGGAACTGCGGCGGTTGACCACCTGGTTTCAACTTCAAAGTCTTTGATTCGAATTAGTGCGAGCCGCACTGCTTCTTTGAATGGAGTCAATCCATTTTTCGGATCCGGGACAAATTTCCTGATGTCATCATTTCGTGCAACCACATCGTGCTTTAAAGATGCGACCAAGCGCTTCGCAAGGGTTACTGGCACCGGTGTTACAAGTCCAACCCAACCACTTGCAAGTTTTGGAGTGAGCACCGGTAGCGGAATTATGATGCGTCGTTTAAGTCCCGCGACCTCTGCGTATTGCTGCATCATTTCCAAATAAGTGAAAACCTGCGGTCCGCCGATATCAAAATCACGATTGATTTTTGAATCGATGGTTGCAGAACCGACTAGGTATCGAAGCACGTCACGAATTGCAATCGGTTGAATTCTGTTCAGTAGCCACTTAGGCGTGACCATGATTGGAAGTCTCTCAGTTAGGTGACGGAGCATTTCAAAGGAAGCAGAGCCGGAACCGATAACTACTCCGGCACGTAGTTCACTTGTTGGCACTCCGCTCTCGCGCAAAATCTGACCGGTTTCGGCCCTGGCGCTCATGTGTGGCGAGAGTTCAGACTCTGGGTCTGCAATGCCGCCCAGGTAGATGATTCGCTTTACTTTTGCCTGCTTTGCCACTTCACCAAAGTTTTGGGCGAGTGTGCGCTCTTTAGATTCAAAGTCCACTGGTGACATCAGGGCATGCACCAGATAGTAGGCAACGTGGATTCCCTTTAGGGCAGTCTCCAAAGAGCTCTTGTCGAACACGTCACCCTCGACCACCTCAACCTGATTGGCCCAGGCGTGGTCCTGAATCTTAAGCCGGTCCCTAACCAGAACGCGCACCTTGTACTTGTGGTGCAGAAGTTCCCTAACCAGTCGCCCCCCGATGTACCCGGTGGCACCTGTAACCAGGACAGTTGCGGGCTTGCCCCTGACCAGTAGGGGTTTGAGATCCTTGGTTACCGTTTCAATCATGGATAACTAAACCGAAATCGGACTAGCTTGTTCCACTGAATAGAACTCGACGGCCGAGATCTTTGGCTTTTTCGCCCTGGTAATCCGAAGCACCGCAAAGTCCCCGGGCTTGAGTGCTCTGGCCTTCTGAATCTCTTG
>JACCDL010102595.1_pt1 | contig 15759 bp, 6 predicted proteins | sample 7441931 | NCBI WGS metagenome assembly JACCDL01 (sample SAMN15323437, study PRJNA562643) | freshwater metagenome | isolation source: river surface water | place: USA:Blue River Watershed | collected 2017-08-16 | reverse complement strand
TTATTTATCAACCTATAGGAGGAACAATGGCAACAACCATTAACGAACCAAAAGAAATCACTCTGCCTGACGGAACCGTCATTGCAGTACGACCACTAAAAATCTCAATTCTTCGTGAGTTTATGAAGACTTTCACAAGCATCGAAGAGGTTGCAGAAGACAACGACAAATCAATGGACCTTCTAATCGAATGTGTTAGAATCGCCATGCGTCAGTACAAGCCAGAGCTTGCAGAGGACGCAGCAAAGCTAGAAGACATTCTAGACTTGCCAACCGTATACCGCATTATTGAAGAGGCATCTGGAACTACTGTAAGTAACCAGTTTGTTGGCGGTAGAGGCTAATAAAAACAAAAGAGGTAATAATGAATGTCTGATTTCGAATCTAAGATAAATATAGATATTGATGCTGGTGGAGCACTAGCAGCAATTAAAGCACTTCAGACAAAGATTTCAGACTTTCATTCCTCTTTGGCTAAGGGTAGTGCAACAGCCAATCTAAAATCACTACAAATGCAGCAGACGCTGATTGATACAATTAATTCAACTGGTCAATTCTCAGCACAGATGAAAACTGTTGCATCATCAACCCAAACTTTCACCACAGCACTTGAAAAGAACAAGCTGTCTATGGGACAGTACTTTAGATATGCTGGAGGAGCATCCAAGAGCTTCGGCAGGATGTTTAGAACAGAAATGGATACCATTCAAAAGGTAGCCATCGAAAGAGTCAAAGACCTACAAACCCAATACATCAAGATGGGTCGTGACGCTAACGGAGCAATCAAAACTATTGCTGTTAGACCACTAGCCCTTGACATGAAAAATCTGTCAACACAGACTCAGATTGCAGCTCAGAAACAGCAACTTCTAAATCAGCTTCTCAAGCAAGGCTCTACAAACCTTCTAAACTTTGGTAAGAACACTCAGTGGGCTGGTCGTCAGCTTATGGTTGGTTTTACCATTCCTCTTGGTATTCTTGGAACCAGTGCTGCTAGAACATTTATGGAAATGGAAAAGCAAGCAATTGCTTTTAAGCGTGTTTATGGAGATACCTTTACAGCAACCAAAGAAACAGATGCCATGCTCAAGCAGGTTCAACAGCTTGCCTCTGAGTTCACTAAGTATGGTGTAGCAGTTGAAAAGACAATGGAACAAGCAGCGAAGGCTGCTGCTACAGGTAAGATGGGTGCAGACCTACTTGCCCAGGTATCAGAAGCAACAAGACTTTCTGTATTGGGTAACGTAGAACAAGCACAGGCACTTGAAACAACCATCTCTCTTACCAACGCTTTTGGAACTGCTGCAGATGAGCTACGTGGTAAAATCAACTTCCTAAACGCAGTTGAAAACCAAACTGTAACGTCTATTGAAGACCTTACTATTGCTATTCCAAAAGCAGCACCAGTTATTCAGCAACTTGGTGGAGACGTTGAAGACCTAACATTCTTCCTTACTGCTATGCGTGAAGGTGGTATCAATGCCTCTGAAAGTGCTAACGCCCTAAAGTCTGGTCTTGCATCACTTATCAATCCAACCAAAAAAGCATCTGACTTTCTTCAGGGTTTTGGCATTAACATTAATAAAATTGTTGAAGGAAATAAGGGTAACGTACAGGGTCTAGTTGTAGACTTTGCTAAAGCACTTGACACACTTGACCCACTAAACCGTGCTCGTGCTATTGAGCAGCTATTTGGTAAGTTCCAGTTCTCACGTCTATCTACATTGTTCCAGAACGTAATCAAGGACGGTAGCCAAGCAGCCAGAGTTCTAGAACTAACTAGACAGTCGTCTGCAGAGCTAGGCATCCTTGCTCAACGAGAGCTTAATAGAATTGCTGCATCACCAATGTACAAGTTTGAAAAAGCAATTGCTGACTTCAAGAAAGAACTTGCACCAGTTGGTGAAGAGTTCCTTAAGGCAGTAACTCCTATTATCAACTTTGCAACAGACGTACTTAAAGCTTTTAACAATCTTGATGGCGGTGTTAAGCAATTCATTGTAAATGCTACTGGTCTGATTGCTGGTATTGGTCCAGTCTTCCTAATGACATTTGGTTTGCTTGCTAACGGTGTTGCAAACATTATTAAGGGATTTACGTTTGTCAAGAACGTATTTAATAAAGCTGCTTCAGCATCTACCGTTCTTGGTGAAACAACAGACTACATGACACAGCAGCAGCTAGAGGCTGCCACGGTAGCTGCCTCTCTTGAGCAGGTACACAACAAACTTACACAGGCATTTACATCAGAAGCTCAAGCTGTAGCTAATCTTACAGCAGCATATCAAAAAGCAGTAGGTGCTCAGGTTGCCTTTACTGGTCCACCTCCAGCAGCAAGACGGTCAGCTAAACCAAAGAAGTATGCAGATGGAGTATTTAGTGTTCCTGGTCCAAAGGGTGCTGGCGACGTTGTTCCAGCAATGCTCTCACCAGGTGAAGCAGTTATTCCTGCAAAACCTGCACAAAAATATCGTGGTCTTATTCAAGGAATGATTGCTGGAAATATTCCAGGATTTAATATTGGTGAGGAAAATGTTAGACCAGGTAGAAGAGCAAAGAAAAAAGAATCTAGACCAAGAAACACAAAAACAGAAAGTGGCATCTACAACCTACTTGGCTCACATCTTCGCTCAAAGCCACAGGGTGTATACAATGACTTTATGTCTGGATTAGGCTCAGAGCCTTGGGAAGGATACTCTTCAGAGCAAAAGGCAGGACTAAAGGCAGCAGAGGCTGCAATGAGAGCACAGGGATATTCTGAAGATGAAATTAGACGTAATCTAAAAAATCTATCTGGCACAGACTTGTCACACTTGGAAAAACAAACAACTAAGTATTCTGTTGGTGGTAAAAACATTGAGGCAAAAGATTGGAAGCATAAAAACCTACGACTTGATGCAAGAATGTTTAATCAGTATGCTCATGCTATGTCTGGAAAAGGTGAAACATTCTTTGACGGACTTAATGTTTCACAAATTGCAAAAGAAACTGGCTTATCAGAACAGCAAGTCAAGTCTGAAATTACAAAAATTCGTCAAGGAAAACACCCAAGCAGCAAGGGCTATTCTGTTTTAGCAGCAGTAGGAAAACAAGACCCATCTTATCAGGGTAAGGCAGTAGCTGCTGCATATGACGTACGTCAAAAATCTGGAGGATACGACAAAGCAGTTAAGGCTGGAAAGCTTATGCCACCACCAGAAACAGACGCAAAAGCTGAAGCCAAAGTTAAAGCAAAGATTGCTAGAGCAGAGATTAACCTTGCAAAAGTTAGAGGAGAAACACAGTCACTTCCTGCAGCTAAAAGACAAGCTAGAGTTAGAAAAAAGGTTGAAACGGATAATACAAATGCTAAAAAGAAAAATACTAAGGCAATTAACGAGGATACTAAAGAAACCAAAAAGGGAACTGCTACAAAACGAAATGCACGAAAAAAGGCTGAAAAGAAGCCTGTAGCAACAACTACAACTCAAGCAAAAGCTGCAACCCCTGTAGTCAATGTAAAAGAAAGTCTTGGTAATGGAGTAACTAGAATAGTTGACTCAAATGGTAAGGAAAGATTTAAGATTAATGGACGGTTTGCAAGTCCACAACAGGCTCAGGCTGCAATGTCAGCTAGAGGTGCTGCAACAAAGCCTGGCGGTAGAATTAGGGGAATCCTAACTGGACTACCTGGAAAACTAGGTATTGGTGCTTTGGCAACTATGGGTGTTGGTGCTGCAACAGGTAACGAACAGATATCAGGTATTTCTGACCAGCTATTCCAGGCAGCAATGCTTGCATCATTTATCCCACAAGAAGCCATGGGCAAGATGAAAGATAGAATTAATGCTTCTCCTACTGTTCAGGCAGTAAAGGGCAAGTTTGCTGCAAGTAAAATGGGTGGAAGATTTGGAGTAGCAAAAGAAGCAGCTACTGCATTTAAGGGTAAGGCTGCAGAGTCTATAGCCTCTAAGGGGCTAATGAAGGCTCTTCCAGGACTGGCAACTGGTGCTTTAAAGGTTGGTCTTCAATTTACAAAAATGATTCCTGTTGTTGGATGGGTAATTGCTGGTCTAGACGCTCTATATACAGTTGCCACTCTAAATGCTAAAGCACAGGAAGAAATATCTAAAGCAATCGTAGATACGCTGACAATGACAAAAGATAAGCTTGACAAGCTTAATGAGTTCTTTGGTTCAGAAGCAAAGCTTTCTGGTATTAGAACAGCAACTGTTGCTGGTGAAGGTGAAACAGGAAAGCAAGCAAGCCTTGCAGAACAGTTTAGACAAAGCGAACAGTTTAAGGGAACTTATCAAGAAACAGCAGGAAAGCTCAAGGGTGCTTCTGCTCAACAGTTTGGAATGACCATGCAGTCTCTTGGTCTAGACCTTTATGGTCAGGGTATGAGCAAAGAACAAGTACAAATTATCATTGATGCCATTAAGAAAGAAGCAGGGCAGACTAGCGTAAAGATTGACTTCGAAAGTTTGACGCTAGACACAGAAGCTGGAAAACAAAATCTAGCAAACAGCTTTAAAGATATTACGTCTGGTGCAATTAAAGAGTTTAAGTCAAACAGAGACTGGGGACTAATTAACTGGGAAGCTCAGTCAAACCTTGACGAGTATGAGGCACAGGTGTCTGGATTCCTTTCGGCAATATCTCAAGAATTTGTTAAAGGAAGAATTTCTACACAAGACTTTAATAGCTCTTGGGACAACCTACTTCTAAGTGTTAATAAAATGGAACAAGCAAATCCTGGCGACGGAATGGCATTCCTTACAGACACTATGGCTAGACTAAACCCAGAGCTTGAAAAGGCTACAGGATTTATTGAAGATGCAACAGCAAAAGCTAATGTATTTAAAGTAGCAATGATGGGAATTCAGGTTCCACAACAACTTATTAATGACCTTGCAGCTAATCCACTAGACGTTACTGCCAACACATGGCTTAATAAAGCCGAAGCTTTTGCCGATAAGAAAAACAAGGACCTTCAGAAACAAAAGGGTGTAATTTCTGGAATTACTGCACAACAAAAGAATTTGCAAAAAACAGAACAGAACATCAACGATAAGTATGATGAAAGAATTAAAGCACTTGAAAGAATTAACCAGCTTCAGCAGCAAATTGCTAATCAAAAACAAAACGAGCTTGACCTTGCCGATGCTCTTTCTCGTGGTGACGTATTTGCTGCAGCACAAGCGGTACAAAAAATTAGAGCAGACCAGGCAGCCCTAGCACTAGAACAACAGAAGAACCTTCTGGAAGATGAAAAGAAAGATAAAGTTGGTGCAGTTAAAGACCAAGCAGATGCTTTGGATGGTGCTTTATCTTCAGCTCAGGGTAAGCTTCAAAAGATTCAAGACTCTTCTATGAGTGCATATGAAAGTACCGCAAAAGCACCTAATCTTGAAGAAGTCTACAGTAGAATTGGTTGGCTATATAGAGCATCTAATCCAACACTATGGTTATCTAGCGAGGCAGATGTCAAAACTGCCATGGCTAAAGACCTTAAGGGTCTTGTGGCAGGACTTGGAGCACTTGGTATTGGAGTTGGAAAAGCAGATGGTGGATACATTTCTGGTCCAGGTAGCGGTACAAGCGATTCAATCCCAGCAAGACTTTCAAACGGTGAATATGTTATTAGAGCAAAGGCAGTAAATGCTCTAGGTACAGACGTTCTTGATAAAATGAACCACGCAGAAAAATTTGCTAATGGTGGATACGCCTCATCTGACGAACGCAGAAGTTCTCTAAAACCAAAACGAAAGTCCAAGGGCATAATTGGAAATGCTATAGATGCATTTAGCAATGTAACAAGCAAAATGGGAATGAACCCATTTGATATCTGGAACCCACTTGACCCAACAGGTGGAATAGCATCAGGAAAGTTTGTTACAGATGTTGCAATGAACAACGTTCCAAAACTATTCTCTGGCAAGGGTAATCTGGGAGATATTGGAATGACTGCAATGGCTGCACTAGCATTTGTACCAGGTGGTGACAAGGTAGCCAAAATAGGTAAGATAGGAACAGCTGGTGCAAAGGTTGCGTCAGCAGCAAGAAATGCAGTATTCCTTGCAGACAATACAGCAATAGATAGTGCTAAGTATGCAAAACTTCTAGAAACATCTATGAAGAATCCAGACATATTCTCTAATGCATCTAGTCTTCCAGCAGGAAAAGCAGATATTTTCCCAGCAGCACTTGATGCATTTGGAGAAATTGGTTTAGGAAAGTTTGGAACAAGAGGTGTTTCTTCGGTAGAGGAATTTGCACAAAACTTAACAGAGATGTTGCCACAAAGAATAGCCCAAACAGAAGCATCAATTATGGCAATGCAAGAAGTTGCCAAGGGAGCAAGATTTACAGATAGATTAGGTCTTAATACGATGCTTATCAGAAGCGGAAGGCTTGGTAATTGGCAAAGAGCTGGAATGCAACCAGAATATGTTCTTAATGATGTTTCTAGATTTATGTCTGGAGACACGTCAGCTCTTGAGCAAGCAATCAAACAACTTGACCAGCTAAGAAATACTGCACATCTATTACCAGATGTAGCATTTAAAGCTGGAACTGAGCCATACGAAGCATTTGTAAAAACTATTCAAGATATCTCCACATCATTTGACACATCAAAGTTTTTACAACAAGGTGTTCCACTTCAGTCGATGATACAAAAAGCTATAAAGCCAGCACTAAAAAATCCAGTAATGGCAAGAATTCTTGGTTCGTCAGATGCACAGGCACTAGCGTTCTTTGAGCATATTTATTCTAATATGGGGGCTAAAGGAATTAAGCCTGTAGGAATGGAGGGAAAGATGTACACCGACCCACTAGAGCAGTTCTTCCTTTCCTCAAGACTATTTACAAAAGAAGGAGATGAGGCTGGCAGCTTTGCTAGAGGATTCTATGATAACAGCGTATACCACAAAGTATTGGCACTAGACGACAAGTTCCAAGGCATGGGTTTTGGAAAAGACTTCAGTGCTATGTCAGAAGAGCTATACAGATTCCTGGGACTTGATAAAATTCAGCTTACCGCTGGACTAACAAAAGGTCCATACACCTGGGCAAAAGCTGGATATCAATGGGCTGACTCACCAAGCAATGTAAAGATGCGAATTGAAAGTATGCTAAACAGTGCTGCAGGAAGAAGCGTAGACGAAATTAAAATTCTTGAAGATTTGAAAGAAAGATTTAACTTACCATTTGGTTCTAAGCAATATCCAACACCAAAAGAAATAGCAGATATTCCTAATCTTGGAAAAGAGATTTTTCACGAGTTTGCTGGATATAATGCAGTTAAGTTTATTAAAGATATTCCACTAAACAAAGAAGTGTCTCAAAAAATGTATGGTATTGTTGAACAAGCCTCCAAGCTATCTGGAATAGATATTATGGATATCATTCCTAAATTTAAAAAGGGTGGAATGTTCCGCACACCATATGCTGACGGTGGTCTTGCCATGCTTCACGATAAAGAGTTTGTTATGAATGCTGGGGCAGTTAAGGATTACGGCGTAAATAACCTTAGAGCTATGAATAATGGTACATATACTGGTGGTTCCGTGTATAATAGTTATGGAGTAAATATCAACGTTGGTGGCTCTAACAGTAACTCAAGCGAGATTGCAAGAACTGTTATTAGAGAAATCAAGCGACTAGACTCACAAAACATTAGGAGCACAAAGGTTTAATGACAGATAAATATGCAGAATATCTAGAAGGTAGAAAAAAGTATTCTCGTCCACAAGGTATGCTTTGGGCTGATAACTCTGGAACACTGTCTACAAACGAAGCCACAGGAAGGTCATACTATGTACCTACTGGCAATGAAATAAACGCTGCATCAGGCTCTGGTGACTTCCTAATCCTATCTGACGATAACCGTAGCCCTCTAGAATTCTCAGAACAAAGAATTGAAAATAGAAGAAGAACTGTAAACGGTCGTATGCGTTCTTACCACATCGCAGACAAGCTTCAGATATCTGTTTCTTGGGATATGCTTCCATCACGTTCATTTTCTAATGACCCTAACTTCGATATAAATACTGGTAAGCCAACTACCACTGGATATACTGGACTAACAAAATCTACTCCAGATATTTCTGGAAATTACCTATACCAATACACTACAGATGGTGGTGCTGGCGGTGCAGAAATCCTTGACTGGTACGAAAACAATAAAGGCTCATTCTGGGTATACCTATCATATGACAAATACCCTAACTTTGAAAGTAGAACAGATAAGTATGCACAGCTGGCAGAGTACAGCCAAGTTATTGAGATGTACATCTCCGACTTTAATTATTCTGTTCAAAAGCGTGGTGGCACTAATTTTGACTTCTGGAACATTAGTGTTACCCTGGAAGAGGCGTAATGTTTACAGCAGCAACAGAAACTGCAACAATAACAAATCTTACAGCAAATGGAACTAACATTGTCTATACTGCTACAAATACTTTTGCTGTTGGAGATATTGTTCACATTTCTGGTATCAGTCCATCAAACTTTAACATTCCAGATGCTGTAATTACTGCAAGAAATTCTACAACATTTACAATTGCAAGCACTGAAACAGGAACCTACGTTTCTGGCGGTACAGCAGTTTATGACGAATTAAAAAACCATCTAATATCTAGCCCAACAGTAAAAGTAAATACAATGGTTCTTGCTGAATGGAATCTAAACTCAGCAGACAATATTTCTGTTATTGGTAACTATAGATACAGACCAGGCATTGCCAGTCCAACAGAAGCAAACTTTGGTGTTATTCAAGATAACTGGGCGATAGAGACATCATCATCGGCAACTAAGTACTATTATGGTGCTACAAATGTAGATGTTGTAATTGATGCAGGTCTTGAAGACGACAACACTCCGTACATAGTTTCATCAACAGACGAAAAAGTAAAAATGTTTTTCTCTCTTGAAGAATGTTTTGGAAAAAATAGACCTAGGTCTGGAATTAACAAGCTAATGAGCTTTGATGGCAGACAGATAAATTTTGCAAATCAAGACATGGCTCTTAGACCACGCTATTATGCTGCAAGCAAAAATGATAAGTTTAAGTATTGGTGTTCATTTAGACAAGAAAATGTGTCAGATAAGCTTGTAGATAGAGGTGTTTCAAAAGACGATGGCGGTAACTACTACATTGACGACACAGCACCGTTTGTAGTTTACACAGAAGAGGTGGCAGCGAATAGAGTTGTTGTAAAGATGCAAACTCATGTTGGTAGCGTAGAAGCTTATTCTGGAGACCCATTCTATGGAACAGCGAATAAGATGGTTCCAAAGGACTGGAAGATTCAAAAGCTTAACCTAGACGATACCTGGGAAACCATTATAGACAATCTAGACGCAGACGACATTGACGTAGATGGATACGTAGAGATTGAGTATGGTGCAGACATTCCACAGTCTGGAACATCTGCTTGGACAGATGATGAGTTCCTGTATGTATCTGACTACGCAATAGACACAGACCTTCCTGTGACATCAATTACTGGATATGGATATTTGGTTGGTGCTTCAGCATCCGCTGCTGGAATTTGGTATGTCTGGGATGGTAGCAGTTATGAGCAGGTAGCAGCAACATATAGCTGGAGACTTCACAACGAGACAATCGATAGACACACACCATTCGCCAAAGACCTAACTGACCCAAGTTACTATGTATCTGGCTCAGAAAGAATTTATAGAGAAATTGACTTTGTTAAAGGTTTAAGAGTTGTTGTCTCAAAGATGAATAAAGTCAATGCTACATTTGACCTCATTGAACTATCTCCAAGGCTTGCGGTAGACCTATCTGACAAAACAACTGGATTTTCTATTACAAAACACGCATCAGACCTTGGTAATGGTGGTATTCCTGTTGGTCAACTTTTGGCAGGTACAGGACAGCTAGGGTTGTTTGACTATGACCAAGCATTCAATCCAAATAATACTTGGACCTACTCAACAAACACTGGTAGCGTAATTAACAAATTTATTGCTAAAAATCTACAGGTCAAGAGCTACGAGATTACACGTTCAGTAAATGGCTCAGACTACTATATGCCACTAAAGACTATGTTTGTTTCTGGCTTCCCAGAATACTCAGCCGTCGATAGAACAGTCAACCTAGAAATGCGTGACCAATTTATTTTATTTGAATCAATGAATGCTCCAGAAGTATTCATTAGAGACACCTCACTAAGCTACGCAATTTCAATTCTGCTAGACTCAATTGGTTTTGCCAACTACGTCTTTAAGAGAGTGGATGGTGAGTCTGACCCAATTATTCCATTCTTCTATGTCCCACCACAGACTAGCGTAGCTCAAGTTCTACAGGGTCTTGCTGTTTCTACACAGCATATGATGTTCTTTGACGAGTACAACAACTTTGTTGTAATGAGCAAAAACTACTCTATGCCAACAGAAGACCAACGCTCTACTGACTTTGTTCTTTATGGCTCTCAAGACTATACAACTTCGTCAGAGCTAAACATTAAACAAAGAAACACAAAGCTTTCAAACATTATGGGGGTAGCATCAAAGATATCGGACATCTATAATGACGGAAAGATTACCTATTCTGCTAAAAGTATTCAAAGAGAAAATACAATTATGCAGAAGTCCGAGCTTGACAAAGGTAGAAGCTGGATTTATAAGGCAGCATTGCTTTGGGAAGCCCCACCACTGGAACAAACAAAAGCCCAAGATGCTATGTCTGGATATGCTTTAGGAGCAATCCCATTGGCAACAAGTCTCTCTGACGACATTCCTGTTTACATACCTACAGAGCAGACATTAACAGCAACACTTGTTCTTGGTTCATCGACAATAACTCTCACATCAACAACAGGTCTTGCTGCTGGACAAACACTAACGAAAGTTTCTGGGTCTGGGCTATTTGGAAGCAACAGTGTTCAAGTTGTTTCTGTCGATAGCTCAACTCAAATTACAGTAAACTTGCCACACGTGGTAGGTGCTTCAATAACCTTTACAGCAAATAGTGGCGTATTCTACAACACCTTTAATCTTGGTGACGCTGCATACTGGCTAACAAGATACAATGGATACTTCTATGCTAATGGTGAGGTTATAAAATATGATGCAATTGAGTATACTGTTCAAGGAGTTGGCAATGTATGGATATCTAGCTTCCTAGAATATCAAAACTATTTCTCTAGTCTTGCGTTTAACAAAAAGATTTATCCAACTGGAAGAGTCAGGATTTATACAAAGGTTGATGCTTCTGGAAATATTATTAGGCATGGTCGTGGTCAGTTTGGCACAGAGATTGTGTCCCATGACGCAGGTCTTGCAAGTCACTGGAAAGATACTGACTACAGAAAAGGATTTACTCTAAATGGCAGCGTAATATTTGATGAAAAGCCATTCTCTGGAACTACTGAGGTTGGTGCTGCTGGCAAGGGAACCAGCGGTACAGCAAACAACCAGCTTGCACAAAAGAATGCAAAGGTATCTGGAGTATTAAAAAATATACTTGTTACTACAAAAGTAACCGAAATGAAGGACGGATTTAGGCAGTTTAATTATGAAAATTCTCAGCTTAGTCCAAATGTTCAGGCTTCAGCACTAGTTCTTACAGGACCATCTAAAAAGGTATTAGACAAAAACAAAATTAAAGGTAAAGACTTTATTACCTATGTCAATAAGCAGTTACTAAACAAGTTTACACATTTTGGAACAAGAGTCAGGATTGCAGGTGAACCAACAAAGTCACCACAGTATGCAGGTCAGGCAGACCTAAAGAATCCGCAACAGTTTTATGAAAAGAATACGATTGCTGGTGGAGCTGCAGGACTGTCTTTTATGCTAGACTCAACAACAAACAATGGATACTTTTTTGAAATTGCAGCACTTGGAGCACAAAATGTAAAAGACCTTCAAACAATTAATAACGTCTTCTTTTATAAGATAAAGAAAAACGCTGCAGCTGCAGACTCAGTAGCCCCAGCAATTCCAGAACTACTTTGGAGTGGTCAAACACAAGTTCTTCCAGATAGTGGAGACTTTGTTGGACAGGCAAGAGTATATGCGGAAGACAAGCAAACCGTATTTGACCTAGCGGTAGAGTATGAAGTAACTGGTAAAAAATCTAAAAAGTTTTACTTATATCTTAACGATAATCTTATTGCAACTGTAGAAGATAAAAACGCCTTGCCACTCAAGAAAAACATTGCCCCATTTGTTAGGGGTTCGACGGAAGCAATCTTTGAAAATATCTATGCACTTAGCAAAAACTATTCTTATGGTGGTGGGGACAATGTTATTGCAAAACCACCTGCACAGTCAACAACGGTATTTGATGACACATCAATCACTAGCCATGATGCTATAACCAAGTATGCAATTAGTGGACTAATTCGTTCAACAATGCTTGCAAGCATAGGAACGTCTGGTTCAAAGTATAGTATCTATTACGACGAGTTTGGAACAATTATGCGTGAAGCAGCATACTTTGACATTAAGTATGACAAGGCATATCCAGCACTTTACTCAAAGATTTCTCCAACATTTACAGACATAAAAGGATATTTTGTTTCTGGCTTTAGGTCTTCTCCATATGGAGCAGAGTTCCTGGTATTTAACTGTACAGATAATGTTCTTATGCTAAATTCAGATGGAAATAACTTAAGGATTCAAGGGGTAGCCCTGACAGACGATGTTAATATGTCTTTGACAGTAGACGATTACTACAATAAAAAAGCAGACTTTTCCAATCCATCATTCTATGGAGATAGCCTAGTAACTGCTGAACTATACCAGGACTACGTTGACATTAAAAATAGCAGAACTACCTATGGAACAAAAGCATTTGACCTTCAGGCTCCCTTTATTCAAACACAAGACGATGCTACTGAAATTATGGCATGGGTTATTTCTAAAATATCTAAACCTAGAAAGGCTGTTGGTCTACAAACATTTGGAACACCATATGCACAGCTTGGAGATATTGTTAAAATAGATTATGTTGATGAAAACGATATTGGTCAGGTTTCTCTTAAAGACTCAAGATATATTGTATACTCTATACAGTATACATATGGAGAAACTGGTCCAGAGCATACGCTATTCTTAAGTGAGGTACAGTAGTGAGTGAAAATTATCCGTGGTTTGATAAAGATAGCCAAATAACGCCAGGAACCTTAGACCCAAATCAACTTAGACCATCAAGACCATCGCAGAGATGGTGGAACGATTATTGGGAGAATAATCCACCTGGAGGACTGATTTCATTTCCACCTGGAACACCACCAGCAACACCGTGGACTGGTTTTATTGACACGAATAGCCTAGGTGGAATTGTTGCTGCCTCTGGTGGCTCTCTGGGCGGTGGCGGTGACGACAATAATGGGAATGGAAAACCATCAACAAAAACGGCAACTCCAGAAATTGAAATTAATGAAATTAAACTAAAAAAAGATTTAAAGGTAGAAGAGTTGCAGCAACTTTTCCTTACCGATATTGGCGGTAGAGAGCTTGCAGTGTTATCTAGACACAACCAAATCAACGGTATTAATCAGGAGTATTCTCCTATTAAAAATCTATCAGATATTTCGCTACGGTATAGTCCACTAGAAATTTCTCCAAATGCTGATAACGTTACCACATATCTTACATCATTTAATTTTGACATAACAAAATATGTTCCAACGCAACAAGAACTAGATGCAGAATACCCACTTGAAGCAGATGCATCTAAGCGAGCAGTTGTCTATTTTGATAAAGAAACAAACTCTCTAAACGTTCATGTTAAAAATATTTTTGTAAATGAAAAAATTGAGGTAGAATTCATAGTACCAGAAGAAGTGAAAGATGGTACAATATACTAATGATAACTAATAATGGAATTACACTACTTGGAAAGTACTTGGTTGGACAAATACCGTCATTTGCATCACATATTGCAATTGGCTGTGGACCGAACACCCTAGGTTCTGATGAAAGTTTTGGAGACTATTCTGCTAAAACAAGTCTAGATTTTGAGGTGGACAGATTTCCAATTATCTCAAGAACAACAAACGTCATTGACGGAGAAAAACAAATTATCTTTACCGCTGAAGTCCCATCAGATGTTAGGCATGGAATAACCGAAGTTGGAGTTTATCCTTCAGAGTCAAATAACATCTTCGGCTCAGTTCCTAGTCAAACAATATTTTCTTTTACAACAAATGAGGGGTGGCAAAAGTCACTATCTTCTACAGTAACAGACGTAGAAGTAGAGTCAGACATAATAGATGAAACAACCCAGGACATCGACACAACTGCTAAAGCATTTTTCTTGGCATCAGACAATGCTATTTTTAGAAGTGCAGACAGACTAGACAGAAGAGAGCAGCCAAGATTTTTAAATAGCTCTGTTGTGGTTAGAGGAGACCTTACTGCCCTTAGTGGTGGAAACCTAGATACGGCTGGAGACCACATCATAATTTCTCAGCCACTGTTGCCAGAACTTGACGCTGCAAATCCTTATGAAGACGAACTAAAACTTGTATTTTCTGTAATTGGACAACAGCTTGAAGCATCAACACCACCAACTTCAATTAAAATAGCTGTAATTTTTTATGCAGGTTCGGAAACAGCACAGTACCTGTATAGCGGAACAGCCACAAGCAACAACACCAGATACATCTATGACTCCAAAACTCTGGATGGTTTGACAATCTCCTCTGGTTTTGCTTGGAGAGATGTCACTTCTGTAAAGATTTTTGCAAATGCAGATACATCGTCAGCAACATATATTGCCTTGGATGGTCTTAGATTTGAAAACCTTTCTTCTGTAGACGACAGATATTCTTTGGCAGGATATACCAAGCTAAAGTTGTCCGACGTTGTAGCAGCAGACTACCCAAGACCAATAGAAAAGGCAGAAGGCTCTACAACCTACATTGAGTTTAGGTTTGCATTGGATGTGTCATAATGCCACTAAAGAAAGCGGTATTCCTAAGCGAGTCTTTGCCACCAATCACATCTGATACAAAATACTTTGTTAGATATAGGGTAACGTCTGACGACGATACATTAAAATCTCAATGGTCAAGTATCTATGAGCTTGAGGGAAATAGTATTCAAGATTTTTTTGGAACAGCAGAAGTAGTAGATACTCTGTCTGCAACGGTTAGTGCAGACCAAAGATACGTTCTTTTGCAATGGGAGCCAATTGGAAGTGCAGTTATCAAATCATCTGTGTTTGATGTATTTGCACAGTGGTCAACAGCAAGCACACCAACGTGGTCGGTTGACAATTATGAATATATTGCAACAATTTCGTCAAACAACTTTTCTGTCCTGATTCCAGCAGGAGCAAGCTATGGAAAGTTTGCTGTTCAGATTACAACACATAATAACACAATCTCAGCAGCTACCATCGAATCTCTAGGGCTTGGAGAAGTTGTTACAGACACAATCTATGACGCACCAGATTTTGATGGTGGAGTTATCTAGGTTATGGTATAATTAGCTTATGGGACACTTAGAAACACCTGCCAATGGAGCAGCAATTGACGTAAACTACATTTCGCAAATTGTTACAGAGATTAACAAGCTTAATGATGAGCTTGGAAATCGTGGAAGACAATCTAGAGTAGTTGACACAATAAGCGATAAGGTTCCAAAACTAAAGGTTCCAACATCACAACTATCATTTGTAACAGGTAGAAAAGAAATATCTTCCGATGGAAACTCTGCAACGAACGATGTTATTCGTGGAACGTTTTACTTTAACCAAAACTTTATTTATGCCCCAGTAGTTACTGCAAC
>JACCDL011061340.1_pt1 | contig 15763 bp, 13 predicted proteins | sample 7441931 | NCBI WGS metagenome assembly JACCDL01 (sample SAMN15323437, study PRJNA562643) | freshwater metagenome | isolation source: river surface water | place: USA:Blue River Watershed | collected 2017-08-16 | reverse complement strand
GTAGGCGTCGATGATCGCCCACGCGCGGTCGAACTGCTCCTGCGTCGGCGAGAACACCTCGTTGAGCACGGTTACCTGATCAGGATGCAGGGCCCACTTGCCGTCGAAGCCGAGCATGCGCGCACGCAACGAGTAGTTACGCAAGCCCTCGGAGTCGCGCACGTGCAGGAACGGTCCATCGATGACCTGCAACGAGTTCGCGCGACCGGCCATCAAGATCTTGTTGAACACGTAGTGGAAGTGGTCGCCGGGATACTCCTCGATCGGCACGCCACCGGTCAGGACCGGCATCTCCATGCTGGCCGCGAAGTCCGCCGGTCCAAAGATGATGGTTTCGAGTCGCGGGCTCGCTGCACAAATTTCCTCGACGTTGATGAGGCCTCGCGCCGTTTCGATCTGCGCCTCGATGCCGATGTGACCGATGGGCAAACCGGCCGCGATTTCGACTTGACGAAGCAACATGTCGGTGGCGACGACCTGAGCAGCTGACTCGACCTTGGGCAACATGATCTCGTCCAGACGCGGACCCGCATTGCCGACGACCTCGATGATGTCGAAGGCCGTCCACTTGGTCGACCAGTCGTTGACGCGAACGCAGAGCACCTTGTCGCCCCACTCCTGGGTGCGAATCGCAGTGGCGATCTTGGACCGCGACGCTTCCTTCTCCTTCGGTGCGACCGCGTCCTCCAAGTCGAGGAACACCATGTCGGCGGGGATACCTGGACCCTTGGCAAGCATTTTGTCCGACGATCCGGGAATCGACAGGCAGGAACGACGGGGCAGGTTGCGTGAACGTGCGGACATGCGCCCAAGGCTAGGGGGCGACGCAGGAGGCACACGAATGGATGTGCCGATGGCCATATCGGGTCGCGAGACCCAACATTGCTACCGTTTCAGGCGTGGCAACAGCACCCTCCCTCGACACCGTCCTCACCCCACTCGACGCGGACGGTCGAACCCTGCGCGAGTGGCTCACCACCTTCCACCTCACGAGCTTCGTGATCGACCCCTACACCCATGAGAGCGCCTGGATCCTCAACACGTGTGCGCGCATCATGCGCCAATTTGCTGGAGCGGCAACCCGGGTCAACTTCGTCGTCACGGCGAGCGCACCCGAAGCCAAGCAGTTCCTCGGACCGCTCGCCACGGAATTCCTCACCTTTGCCGATCCCGACCGCATCTTCGTGAAGCAGCTGGGACTCAGCGAACTGCCTGCATTCGTCTTCCTCCGCGGAGACGGCACGGTGCCCGCAAGCGCAGAGGGTTGGAATCCGAAGGAGTGGCGTGCCGTCGCAACGACGATCGCCGAGACCGTCGCGTGGTCCAAGCCACTCATCCCCGCGTCTGGCGACCCCGGCGCGTTCAAGGGAACGCCGGCGCTCGTCTAAGCGCGAGCGGTTGGGATACGAGATGGCCGCCTCCCAGCCAGCGCCATTCGCGCACACCGAATTGTTGCCGCTCGGTCCCGACACGACCGAGTACCGACTCCTCGGCACCGACGGCATCGACACGTTCACCACGCCTCACGGCGAATTCCTTCGCGTCGACAACTCTGCACTGACCCTGCTCACGAGCACTGCGATGCGCGACATTGCGCACCTGCTCCGCCCGGGTCACCTCCAGCAACTCGCCAACATCCTCGCCGACCCAGAAGCGAGCGCGAACGATCGCTTCGTCGCCCTCGATCTCCTGAAGAACGCAAGCATTGCAGCGGGTGGCGTGCTTCCGATGTGTCAGGACACCGGCACTGCGATCGTGAAGGCGAAGAAGGGCCAGTTCGTGTTCACGGGCGGTGGTGACGAAGAGGCGATCGCCCGCGGCATCTACGACACCTATCTCACGAGCAACCTTCGCTACAGCCAACTCGCACCGATTTCGATGTACGAGGAACGCAACACCAATACGAACCTCCCTGCGGAAATCAAGATCCACGCAGTCGATGGTGATGAGTACAAGTTCCTCTTCCTCGCCAAGGGTGGCGGCTCGGCGAACAAGAGTTATCTCTTCCAAGAGACGAAGGCCTTGCTGAACGAAAAGACCTTGCTGCCCTGGTTGTTCGAGAAGATGAAGACGCTCGGCACCGCAGCGTGTCCTCCGTATCACCTTGCGGTCGTCATCGGTGGAACGTCGGCCGAGTACGCCGTCGAGACCGCCAAACTCGCGAGCGCGAGATACCTCGATTCGCTTCCGACGAGCGGAAGCGCGGCTGGACATGGATTCCGTGACCTCGATCTCGAAGCAAAGGTTCTTACCCTCGCCCAGCAGACCGGGATCGGCGCACAGTTCGGCGGCAAGTACTTCTGCCATGACGTGCGCGTCATCCGACTTCCCCGCCACGGTGCGAGCTGCCCGGTTGCGATGGCGGTCTCGTGCAGCGCGGATCGTCAGGCTCTCGGCAAGATCACGCGTGACGGCATCTTCCTCGAACAACTCGAGACCGATCCCGCACGATTCCTCCCCGAAGTGACGACCGAGGATCTCCACGACACCGTCGTGTCGATCGATCTCACGAAGCCGATGAGCGAGATACGCGACACGCTCTCGAAGTATCCGGTCAAGACCCGCGTGATGCTGACGGGACCCATGGTTGTGGCTCGCGACATCGCACACGCCAAGATCAAGGAGCGTCTCGATGCGGGTGACGGACTCCCCCAGTACATGAAGGACCACTGCGTGTACTACGCGGGGCCCGCAAAGACTCCAGAAGGAATGGCTTCCGGTGCATTCGGACCGACGACTGCAGGCCGCATGGATTCCTACGTCGGTGAGTTCCAGGCAGCCGGTGGCAGCTTCGTCATGCTTGCGAAGGGCAACCGCTCACGCCAGGTGACCGAGGCGTGCAAGACCTACGGCGGGTTCTATCTCGGCTCGATCGGCGGTCCTGCCGCACGACTCGCCCAGGACTGCATCACCAAAGTCGAGGTTCTCGAATACGCCGAACTCGGGATGGAAGCCGTGTGGAAGATCGAAGTTCGCGACTTCCCTGCCTTCATCGTCGTCGACGACAAGGGCAATGACTTCTTCGACGAGGTCAACGCGACCCTCGGTACGCCGATCTCGCTGCGCTAGCGGGCGATCAACTTCTTCATCACCGCGCGAGTCGCTGCGGCCTCGTCCGGAGTTGCACCGAACTCCACCGCGGCGAAATCAGTGACACCGATCGACTCAAGCGACGCAATCCGGTCGTACACCTCGGACTCCGAACCCGCGATCGCGATGTCGGCGGGACCTGCTGCACCCTCATGGTCGAGCATCGCGCGATAACTCGGCAATTGTCCATACACCGCGAAGATCTTCGCAGCGCGCTCCTTGGCATCGGCAACGTTCGACGTGACACAGACTGGCAATGCAGCGACGACTCGTGGCGCGGGCCTTCCGAGCTGCTTGGCCGCTTCGGTAATCGTCGGCACCGTGAGGGTGCGCAGCGTTTCCGGACCAGTGCACCAGGTGAGCGTTCCATCGGTCATGCCGGCAGCAAGTTTGAGCATCTGGGGCCCGAGCGCGGCGATCACGACGCCGCACTTCGTCGCGCCGTGAATGCCGAGTCCGGCGTGCGTTGAATACGTCTCGCCAGAGAAGGACACGTTCTGCTTCTCGATGAGCGGCATCAAGATCGAGAGGTATTCACGCATGTGCCGCACCGGCTTGTCGAACGACATGCCCATCATGTCCTCGATCACGACCTTGTGACTGAGTCCGATACCGAGGCACAGTCGTCCACCAGATGCCGCATTCGCGGTGAGAGCCTGTTGCGCAAGCATCATCGGGTGACGCGGATAGGTCGGAATCACGCTCGTGCCGAGCTCGATGCGTGGCACTTCCCGACCGACGACGGTCAAGGTGCTGAGTGCATCGGGTCCGAAGATCTGCGGCACCCAGTACGAGGCAAAGCCGTCACGTTCTGCTCGTGCTGCATCTGCCACGACGCCGTCGAGCGAACCGTCGATGGTGGAGGAAAAGAGACCGATTTTCATGCGAGAAGTCATCTCGCGACCTTAGCGGTCGCCGTTATGGAAGCGTCGTTTGCGCTGGGTCGACCAGCGTCGTCTCCGTCGACGTGTCGGCGGGTTCTGGCATCACATCGATCACCTTGGAATCGTTGCGGAATACCGATTCGAGACATTGACCGTTGTTCCGGTCTGGGGCGAACTCGAGCGCACGGGCGATCGACGTGACCAGGACGTCACGACCATTGGCCGTCAAGTGCACCCCATCGGAACCGATCACACCCGGGTTCTTCGCGATCTGCGACCAATCAAGCAACGTCATGTGTGAAAAGTCGAGCGCGATTCGGCGGATGATCTCGTTCACGACGCGCTGGGATGATCTGAACTCCGCGGTCGTCAACACGACGAACGGAGTCGGCCCGAATGCGGTGATCGTCTCACGCAGCGAGTCTTCGAAGTACTTCGCGTTGCCGTCGAAGTTGGTGCCGAGGAACAGCACGACTGCATCCCAGCCGTCTTCGAGTCTGCGCCCGACGACGCGCTGGGCGAAGTCGATGAATTCACCAGCCTGGGCCTCGACGGCGACCTGCCAACCGAGTTTGGTCAACGTCGAACACATCTCGTTCCCGTACCGACTGGAGGTGCTCGCGATGATCGAATCTCCGATGATCAACACACGCGAGCCGGACACCTGCGGTCCGATCATGTTGCCGACGAGTTCTGGGAAGTCGATCGTCACGCCGTCAGGAAGCGTGACGACGGTGTTGAACTCCCCGCTCGGGATTCGACCGAATCCATCGAGACGATTCGAGCCACCAAACAACGAACCAAGCGTCGAACAACCGGTCAACGTCATGCACGAAGCGACGATGAGCGCCTGTGCGGCGCGTCTGCGGAAGTTCACGAGCCCCGCTGGTCGCGCAGTTCGTCGCGAATCGACTTCAACAAATCGTTGGTCGTCTCGTCGGCCTGCGACTTTCGAAATCGGCCATAGGCCTTGATGACGAAGAACATCACGAGTCCCATGATGAGGAAGTTGAGCACCGAAGTGAAGAGCGACCCCACGGGAATGAAGCTGCCATTCAACGTGACGCCCTTGTCGTTGAAGTTCGGACGAGACCCACCGAAGATCGCACCGACGAGTCCGCCGAGGATCCCTTGGTTGTCCTTGCCGTCACCGGCGAAGGCGTCGACGACGGTCTTGAATGCGGCACCCATCACGAAGGCGACGGAGACGTCGACGACGCTGCCGCGATTGACGAACGCCTTGAATTCGTGGACTATTCCTGGCTTCTTGGGGGTGTCAGCCATTTCTCCAGCGTAGTTGGGCTACAGCGCGCGAATCTCGACACGCGCGTCGTTGAAACACGCACCGTCGGAGAGATCACTGTACGTATCAGGTGCGAATGCGTTTGCGGTGAGTCCACCTTCGATACTGCGCCGCCAGAGACCCTTCGGGATCGAGCACACACCTTCACGCATCGCATCATCGACTTCGACAGGGAGACGTATCGCGGCCCTCGAGTTGAACACTTCCACAATCTGGCCGCTTGAAATCGCTCGTCGCTGCGCGTCAGCAACGGAAACCTTGACGACGGCGGGCGGTGGAGCGGTATCGCCGAACATGGAGTTGATCGTGAACGTCGTCGCGGGCGTGATCAAGGTGAGTGGATGCGCATCGTCGTCGAGCGGTACGTAGCGCGGTCCGGACAAGTGATGGTCCGTGCGCCACAACTTCATCTTCGAATCACCGAAAGTTGGAAACGTGTCACGAAATTGGACGGTCGCACCAGCCTCACGCACGACGACCGACCCGGAACACAACGAGTCATTGACGAGTCGCTCGATCGCCTCTGCGCCCGCATCGAACTCCTCGCGCGAATACCCGAGAGCGACCGCGAGAGCCTCTGCGACTTCTCCATTCGACTTCGACTCACCCACTCGATCGATGACTCGATTGTTGGCTTGCGCCGTATATGAACCATACGACCCGACCACGTCGTTGATCTCGAAGTGCGAGGTCGCGGGCAACACGACGTCTGCATAACGTGCAGTGTCGGTCATCACCTGTTCGTGCAAAACGGTGAAGATCTCCTCTCGCGAGAGGGCTTCGAGCATCGCAACCTGATCCACCGACGTGACCGCGGGATTGGCACCTTGGATCACGAATACTTGGGGTGCGATCGGCCACTCAGTCCTGTCACCGTTCAGTACCCGCGCGACTCGATTCATGTTGATCGTGCCGCGTTCCGGTCGCTCCACACCCGCTGGCCAGTCCGCGAGGACCGAGTTCGGAAATGCCTTCGACGTCGAATCGAGAACTCCACTTCCGCGCATGCCGAAGTGGCCCGCAATCGCCCACACACCGTGTGCGGCGAGAAACGCGCTCCCGCCATTGCGATTGCGCTCCATCCCCCAACCGGTTCGCAGCATCGCCGGTCGAATCGTCGCGATCCACTCGGCGACTCGCACGATGTCTGCCGCATCGATGCCACAGACGTGTGCCGCTTTCTCGATCGACCATTCGCGCGCGGCTCCAATGAACTCGTCGAATCCCGTGACATGACGCTCGATGAACTCATGGTCGGCGTGACCGTTGTCGACGAGCCACGCGGCGAGCGCATAACCGAGCACCACGTCAGTACCCGGCCGAACAGCGAGATGAATGTCGGCGCGGTCGGCGACGGAGATTCGCCGAGGATCGATCACGACGAGCTTGGCTCCCGCCTTCTTCGCCTCAGTGATGAGTGGCAACAGGTGAGTGTTGCTCGCTCCGGGATTGCCGCCCCAGATCACCAACAACTTGGCATGCACCACATCAAGCGGGTCTGCCGACAGCATCGCGCCGAACGTCCATTCCCAGGCCGCCGACTTCGTGCTCGCACAGATCGTCTGCTCCACCTCCGGGCAGCCGAGGCGCTCGAAGAGGTGTGGCATGAGGCGCTTCTTGTCGATGCGCGCGCTGGAGGAGTTGTAGAGGTACGGAATCACGCTCCCCGGACCCGCCGAGTCGATAGCCGCCCGGATCTTTTCGGCAACGAGGTTGATCGCTTCATCCCATGACGCCTCGCGAAACGCTCCCTCACCCTTTGCCCCGACTCGAATCAGCGGTCGCAGAATCCGCTCAGGTGAATAGATGCGGTCGGCATGGTGCTTCACCTTCTTGCAGATCCAGCCATTCGTCAGCGGGTTGGACGATTCGTCGACCGGCGCAGCATCGACATCGACGATCTTCCCTCCTTCGACGGTGACCTCGAGCGAGCAGGTGTCGGGGCAATCGAGTGGACAGGCGGTACGCAATTTCATCGTGGATTCTCCGGTGCCTCGAGGTCGCTGAATCGGTCGATGCGACGCAATGACGGGAAGCCGATCCACCACACACCGACGATCGCAATCGTTGCAACGCCACCTCCGACGACCGTGGCCGGCGTGCCGAACGCCTGCGAGGCGACTCCCGACTCGAATGCACCGAGTTCATTGGTCGCACCGATGAAGACGTTCTCGACGGCAGACACTCGACCTCGCTTTTCGTCAGGCGTAACCAAAGGAACGATCGAACTTCGAATGAACACGCTGATCATGTCTGCAGCGTTCAAGACCAGCACCGCGATGAAAGCCACCACGAAGGAACGCGTGAGGCCGAGCACAACGGTGCCGATACCGAAGAACGCAACGGCAACGAGCAGCATGTGGCCAACGTTGCGACGCAACGGGCGAATCGCGAGGAACGCGGCCATGGAAGCCGCACCAATGCCACCTGCGGCACGCAGCCACCCGTACGCGATGTCGCCAACGCCGAGGCGTTCCTCGGCAATCACTGGCAAGAGTGCAACTGCCCCGCCGAAGAGCACCGCGAACAAGTCGAGCGTGATTGCGGCGAGCAGGATCGGGGTGCGGCGGATGAAGCGCAGTCCCTCCATTGCAGAGTGCAACGTGACCTTTTCTTCTGGATCCCGCGGGAGCGGCTCACGCAAGTACTGCACCCGCAAGATTCCGATGATCCCCGAAAGGATGAGCGCCGCAGTCGTGCCGTATGCGAGCGCTGGTGAAACGGTGTACAGAAAACCGGAGATCGCAGGGCCGACGATCATCGCCGATGTCCACACTCCCGATGACATCGCGATCACGGGTGGCAATCCCCCGTCCGGTGCGACCATCGGATACATCGAACGCGTGGCCGGAGAGAGGAACGCCCGACTCGTGCCGAAGGCCGCACCGATGACGAAGAATGGCCAGACTGCGGTCGGACCGCTGAGCGAATACAGCATCAGCGTTACGGCACAGATGAGTTCTCCACCGAGTGCGATCGCCGCGACATATTTGCGGTTGTACCGGTCGGCAACGCTTCCACTGACGAAGACGAAGAGTGCGATTGGGGCGAACTCGGCGAGTCCCAGCCAGCCGATATCGAGTTCACGGCCCGTGATGTCATAGACGTGCTTGCCAAGCGTGGCAGCCTGCAACATCACTCCGATATAGAAGGCGAGACTGCTCCCCAGGAGGCGTCGGACGGAGGCCGAGCGCAGCACATCACGGGCAGTAAGTTGCACAGGGGAACTTGCGTCGCTCACAGGCTTTCAACCCTAATTGAGCGGTTCGTAGGGAACGAAGAGGGGGATGAATGACTTCGCTGGCACGTGACACGCAGTGGATGGATGCGACGGCCCTTGCGGAGCTCGTTCGCTCACGGCAGGTGACCCCAAGCGAACTGCTGGAAGCAGCACTTGAGCGAACCGAGAAGCTGAATCCTGCACTCAATGCCGTGAATTACGTGTGGGCGGAACGAGCACGCGCACACGCTCGCGAACTCGACTCGGCGCCAGACGCACCACTGCGCGGTGTTCCCTTCATCCTCAAAGACCTGAATGCCGCACTCGAAGGAACGCCGATGTCGAATGGCAACCGCGCATTGCGCGATGCCAACTACGTTGCCGACTACACCAGTGAACTCGTCCGACGTTACGTCGCGAGCGGAATGACCATCTTCGGTCGTGGGTCGAGCCCTGAGTTCGGCAGTGTTCCGGTCACCGAACCTGAAGCGTGGGGGCCGACGCGCAACCCATACGACTTGTCGCGAACCTCGGGCGGATCGAGCGGAGGCAGTGCTGCGGCCGTCGCGGCTGGGATCGTGCCGGCAGCACATGCAAGTGACGGTGGTGGATCGATTCGAATCCCTTCCTCCTGTTGCGGACTCGTTGGGCTGAAGGTGAGTCAGGGTCGAATCTCGATGGCGCCGAATCGTGACGAGACGAACCTCGGAGTCGATCACGTTGTCACGCGAACGGTGCGCGACTGCGCGGCGTTACTTGACGCGTCGCATGGCCCCGGCGTCGGCGACCGCGTGATTGCACCACGCCCCACTCGTCCCTATGTCGAGGAACTGCGCGCTGCTCCAACCCAGTTGCGCATCGGCTTCCTCGATCACCGCCCGCTCCCCGGCCCGCTCGACCCCGAGTGCACGATCGGAGTTCGCCGCGTCGCCGAAAAACTCGCCTCGCTCGGCCACCACGTCGAGGAATCGTGGCCGAAGGCCCTCGAAGACGCGAGCAGTCCCCCACGCTTCAGCGCATTGTGGAGCACCAACATGGCGGTCGCCATCGAGGTGACCGCACGCATGCTCGGAAGGACTCCAAGCGCAGACGACTACGAGGCGATGAACTGGGCGATGGCGAAGTTCGCTGGTTCGATGTCCGCGGTCGACTACGCCAAGTCAGTCGTCGCCACGACTGCTTTCCGTCGCACCGTTCAGCAATGGTGGGCGGATGGGTTCGACCTCCTCGTCACTCCAACGCTCGCCCAACTCCCCCTTCCTATCGGCGCAATTCGCAACAACCTCGATTCGCCGATGGACCCGATGCGCGTTGCCGGCGACTTCGTGGCGTTCACCACCGCCTACAACGTCTCGGGTCAGCCAGCCATCAGCCTTCCGTTGCACTGGACGAACGACGGAATTCCTGTCGGAATCCAGCTCGTCGCTGGCTATGGACGCGAAGACCTCCTCATCGCGATCGCCGCGCAACTCGAAGAGGCGATGCCGTGGCGAGACCGACGTCCCGTCACTGGCGACGTCGGCTAGTCCTCGTCCTGTCGGTACTGCTTCCATCGACGCTCGACACGAGCGTTGGTTGCGAAGAGTTCAGGGTTCGAATCGGCAAAGGCGATGACATCGTCCAAGGTGAACGTCATTGACCCGGTGAAGTGACGGTAGACGCTGGCAACGACCTGAAAATCCTCTTCCGTGTCGACTTCGAGATGGAGATGCGGCCGACGCTGATGTTCAGGCGCCTCGACGTTCACGATGCGATAACGCTCGGGATGGGTGTAGATGTGGAACCCGCAGTACTCGCGAATGTCGCCGTCCACGATCTTTGATTCGGCGTCGAACAACGTCGCTGCCCGATACACCGACACCTCCAAACCAGGTGGGTAGGTGGTCTTGAGTGCGTTCGTCACGTAGTCGACCGAATCGCCGAGTTCAAAGAATGTGTCGATCACGTGGTCGATGACGTTCGCATCAGGAATCGAATTGTCCCCCATGAATTCGGCGTGGACATCGACGTCGAAGGCGCGAAGCGCGCCGCACACGCGAGCGATGACGTCGTCCTCGGAACCCCTGAAGCATCCGATTCCCATCGACTCCGCAAGACTTGCCAATGCATCATCTTGTGGACGATCGGTCGTGGCAAGAATGATGCGATCAATGCGCCGCGACTGTTGAATGCGCTCGATCTGATACTGCAAGAGCGGTTTCCCGTCGAGGTCACGGAGCACTTTGCCCGGAAGCCTCGATGATCCTGTACGCGCCTGAATGGTCGCATCCACGCGCGTCATCGTGCGCTCACGTCGCGCGCAGGTCGTCCCACGTGAGTACGTGGTCGTCGGGCAGATCCTTCGTCACCGACATGCCGATGACCCTGTCCCAATCCTGAGGGCCGACGCCCGTGCCGGGTCGCTTGTAGGTGAGGTCAGCCTCGACGAGCGCCTGTCCACTCTTCACCGAACGCGCAAGGACGATGCTGCGGCGGGCGTTCAGACGCGAGATGCCTTCGGTCTCGATCGGTTCCTTCGCAGTTTCCTCGCCAAGGATGTCGGCGATCGTGGCCATTCGGTCGACGAAACGGCGCAGGTCATGCACGTCCATCGCGTGATAGTGATCGTTTCCCGGCAAGGTCTTGTCGTGGGTGAAGTGTTTCTCGAGAACGACTGCACCGAGTGAGTATGCGACTGCGAGTGCAGTCATGTCGGGGTCAGGCACCGTGTGGTCCGAGTACCCGATGAGGTAGTCGGGGAACGCCTCAGAAAGACCAGTGATCATCCGCACGTGGGCATTGCGGTTCTCGCACGGATAGTTGAGGATGCAGTGCAACAACACGACGTCGGTTGCCCCTGCCTCGTGAAGCGTGCGAACCGACCACCGGATCTCCTCCATGTTCGAGGCACCCGTGGACAAAACGACCGGCTTCTTGGTTCGTGCAACCCGACGCAGGAGCGGGGTGTTCGTGATGTCGGCCGAGGCGATCTTGTAGAACGGTACGAGCGGTGCAAGGTAATCGACTGCGGCATCGTCGAACGGCGTCGACAGGAAGTCGATGTCGCAGGATCGCGCATGCTCCGCCAACGCTGCATAATCCTCGGGCTCGAAGTTGTCGTACTTCTGGAAGAGTTCGTGTTGGCTCCTCGTTGCTTCCTTCGAGGTGTCCCAATATGCCGGTGAGTTCTTCGACGCCAGCGTGTCGGCCTTGTAACTCTGGAACTTTGCCCCGTCGGCCCCACCCTCTTTGGCGAGTTCGATGAGTCGCTTGGCGAGATCGAGCGAGCCTTCGTGGTTCACACCAATCTCAGCGATGATGTACGGCCGCGACGTCGGGGTCATCGTGCGACCACCGAGTACGACGCTGCGTGCCATCACTTGGCTCCTTCGCCGTGCTTTTCGATCAGGCGGGCGCTGTGCAGCTCGTCTGCGGCACCGTCGTTGGTCATGTTCGTGTCGTGTCGTCGATAGCGATACATCGGCAATTCGATTCGATGGATCGAATGCTTCTGCAAGAAGCGATACCGCAAATCACGATCCTCGTGCAGGAGGAAGGTCTCGTCATACAGTCCGATGTCGATCAGTTGGTCGGCACGGAACATGATCCCGCACGCAATCGGATCCTCGAGGCAGTTCTTGCGCGCGATGACTTCTTCCTTGTCATTCACGAGGAGATAGTCACAACTGACGGCGTCCATCGCACGATTCTCGGCGAGGAACATGTACAGCACGCTGAGGAAGTGTTCGTTCACATAATCATCGGAGTCCACGCGCACGATGTATGGCGCATGCGAATGTCGGATCGCGCGATTCAGCGATGCAGGGAGTCCGATGTTGGATTCGTTGCGCAGCGAGACGATGGCGTCCTGGAAACCGACGAGGGCGGCTTGGGTCTTGTCGGTGCTTCCATCGTCGATCACGATGATTTCGTAGCGATCGCGAGCGAACGTCTGATTGAGGAGCGAACGAAGGCAACGACCGATGAACCTGTCGTGGTTGTAGGTCGGCACAATGACCGAGATCAGAGCCTTGTTCATGAATTCGTCCTATCCGAGCGCTGCAACGAGTGCTTCACGAACACGACCCGCAAAGTCCTCGGGCATGTTCACGAACACCGGTAACGAGACCGCAGCTTCCAGTCTCGCGCGCGATCGGGGAAACGCCTCAGTGAGATTTCCCCCGTGCGCCGCAACGAGTTCTGGCATGTGCGTCCACGTCTCGGCGAAGTGCCATGTCGTCGCCTCGGGGAGGATCTTCGTCGAGATCCCACGTGCCAAGAGTTCCTGGCGGCACGCGAGTGCTGCAGCCTTGTCGCGTACACCGAAGATGACCGCGTCGGCCGTCCCAGCCGATCCCTTCGGTTCGACACGCGGAACCATTCCCGCCACATCGGCGATCGCCTTCGTGATCGCAGCAGCATTCTTGCGTTGCTGGGCAACGACGTCGTCGAGTTTGCGAAGTTGCGCGAGACCGACGGCTCCCTGCAGTTCCATCATTCGATAGTTGAAGCCGCTGCCGGTTCTCGTGTCCTCCCAGCGCGGGACGGCCGGGTTGTTCTCGTGACCGTGGTCGTGCCAGGCCTTGGCCTTCTCCGCGAGTCGGGCATCGTTGAACACGACCATTCCGCCTTCACCCGTCGTCATCGTCTTGGCGAAGTCGAAGCTGAATGTGCCCATCGCGCCCCAGGTACCGAGTGGCTTGCCATCCAACGAACCACCACACCCCCATGCCGCGTCCTCGATGAGCACGATCCCCCGGTCGTCGCAGATCTTCTTGATCTCGACGAGACGTGCTGGAGTTCCCAGCATGTGTACGACGATCACCGCGCGAGTGCGCGGGGTGATTCGCGCGACGAGGTCGGCCGGATCCATGTTGAAGGTCTCGTCGATCTCACAGCACACCGGAATCGCTCGCGATTCGATGATCGCCTCCGCGGTGGCAACGAAGGTGAAGCTCTGGGTGATGACTTCATCATTCGGCTGAAGATCGAGCGTCGAGAGTGCGACCCGTAATGCCGCGGTCCCCGACGTCACGGCAAGCGCGTTCTCGACACCCATCTTGGTCGCGAATGCTTGCTCGAACTCGCGAACCTTGTAACAGTCATTGCGCAACGCATCAAAGCCGTGACGGAAGAGCACTCCTCCGCGGTCGAACACTTCATTGACTTGTGCACGCTCTTCAGCGCCGATGACCTCGAAACCCGGCATCGTTACATCATCTTGAAGAGTTCGACGACCTTGTCAAAGGTCAGGGTCTTCTTGTAGTCCTCGCCAAGGGCATTGGTGAGCGGCTTGGAGTGCACGACCGTCGAGTCATACAGGCTCTTGTACTGATCGTCGCTCAACCCACGCGCAACGCCCTCAGGAACGACGACACGCTGACGATCGACCGCGGTCCAGAACTCGTCGAATTCCTGCGGATAGAACTCTTTCATCGCCCTCATCGTGATGCAGTTCGCGACGCAATGGTGGATTCCAAGCACGACACTGAGTCCTGCGGAGAACGGATGGACGACACCGACATAGCTCGTCGCGATCGCACTCCCTCCGAGATAGGACGCAACCATCAGGTCCTCACGCGATTGGTCCGACATCATGTCATCGCCAAGGAACACCTTCTGACACAAGTTGATGGTCTCGTGCGAATACGCATCACCAACGGCGTTGCGATAGCTCCCTGCGAGTGCCTCTACACAGTGGATGTAGGCATCCATCCCGGTGAAGAAGTACTGATCGCGCGGCACCGTTGCCGTCAGGTCCGGATCGAGCACCAGGTGGTTGAACACCGTGAAGTCACTGTTCATACCGAGCTTCAGACCCGTCGCCTTGTTCGTCATCACACACGTACGCGTCGCTTCAGCGCCTGTTCCAGAGATCGTCGGAACACCGATCTTGTGAACGGCCGGATTCTTCACGAGGTCCCAACCCTGGTAGTCGGCGGCACCTCCAGGATTCGTCAAGAGGTTTGCAATGGCCTTGGCAGTGTCGAGTGTGATTCCCCCACCGAAGCCAACGATCGTCGCCGGCAGGTTCACACCCTTGGCACGTACGTCGGCAACGAGCGAATCGATCCCCGCGGTCGTTGGCTCGTCTGAGGTGCCCACGATCAACACCACGTCCCCGTCTCGCTGGGGCAAGCGGGCGAGGATGTCACCACGGTCGCGGAAGAACTCGTCGATCACGAAGATCACACGTTCGTCGGCGCCTTGCGCCCGCGCGAGATCGCGGCGAGCCTGCACGTGCCCGGCAAGGTCGGCGATTGCCCCTCGCCCGAAATTGAAGCTCCCGACGTTGCGGACGAGCTTGATCCCCGTGTCCAACGTCGCAGCGACGGGCTTGTTCACGGTGTCAGTCTAGTTGTGCAATGCGGTCCCTTCAGGAGCACGCCTACAACTACAGTCGAAGCCGATGAGCGCCCTCGACCTTGCGCAACAGAACTTGACCTCGCCGATGGTGCTTGCATTCGTCCTCGGTTTCTTCGCCGTGCGCGTGAAGAGCGACCTGAGCTTCCCCGATCAGGTGACGTCTCTGTTGTCCACCTATCTTCTGCTCGCCATTGGCTTCAAGGGCGGTACGAGGCTGAAGGACGTCGACCCAATCGACGTTGCCTTACCGGCACTTGCGACGGTTGTTGCAGGAATCGTGATTGCCTATGCCACCTACGGCATCGCACAGCGTTTCATCAAGTTGAGTGCTGCGGATTCGGCATCACTCGCCGCACACTTCGGTTCGGTCTCAGCTGTCACATTCACGGCGGCAGAAACGTTCGCACGGGAATCTGGCAGCACCACCGCCGAGTACCTCCCACTCCTCGTGGTGTTGCTCGAAGTACCGGGCATCATCGTCGCTCTGATGCTGTGGACCAGACAGGGTCAGCAGAAAGTGCACGGCGCATTAACGGAGGTCTTGTCAGGAAAGAGCATCATGCTGCTCGGCGGTGGCCTCGTGATCGGCGCTATTGCGAACACCACGTCCATGGACGCGGTTACGCCACTCTTCGTCGGTCTATTCCCAGGAGTCTTGACGCTCTTCCTCCTCGATCTCGGAACGCTGGCAGGAAGTCAGCTCGCCACGATTCGCCGCGCGGGCACCCGTCTCATCTCGTTCGGCATCGTCGGGCCGGTCGTCTTCGGTGCAGTAGGCGTCCTCCTCGGCACTGCCATCGGAATGGATGCAGCAACCATCGGAGTGTTTGCAGCGATGCTGGCAAGTGCGAGCTACATCGCCGCACCCGCTGCAGTGAGAATCGGAATTCCACCAGCGAACACCGGTCTCGCACTCGGCGT
>JACCDL010686486.1_pt1 | contig 15773 bp, 23 predicted proteins | sample 7441931 | NCBI WGS metagenome assembly JACCDL01 (sample SAMN15323437, study PRJNA562643) | freshwater metagenome | isolation source: river surface water | place: USA:Blue River Watershed | collected 2017-08-16 | reverse complement strand
TCCACCAAAAGCACATACATCGCTTCTCACCTGAAATAGTGCGATGGTACAGATGATAGTGGTGAAGTAATATCTGCTTATGTGTGCTTTTGATGGGGGTGACTGGTTTCGACAGGGCAAAGAGTAACAGAGTGGACAGCAGGGTAGGCGATGACCCTAAATCAAGCAAAATCTATAAATGCAAACACAGCATTTAAGTACTTCGAAGTAGACGTTGCTGTCAACGACAGCGAGTTTGCTTTAGCTGCCTAAGAAACAGCGGTACCGGGGTAGCTATACCTTGTCACCCAAACTAGTCAAAAGCCCGCTTCGGCGGGCTTTTGTTTAGATATATAGTTAAAATAGAAGGATGAATTATGGCCAACATAGTTTTAGCCAGGACAATTGTAACTAGACCAAATACTGATGTAGCATGGGGTACAAAAATTGTAAAGATGGGAGAGATTGATGGCTACATCAATCAAAACTATTTTGATACAGGTAAATTTTTAGTTCGAGGAACAACCTACTCCGATGACTGGCTAGTTATGATTAGTGCAACACAATGGCGTAGTGAGGAAGATCGATTAGACTACATTAAAGATCCGGTAATACAAAAGAAACACGCTCAACTACGTGAATTTTGGAAAGCAAATGGTATCAAAGCTAGATTTGAGAATACCGAATTTGACCGAAAAGGTAATGTAGTCAAAAAGACTGAAGGTGTTTTAGTCGAATAGTAAATCTTCTTCCATTAGCTCGGCAACCAACTGGTCAAAACTAATAATATCCTTTGGAAACTGAACTGTAAAGAAATACCTATATTCTTCGAAATTATAGCCGCAATGATAAACACCGGCGTTTAATACATGATATGTATGCGGCTTATATTTTAACTCAATAAAGTCTCTCATCATGTCAGTTTTAAAAGAGTCGTTGTCGCCTGTATCGAAAAATACATGATGTCTGACATCGTTTAGAGCTAGATTTAAACCAACTGTTCGTACTTCATCAAAATGCCATTTGTAGTGTTCCCAAGGCTTGTAATAAAACACCCAACCAGTTGCATTATACTTTTTCATTAGATTCCAAAGGAACTCATCCTGTTGTAAAATTTCGTCAGGAGCACGCCACTTTGGAATTTGGTTAAAACCATGCTCCTTACCCAAAGGCCTCGGTTGACTGACAGCGAAATCGTATAGCGCATCGCCAATTTTGGCTTTTTTCTTTACTTCATAAAAGAGTTTTGTCATATTTGGAATCCTTGATAGAATATTTATTTCTAAAAAAATGAACAAATAAGATTTTGGCTTGCCAAAATCAATTGACTTTAGGGCCAAACGAGCATATAATAACACTATTGCAACAACACACAGAGCGACTCAAATGATTCTTAATACTGCACCCCAAAACGAAGCAGTCCTGTCCAATGTAGGCCAAATTGGCGAATTCCGAATTCGCAATAGTGCGAAAGCATTTAACATTTTGAGCTCGGGTTTGTATGCTAACAAAATCCGAGCTATTGTTCGCGAACTGTCTTGTAACGCTGTGGACTCGCACGTTGCCGCAGGTAAACAAGATACACCCTTTGATGTTCATCTCCCTAACCAATTGGAACCTTGGTTTGCCATTCGCGACTACGGTACCGGCTTGACGCATGACCAAGTTACCAATATCTATACGACATATTTTGAATCTACTAAGACTGATAGCAATGCTTATATTGGTGCTCTCGGTCTTGGCTCTAAGTCTCCGTTTAGTTATACAGATAATTTTACAGTAACCGCTATTAAAGACGGTGTTAAAGGTATCTATACTGCATTTATTAATGAGCAAGGTGTTCCTAGTATCGCACTGATGACTAGCGAACCAACTAGCGATCCTAGCGGTGTTGAAGTTAAGTTCAGCGTTAACGACCGTTACGACTTTGAAAAGTTCCGTCAAGAAGCTCGAGAAGTATACACTTATTTTGTTCTTCGTCCTGTTGTCAACGGAGTTAGCAATTTTGAATTCCGTAACATGGCTTATGAAAGCAAGGACATCATTCCAGGTGTACATCAAATCACAGGCCATCATCGTAGTATTGCTATCATGGGCAATATTGCCTACCCTATTGATATTCCAAAAGCAGACACTAGCCTTGGCACCTTGGCCCAAATGCTAAATTGTGGTCTTGAAATCCATTTTGCTATCGGTGAACTGGACTTCCAAGCAAGTCGAGAAGGCCTGAGCTATATTCCTACTACCATTGAGGCTATCAAGACCAAGTTGGAAAAACTGAATAGCGTTCTAGCTATTAAGTTGGCTGAAGAAGCAGATAAGATTTCCAACTTGTGGGATCGTTCGTTGTTCCTTGCCCAACGCAAAGGTAACAGTCTCTGGGCCGCGGCAGTGGTCAAGTATGCCACTGACAATCCTATTCCTACTTTTGAACCTTCTAAGTACGGCGGCTGTATGACCTTTAGCCTCAAGCTGGATGAGTTGTCTACCAAGCACAATATTCAAGTTCGTGTCTTTACCAAGAGCAAGAACAATGCTGCCTGCCATAGTGTAAATGCCAAAACCGAATACGGTGATAAAGGCCCAGACGGTCATTACATTACCTGGGCCGCTCACTCGTTTACTGTAGATGCAGACAGCCACTTTATTATTAACGACTTGAAGACTGGCGCCACCGAACGTGCCAAGTATCATTACCGCTCTACCAAGACCGATGTTTACAGCCGTACAGTTTATGTATTGGATAAGGCAGACAAGACCAAGTCAATGGATCTGAAAGGATTCTTTGCCGCAATTCACAATCCGCCCGAAGCTCGTCGCTTCCAAGCAAGTTCGCTTTTGGAGAAGCCACGTGCGGCTGGTATTGGCAAGAACGTTACCATTATGAAGTTGGAGCGTCGTGGTGGACGTGGCTATCGTCGTAGCGATGATGATATGGTGTGGCGTGATGCAGGCAAGGCTGATAGTTTTGACACCAAAGAAACTCATTACTATGTTCCGTTGAGTGGCTTTAGTATGCAAAGTTCCAAAGGCTACTATGATGCCAAACACTTCCACGGTGATGTGACTAGTTTGCCGGGTTTGTTCAAAGGCGAAATCTACGGTGTTCGTAAGGCTGACTTGGCCTGGGTCAAGTCTCAAAAGAACTGGGTCAACTTGGAAGAACACGTTGAAAAAGTTCTTAACGGCCAAAACAATGCTATGGTTTTGAATAGCGTTGTTAAGGCTCGCATCGAAGATCACGGTTTCTTCGAATTGAATAAAGATTTGTTGAATCTAATCGAAAACAAGAATAGTCCATATCTTAAACTTCTTTTGGAGTTCAAAGGTGTTGACGCTTTCAAAGGAAACCACTATAATCTTAACAGCTTGTTCAGTAAGTTTGCTCCTAAGGCTAATATTAGCCCAGAGGCACTTATTAACAAATACAACAATGAATTTGCAGAAGTTAGTCGTCGTTATCCTCTGTTGAGGCAACTCAACAGCTATCGAGCTAGTGCATGCGATATTGCAGAATACATTAACCTGATTGACACCAAGAAAGGCATCTAAAATGAGTTATCCATATTTGATCCAAGGAAATAATGTTGTTGTCGTTATTGACAACAAACCCCATACTATTAACAAGACGCACATTACTTTCCAAAAAGTAGTTGATGCTATTAAGGCAGGCGATTGGGATGCCGTAAAGGATGCAATTGAGCCTAAGAAAGTTGTACTCAACTACGGCAGAGGTAATGTTAGTATCCAAGGTGAGACCCTGTATTGGAAGGGTCGAGAACTACACACTAGTTTGGCTGTCAAAATGATTGAGATGCTCAAGGAAGGTTTTCCGATCGAGCCAATGGTTTTGTTTATGGACAATCTCTATCAAAATCCAAGCAAGCGAGCAGTTGATGAGCTTTATGGTTTCTTGGAAAAGGGTAACTTACCTATCACTCCAGACGGTCACTTCCTTGCTTACAAGAAAGTTCGTGCTGACTATATGGATTGCCACAGTGGCACTATGGACAATAGTGTTGGCAAGGTTGTTGAGATGGAACGTTTCGATGTCGACGATAACAAAGATAATACTTGTTCCACAGGACTTCACTTCTGTAGCAAAGACTATTTGAACTCGTTCGGTGGTGCCCGTACTGTTATCGTTAAGATTAATCCTCGCGATGTTGTTAGCATTCCTGCTGACTACAATCAGACTAAAGGCCGTGCTTGCCGTTATGAGGTTGTTGGTGAAATTGATCAGGACAAAGCTGACCAAGCATTTACTCGTCCTGTACAAAGCAACGGCTATCGTCCTCAAGTTATGAAGACAGGATCGAGTGCGTTCTATCGTGGTTATACTGATGGATTTACTAATCACTACTACCGTACTTCAATTAATCGAAGTGCCAAGGACAATCAAGACTACAGCGAAGGCTACACCAAAGGTGAAATTGATCGCCAAGACGGTAATCAAGAACGCTATCGCTATGTAGAACGTAATAGTGTTGACAACGGTACATGGCCTAATCCTAAGCAGTAAACCATATGCCTAATTACGCCGAATACTTTGAGAAGAATAGACCAAAACCAGTTTGGTTTATTGGTGACCGAGTATTCGGCCGATGGAACAAAATTCCGTTTGTAGGTACTGTTGGCAACGATAATATGATTTCGGAAGTAGAAGGGCCACGGGTTAGTGTACATCTTGATTTGCCAATTAAGGTTAAAGATAAAATCTATACAATAATCTTTGTCAAACAAAAAGATATAAAGAAACTTAAAGACTATGACTGATCCTGCACGTATGCTTGCAGAAAATATACGTGCAGGATCTGGAAACCACGGGTTATCAGAAGAAGATCTTTATAAAATATTTTCCAATTGTAATGTTGAGCAACTGGCATATACGTTGCGAAAATGTGTAGAGCATTCTGGTGCCACTGCCTTTAGTACAAACAAGTCTACTATTGTAAAACCAGCATTTTCAGATTTTACCGTTTGGCATCAAATAGATGAAAAATGGAATGAATCTTGGGGTTTTAAGAAAACACACCCAGGTTGTTATGTTTACGGTTTGTTTGATACTAAGCCAACTACACCTGCAAATTTTTTAGACCCAGGCGTGATTTATATTGGTGAGAGTAGAGCAGTTACTCGAAATTGTATGCTTGGACGCAGAACTGACTTTAAAGGCACCGTACGCAATGATCGACTCAGCCCTTACGGTTGCGGAACAGCATTTAAAGAAAAGTTTGGCAAAGATAAAATTAACAATGTTTATCAAGCCTACTTGCCAATGCACCCTAGTCTATGTAAAGAGGTGGAAATAGAATTACTATCTTTGTATTACAAACAGTATAATTCTATTCCTGCTTGTAATCCTCCATTAGACTTAACCAGAGTTTTAAAAAATCTATCTGATTAGTTCAAAATTACTTTACTTTTCTCTCAACCGCTAGTATAATTACTCATCAACAACGTTTTTAAAGATTTATCAAATGACTTATTTTCTCAAACAAGGCAATACTTACCGTGTAAGCAAAAAAGAAGCTCTTGACATTCAAGAGAAGCTACCAGTGGGTAATTATATCATCAAGAAAGATGAGATGACAGGCCAAATGTTCCTTGAACAAATTGAACAGTTTGAATTCAAAGGCAAGGTATACGGCGACACTATGAAACGTGCCCAGCGTATTCTACATTCCTTCAACGACCGTCCGGCAAGTACTGGTGTAATGCTAGCCGGAGAAAAAGGCAGTGGTAAGACTCTACTTGCCAAAATGCTTAGTATCAAAGGCTACGAGCAAGGCGTTCCGACTATCGTTATTAACCAACCGTGGTGCGGCGAAGCCTTTAATGCTTTTATCCAAAGCATTGAGCAACCTGTTATCGTAGTGTTTGATGAGTTTGAAAAGGTCTACGATGAAGACGACCAAAATCTGATGCTTACACTTCTTGACGGTGTGTACCCTACTAAGAAGTTGTTTGTCCTTACCTGCAACGACAAGTGGCGTGTTAACCAACACATGCGTAACCGTCCCGGCCGTATCTTCTACAGCCTAGAGTACAAGGGTCTTGAAGCAGAATTCATTCGTGAATATTGCGAAGATAATCTCAAGGCTAAAGAACACATCGATAAGATTATTGGCATCGCTGGTACATTCGATCAGTTTAACTTTGACATGCTAAAAGCACTAGTTGAAGAAATGAATCGTTTTGGCGAAACCCCACAAGAGGCTATGCAATACCTCAATGCCAAACCTGAGTACAGCAGTGAAAGCCGTTACAAGGTTAAATTGCTTATTAATGGCGAAGAAATTGGAGAAACAAGCTTCGACGAAAAAGAATGGCACGGCAACCCTCTTAACAATCGTGTTCGCGTTAACTACAAAAACGTCTACGATAAAGACGAGGATGGCGACGAAGTTTGGGATTGGGAAGGTCTTACTTTCGAGCCTAACCAACTTAAAAAGATTGATGACAACGGTAACAAGTATGTGTTCACTAACAGTGATGGACAAACTCTTGTTCTAACTAAAATCAAAGAACAAAGCTATCGTTACTGGGATGCTTTTTGATCAACGTGCGCTAGTAGCTAAGTGGCATAGCGGGAGCCTCTAAAACTCTGAATCGCGGGTTCGATTCCCGCCTAGCGCACCAAAGGATTTATATGGCTAAAAAGAAGCAGGCTAAGAAATTCATGTATGCTGTGGGATTTTACTGGGAAGGTGACAGTGGTTCAGTAGGATGTTATGCTTCCGGTAGCGAAACGTTCTACGGTACAATGGAAGATGCTCGTAACTTTCAAGCCTATTGTCAGAATCAACCTGACAACAAAGGCAAGAACAAACGCACATATAAAATCTTTCAACTAGTGGAGATTCCAGAATGACACTTGAAGAACTGATCAAAATCAAGGAAAGTCTTGAAGAACTAGAAGCAACTGCTGAAAAGTTTGACTGGGGTCCTAGCCAAGCATTTGCACAGCAACGACAAGCCGAAGCAATTCGGATTGTTAAACGTGAAATTAAAAGATTAAAAAATGATTGATTACTTCGAAGCCCTGCGAGAAATGCACACAGGTAAGGTCGTTAAGTATGTTGGCACAGTAAATGGCAATGTAATGAGCGACCGCGGTGCTAGTTTCTGTATGTGCCGCGGATGCATCTTTCTATTTGATGAAGGTGTAATCAAATGGAATAAATTAGGCTATATGGTTTACGATCCAGACTTCCGTTATGAGCTAACTGGCGAAACAGTTGACCCTAGAGCGTGGAAACCAGAAAAGAAAACGGACCGTAAAGAGATTAAATCAAAGTTAGGATACAGTCGTATTGGCAGGAATAATGTATGAATAAGATACCAATGTTAGAACGGTTTGCCGCACAGAGTCTTGTCGAGCACGACGGTGAGCTAATTTTCAGTAAAGAAAAGTTCGCCCTGTTGATTGTGGGGGAATGTCTTTTATCATTAGAGCCTGATTTATATAGTGAGGAAATTGATTACGAGTTTGAACAACGATTCTATAAACGTTGTCGAGAAAAAATAGTAAAACATTTCGGAGTTGAAGAATGACCGAAGGTGATCGAGCAGGTTGGTGGGCAGTCGTATATCTACTGATGGTAGGTGCGGCTACTTACTTCACAATTTTTGCAATCATTTTCAGTTTTGTTAAAAAATTGGTTTGGAGTTAAATGATGAGATTAATTAGTAGACACATTAAAGCAAACCCCAATACCTTTGCTCCAGAAATGCTAATCACAGTAGCACTACCCATGGAACTGGCCAAAGAGGTTCTCGTGGATATGAGCGAAGAAGAGTTCAAAAATAAACTCGGAAAAGAATTATTTGAGCTGTTGACAGCACGATAAATAAATTTGTGCATGGGGCACAAACTAACAGACTTTTAAGCAATAGGTGTTTAGTCTGTACACCGTAAAAAGGAGAAACCATGATGTATGGAAATAAGCTCGCCGCGGCAATCAAAGTAAACGGCAAAGTCCTACGTGAATTCAAGGACACAGTACATATCCCGTTCGGATCAGAATATGCAATCACTATTAAGAATCTACATACGACCCGTGCTGTCGTTAATGTTTATATCGATGGTGATAATGTGGTCCCTGGGGGACTTGTTCTCAACGCTGGACAAAGCGTCGACCTTGAACGATCAATCAAAAACAACAACCTCACAGAAGGCAACAGGTTCAAATTTATCGAACGTACAGGGGCTGTGGAACAGCACCGGGGCATCGGAGTTGAAGACGGACTGGTAAGAATTGAATATCAATTCGAGCAATCCCGCCCTGTCATTAACGTGTCGGATTTGTATTGGAAAAGCACACCACAGTGGACTAGTAATACACCTCACTATTCTACTAACAGCACACTTCGTAGCATGAACATTTCCGGTTCGGTTGGCACTAGTGCATCTACTGACAAGTTTTTCCCGCAGGCTAGCGGTGCAACAATGGACAGCTACGTCAATGACGTCGGTATCACTGTTCCGGGTAGTAAGAGTACACAAACATTTCAAACTACTACAGTTGGTGTTCTAGAATCTACAGTACACAATCTTGTGTTCAAACTGTTTGGTGGGACTATGCCTAAGCCGATCACAGTTAACCATAAACCAAAATGTGTTACCTGTGGCAAGCAGAACAAGGCAACTGCTAAGTTCTGTACAGAGTGTGGAACTGCTTTGGAGATCTTTGCCTAAAATTGTAACATTATTGTAATCTTTTTGTGTTTAAATAGTAATGTGTTTTACACATTCACTTAACACAAGGAGACACAAAGTGAAAAAACTATTCGTGACACTACTGGCAACAATAGGAATTGTTGCTACAGCACAAGCACAAAGCATTAACGGAGCCGGGGCAACATTCCCGGCTCCTTTGTATTCAAAGTGGGCAGAAGCTTATAATAAAGAAACAGGCATTAAATTAAACTATCAAAGTGTAGGCTCGGGCGCTGGCATTAGACAAATCGAAGGACGAACTGTTACATTTGGCGCAAGTGATATGCCACTCAAAGATGACAAATTAGCAAGTTTAGGAGCAACTCAGTTTCCGACTGCTATCGGTGGAGTAGTTCCTGTTATTAATCTTAAAGATGTAAAACCTGGAGAGTTGAGATTAACCGGTGTGGTTATTGCAGATATTTTCTTAGGTAAGATTAAACGTTGGAATGATCCAGCTATCACTAAACTCAATCCAACTCTTAAGTTACCCGACCAAGAGATTGTAGTAGTTCGTCGTGCAGATGGATCAGGTACTACATTTATTTGGACTAACTATCTAAGCAAAGTAAGTCCAGAATTTAAAGAAAATATCGGTGAAGGCACAGCAGTCAATTGGAAAGTAGGAGCTGGCGGTAAGGGCAATGAAGGTGTAGCCGCCATGGTTCGTCAATTACCCGGAACATTAGGCTATGTTGAATATGCCTATGTTAAGCAGACTAAAATGAACTGGGTGCAGATGCAGAATCGTGACGGACAGTGGGTTGCGCCAGACGACCTAACATTCAAAGCCGCGGCTTCTAATGCTACATGGGATAAAACATTTTATCAGATACTGACAGATCAACCAGGTAAGACAAGTTGGCCAGCTACTGGTGCTACATTTATTATCATGTATCTAAAGAATGATAAACCTCAAGAAGCCGCAGAAGTATTAAAGTTCTTTAATTGGGCATTTGACAAAGGAGATAAAATGGCAGAAGACCTAGACTATGTTCCACTACCAGATAATGTTGTTGCTCTTGTAAGAAAAGAGATGGCAAAAATTAAATAATTTATTTCAACAAAAAGCCCCGCAAGGGGCTTTTTTATGACTTGAACAAATATCGTTTATGTAAGTGTAGTCTTGCCTTGTTATATTGAACAGCAGTAATAACTAATGCTACTGCCCAAGGTACAATGGCAGCGGCCCAAGGAACAAGTCCTGCCCACCACGTAGCCATTAATGGTTCTTTCATTAACATTAACATAGCAACAGCAAACAACACAAACGACCCTACAAATACTGTGTCAGGCCAACGTTGTAGTATCTTACTAACCATAGTAGCACCAAACAAAATAATTGGCACACTGATTAGTAATCCAGCAATCACTAAGACAAAACTTCCGTTAGCGGCAGCGGCAATGCCTAGTGCGTTGTCTATGCCCATAACAGCATCAGCAACTACAATAGTACCAATTGCACCCCAGAAGGTATCTTTAGCTTCGATATTGTGTTCGTCATTATTAAACACAAGTTTCCAACCAATCCATATTAGAGCGACTGCACCAATAGCACGTAGGCCTGGAATCATTAGCAGGTATGTTAGTGCCGCAACTGATACAAAGCGTATAGCAATAGCACCAAAGGTACCCCAGAAGATTGCTTTCTTGCGTAAATGGTCTGGAAGTTTATTAGCAGCCATTCCGATAACAAGAGCGTTATCACCTGCTAATACTATGTCTATCAAAATGATAGCGAGAAATGCCCATAGGGCTTGGATCGTGAAGAGTTCCATAATTTTCCTTTAAAGTTATGGTCTCGTCTCTTTGTCCAAATACCGGGCCAGGCCGTGTTGACGATATTTGGAACCTTTTCAGGTTGACTACTCCCCGTAAAATATTTATATTAAATACTGTAGACATTTTATAAAGGAGAAAACAATGTCGTAGATTGAATATGCTTGTAAGGATGTAGTGTTCCATTTTAATAAAAAACACTTAGAAGACCAAACCATTCCCATGTGGGTCTTAAAATTTCATGGGGAGACATTATATGTCAATCATGTAGACTGTCATCTACCTTGGAGCACTAAGGAAACACCTGATAACAGTCATACCAAAGGCAGTATCAAAGTTAAGGATGTATTATTACAGATTGACGATGAAAACTGTGCCACACTTGCCAAACTAAACTTCGTAGACAAGATCCGTTTGAGAAATCAGAAGCTGGGTATTACTCGTATCATTGTCAAAGAAGGTAAGGATCACTGGAGATTTAAGGAAGCACTCAAGCAACTGAAAATCAAACACGGTCCTATCAAAGGTATCGGCGGAGCCTGTACCAGTACATTTTACATTACTGATATCATGGACAAGAAACAGTACACTCTGTTAAGTTTATCTCTTAGCGATTGTCCTAGTTTTAGACAGCTTATGCCTAACGAAAGTTATTACAAATACTATGATGATCCGAAATATAAGGACGTTCCTTTTATTGACGAAGACTCTATGGATTGGGAAGATGACGAAGATGAGTAATTGATTTTATCAATAATAGTAATAGAAATAATTATTGCAAAAATCTATTGATTTACTGATTTAATAGGATATATAATATACATATAGAACAACAGTTCTTATAAGTTTTCAAACACACAAGGAGAAACACATGAAAACAGTTGGTGATAAAATTGAAAAATTTGCCGTAACAGGCGTTAACCCAGGTAGTGATCAGTTCTTTGATATTACAGACGAATCTTTCGCAGGTAAGTGGAAAGTCATCGTTTACTATCCAAAGGACTTTACATTTGTATGTCCAACTGAAATTGTTGCCTATGACAAGTTGGCAAATGATTTCAAAGACCGTGATGCTGTTCTGCTAACAGGCTCTACAGACAACGAGTTCTGTAAACTTGCATGGCAAAAAGCACACCCCGATCTTGCTAAGATCACACACGTTCAATTCGCTGACACACAGCGCGGCGATCTAAGTTTAATTAACCAATTAGGAGTTTTTTATGCGCCTGCCGGGGCTGCTCTTCGCGCTACTTTTATTGTCGATCCTGACAATGTTATTCAGCACGTTACCGTAAACAACTTGAACGTTGGTCGTAGTCCAGAAGAAACACTTCGTGTTCTTGATGCTCTACAGACTGGCGAACTATGTGCATGTAACCGTGCAGTTGGCGGCGAGACTCTGTAATGTTAGAAACTATATGCGACACGTTGGTTGAAGCATATAGACGCAACTGGATTACCAGTCGTGATGGTAATGTTAGTATCCGCCATCACGACCGGGATCACTTTTATATCACACCCAGTGGCGTCCGTAAGCAGACAATGCAACCTGATCAATTTAAAAAGATTAAGATTGTCAGCAGTCTGATGTGGAGAGAAGAGCCCTATTCTGACATTAGTGCTAACTTGCGTCCTAGCGGAGAGATTCCTCTGCATTTTGGTTTGCAAAAGAATATGGGACAGCACAGCAATGATGTCAGGGTCGTAGTTCATTTGCACCCTACGTATTGCGTTGCAGCCATGCATCGTGGTATCGAATTAAGTAGTCTTGCTGATAGTTTCCCAGAACTTAGCCGTTACACAAAAGTAGCTCCTAATGTAGGAGATGTAGCACCTATCAGTCAAGAGCTCGCAGACCAATGTCATGAAAATTTACAATTAGATCATTATGGTAATATTTCATATGACATTGTAGGTATTAAAGGGCACGGTGTAGTTGCTATAGATACAAGTCCATGGCGTGCATTTGAACACATTGAACGATTAGAGCATATTTGTCAAATCGTATTATCATCGGGAAAATATTAAAATGAGTTTCATTGAATCGATAAAAGGTGCGTTACCAGATTACGCCAAAGACACAAAATTAAATCTGGATGCTGTATTACTTCGTAGCACACTAGATGCCGATGTAGCCATGGGTTGTGCTGTAGCCGCGCTGGCCGCAACTGGTAACGGTAAGGTACTTGCTGTTATGTTGGCTGATGCACCTGTACACGCAGAGTCAGCAATGACAGCCGCAAGCATAATGGCACAAAACAATGTATGGTATCCATATGTTGAAATGGCCGACGACGAGCAACTGAAAGGCTTGCCAGCACAGTTACGTATGAATGCTATTGCAAGTCATGGCGGAACTACCAAGGCAAACTTTGAAGCGTTCAGTCTAGCCGCAAGTATTGTGGGCAAGTGCCATTTCTGCGTTAAGGATCACTACGATACACTCAAGAAGGAAGGTTACACAGTAGAACAACTTCGTGACATTGGACGTATTGCCGCAGTAATGAATAGCGTTGCTAAGGTTTTGAACAGTTAAGTGTCAACGAATCTTTTAACTAAGGCGTTAATATAGTATACAGAATAAATCTGTATATTAACCAAAAAGGAAATTAATATGAAATTAGTTGCTACTTTAATCGCTGGACTCTTTGCTGTTTCAGCTTTCGCTCAAGCACCTGCTAAGAAAGAAGAAGCCAAGCCAGCTGCCGCTCCTGCCGCAAGCGCACCAGCCGCTCCTGCCGCAAAGAAGGAGGAGAAAAAAGCTGAGCCTGCCAAAAGCGAAGCAAAAAAAGCTGAGCCTGCTAAGAAGTAATCCAATTCGTGTAGTTGTTTTTTCAATCGAAGATTCTGAATACGAAGTTGAGTTTGATGATATAATTCATAGAGGTTACAGTCGTCCAAGAATTGAAAAAGAACTACACGATGGAGACGACGATCTCCCTGAACACGTTCGCTGGAGGTTGTTCTTAGCTAGACAACTAGCTCTTTTGAAGTATCGAGAAGTCTGGGGGTAACTCCAGACTTTTTTATTGGCCGTAAAACAGAAGATATATAAATGATGTATACCGTAACAAAAAATGTTTTAAATGATGATTCTTTATCGATTATAAAGAATACTATTATTTTTACTAAAAAACAACATTATTACGACAATAATATTTCCGAAGATAATCATAATTTTCACACAGGCAGTTTCATCGGTCATGATTGTTGGGAACTATATGGCATTCCAATTAGCGAATCTGTGTTGCTTAATCTGCAACCAAAAATAGAACAATTAGTCAGTAAACGATTACACCCAACTTATAGCTTTGCAAGAATATATTGGCCCGGTGCAGACATGGAGAAACATGTAGATCGGCCAAGTTGTGAATATAGTGCTAGTCTGTGCATTTCTATAAATCCAGATCCATGGGCCATATGGATGGACGGAACTGAATTATTTCTATATCCTGGAGACATGGTTGTGTATAAAGGTATGGACGTTGAACACTGGAGAGAACCTTATCAAGGAATCGAACAAATACAACTTTTTTTACACTATGTTGATGCTGATGGGCCGCATGCAGATTGCAAATATGATTACCGAGAAGAAATTGGAGTTTACCCTTGGAAATAATTAGACACGATTGGTGGGCAACACCTGTATGGCAGTTTAAGCTAGATAGCATCGATCCTCAGCTGGTCGAACATGATTGTTATAATTATGAAAGAAATCGTAACGACCGTATGTTGTTGCCCAATGTAGCACCTGGAGCAGAATTGAACTCTTCAAATTTTATGCTTAATTTAGATTGGAGAACAAATGATAAGTATCCGGCAATTAGGCAAATGTTGTTTGAAGTAGAAAAACAAGCTCCTAATTTTTATCGAGAAATGGGTGTAAAGAAAAATTTTAAACAACAACTTGAAAACTTTTGGGTAAATTTTAATAAACCTGGAATGTTTAACAAACCTCATCTTCATCCTAATAGTGTTTTTACTGGTGTATACTACGCAAAAGCAGAAAACAATTGTGGAAATATCGTAATACATAACTCGTCGGACAAAGAATTTGTATTACAAACCTATACAGAGACACAAAATCAATATACTATGAGCAACCCCCAATATCGTCCTAGTGCAGGATTAGTAATTATTTTTCCAAGTTGGCTTCAGCATAGTGTCGAATCAAATTATTCAGGAACAGATCGTATCAGCGTTTCGTTCCATTTTAACTAATATAAATAGTTTCATGAGTTCACAATACCTAGATCAAATTGCACACGACAAGCACGTAAGAATACGTCCTTTAAATCCTGCTCCGTTTCGTACACTGGCCGAAGAGATAGAAAAACTAAAAGATATAATAGTATGGACTGAGTCGGGAAAGAAAGGAAAACAAACAGGAATCCAGTTTCGTCTCGGAGAAGACCCGTGGACTAGTGCTGTAGGCCGTAATAACGGTAGGCCGGATCATCAGTACAATCAATTAAACCCAGCATTTGCAGGCACAATGATTGAAGGGTTGATTAGTCAATATCAAATGTTTCGAACTCGACTAATGTGGCTTAGTCCAATGTCTTGTTATAGTATGCATAGAGACTCAAGCCCCCGTATTCACATACCAATTGTAACCAATCCAGGTTGTTACTTTGCGTTCCTAGAAAATCCTCCGCACTACATGCCTCCAGGGTATGCTTATAAAGTAGACACTACGGCATACCATACTGCCATGAACTGTTCCGAAGAACCGAGATTGCATTTGGTCGGGTGTATTCTAGATTAATGTTGTAAAAAAACAACATTATCAATAGGTTCTTGACAAAAGATATAAATAAAACTACAATAGAACTATTGTAAAGCAATTGGTTTCTACAAAGACCCTACAGTTTGCTCAGAATTGCAAACAGAGGTTGACAGCAGAGACTAATTACTATACAATAGAGACAAGTTAGCAAACAATGTGATCCAAAGATGTTGTAAAAATACAACAAAAAAAAGATTCCAAAAGTTGTTGACAACAGCGTCGAAAGGCGCTACAATAGAGACTAGTTTGTTAGCAATGGTGCTAGTAGACAAAAGATTTTAAGGAAACTGGAAATTCAAATGAAAGCCGTAACGATACATTATTGTTTTGATAGACAAGCCAAACAGGCAGGCTTTATGCCCACCTCTTGGTTACTATCAAGTAATGATCGTACACCAGAGATTTGCCAGGGGTCCCGGGAGGATCGTGTAGCGTAAAAGCAACACAACTTTACCCAGAGGACCCCAGGACTAAACACCCTGGGGTTTTTGTTTGTTCAAAAGG